>OODH01001071.1_pt1 | contig 18161 bp, 13 predicted proteins | sample 1671391 | NCBI WGS metagenome assembly OODH01 (sample SAMN06348152, study PRJEB24527) | human gut metagenome | biome: human gut; feature: ankylosing spondylitis patient; material: feces | host: Homo sapiens | place: China | collected 2015-10 | reverse complement strand
CTGTTTACCATAAGGAAGGTTGGATGCAAGAAAATCTGCTTCCTTCTCAAGGTCAAAGACTTTTAAAAGTTCCATTGCCTTCTCATTCATCTCTTTTTCTGCCTTATGGTACTTCGGCAGACGCAAAATTCCGGTCAGTGTGGAATAAGTGATCTGATTGTGCAGACCGATTTTTACATTATCAAGTACGGACTGGTCTTTAAACAGACGGATATTCTGGAATGTACGGGCAATCCCTGCTTTGTTGATATCGATCGTCTTTTTCCCTGTGATATCCACTCCATCTAACGTGATTGATCCGTCATTCGGTGTATATACACCGGTGAGCATATTAAATACGGTCGTTTTTCCGGCACCGTTTGGCCCGATCAGTCCGTATAACTGTCCTTTTTCAATCGAAATATGAAATCCGTCTACTGCACGCAGACCGCCAAAGGAGATACCAAGATTTTTTACTTCCAATAAACTCATGTTACTGTACTCCTTTCTTTGTGTTCTTTTTCAGTTTTGCAGCTACACGCTGTCTGAACTCAATACATTTCGGTGCCCAGTTAAAGAGCATCATTGCGATCAGTACGATGGAATAAATCAGCATACGATAATCGGAGAGTCCACGCAGTACCTCCGGCAGCAATGTCAGGATCACAGCCGCAATGATCGAACCGCGGAAGCTTCCCATACCGCCTAATACAACAAATACAAGGATCATGATCGACATGTTGTAACCAAAGTTTGCAGGTGTCGCTGTAACAGTAGACAGATTGTGCGCATATAAAACACCGCCTGCTCCCGCGATCGCTGCAGAGATCGTAAATGCCATCAATTTAAATTTTGTAATGTTAATACCAACCGATTCAGCTGCAATACGGTTATCACGGATCGCCATGATGGCACGTCCGCTTCTGGAATTTACCAGATGATATACAATGAAAAGACAGATCAGAATCATAATCACGCCGGCGGTAAAGCTGGATAAGTGCGGAATCTTTGCAATCCCTTTTGCACCATTGATCAGCCACTCTCCCTCATCGGAAAGTTTGATTGCATTTCCGTTTGAAATTGCAAAATGAAAACCGTCCGTATCTTTTGCAATGTAAAGCACATTGATCACGTTTTTGATGATCTCCCCAAACGCCAGTGTTACAATGGCAAGATAGTCACCTCTTAAACGCAGTACCGGAATACCGATCAGAAATCCGAAAAACGCTGCTACCGCTGTTCCGATGATCAAAACAGTGATGAATAAAATGATCTGGTTTGGGATCACATTCTGTAAAAGTTTTGTTGCAAATGCACTTGAAAAAGCACCGACACACATAAATCCTGCATGTCCGATACTGAGTTCCCCTAAATACCCCACGCACAGATTTAATCCGATCGCAACAATGGAATAAGTGCACATCGGCACTAAAAGTCCCTGCATCAGGGAGGACAACACTCCGGCTGCAATCAATATCTGGACGATGAGATAGGCCACAATTACCATCGCAAAGGTAATCAGATGGTCTAATGTACTTTTTTTCATTGATTTTACATTTAATTTTGACATATCATTACTCCAATCTGACCTTATACTTTTTCGTGGATCTGTTTTCCAAGAATACCGGTCGGTTTTACAAGCAGTACAATGATCAGCACTGCAAACACGATTGCATCTGACAACTGGGACGAAATATAAGCACGTCCTAAGATCTCAATGATACCAAGCAGGATACCACCAATCAGTGCTCCCGGAATAGAACCGATTCCTCCGAATACCGCTGCGGTAAATGCTTTGATACCAGGCATGGAACCTGTATAAGGAGTCAGTGTAGGATATGCGGAGCAGAACAGCACACCTGCGATTGCCGCAAGCCCGGAGCCAATTGCAAAGGTCAGTGAAATTGTTGCATTGACATTCACACCCATCAGCTGTGCCGCATCTTTATCCTCAGAAACAGCAAGCATCGCCTGTCCGGCTTTTGTTTTTTTGATAAAAATCATCAGACCAGCCATGATGATGACACAGGCAAGAACCGTCACGATCGTGGTTCCTGAGATTGTAAGACTTCCACCTGCAAGTTTTAAGGACGGCAGTGTTACAACATTTGTAAAGGACTTTGTGTCTGCACCGAATAATAACAGTGCGGCATTCTGTAAAAAGTAGCTGACACCGATCGCTGTAATCAATACGGCAAGCGGGGTAGCACGTCTGAGTGGTTTGTAAGCAATTTTTTCGATGACGATACCAAGAACCGTACAAACAATAACAGACAGAACAACTGCCACAAGTGGCGGCCATCCCTGACCGTTCATGGCAAGGAATACCACATAACAGCCGATCATGATAACATCTCCATGTGCAAAGTTTAACATCTTTGCGATACCGTATACCATGGTATATCCCAGTGCAATGATCGCATAGACGCTTCCAAGACTGATACCATTGATCAGGTAAGATAAGAAATTCATAACAATCCTCCATTCTTACTTTATAACGTTAATACATTGATTTTTTTATTATACCATTTGAAATACTTGTATACAATCTTTATGTTTCAAAAAACGCCACAATGTGACGTTTAAAAATATTCTGTCATAAGTATAAAAGGGGCTGACTGCGACAGCTTCGTCTGCAAACAACCCCTTTCTTTCCTTATAAAATAACTATTTATTTTTTATTTCATTTACATTGCTGCGTAAGCACCATCTTTGATCACTACTGCCTTAGGAGCCTTGCTGACCTCTCCGGTTGCCTGCCATGTCATTCCCTCACCTGTCAATCCATCTACAGAGACAGATGTCATTGCTCCGGTTAATGCAGTGCCCAGATCAGAAGCACTCATATCCGGTGTTGCACCTGCCTGCTCGATAGCTGCTTTGATAACATAGATTGCATCGTAAGCATCTGCTGCGAACTGGTTTGGAACATCGCCATATTTCTCTTTGTATGTGGAAACAAATGCTTTTGTTTTCTCATCATCTGCATCTGCAGCGAATGGAGTTAATAACATAACACCTTCCGCTAAAGATGTATCAAAGTTCTCAACGCCAAGGATTCCGTCCATACCATCAACACCGAAGAAAGCCGGCTCATAACCCATACCGTTTGCCTGGGTTAAAATGATAGATGCCTCTGTATAGTAAATCGGTAAGAATACTAAGTCAGCGCCTGCAGACTGCGCTTTCTGAAGCTGTGTGGAAAAATCTGTCTTGGAATCTGCTGTAAACGCTTCCTCAGCTACAACCTCAAGTCCTTTATTCTGTGCCTCTTCCACGAAAGTAGCTTCGATACCGGAAGAATATACGCTCGAACTGTCATAGATGACTGCAACTTTTGTTCCTAAATTGTTGTCTGCAATGTACTGTGCAGAAGCTGTACCCTGGTTCGGGTCTGTAAAGCATGCCTGGAATACATTATCGTTTGTGATAACATCTGTGGATGATGCGGATGGTGTAATCTCAAACATACCATCTTCTGCTGTCTTGTCTGCAACTGCTACACAAGGTGTTGTTGTAACAGTTCCCATTAAGATCTGCATACCCCAGTCTTTTAATGAGTTATATGCATTGACGGATTTCTCTGCATCGTTCTGATCATCCTCTGCTTTGAATGCAAGCTGATATCCGTTTGCACCGCCAGCTGCATTGATCTCATCCACTGCCATCTGTGCTGCGTTCATAACTGCGTTTCCGTAAATTGCTGCATCACCGGTTGTCGGTCCGATGCTTCCGATCTTAAATACAGAACCGTCTGCTGCACTGTCGTCTGATGCGCTGCTGTCTGCTCCTGCAGATGCATTGCCTGTTGATGTGTTTCCTGCTGAACTGCCACAGCCTGCCAGACAACTTACTGCCAGTGCTGCTGTTAAAAACATACTTACCGCTTTTTTCATAATAGCCTCCATTCCTGCCCATTTTTCAGGGCATCACAAGTTTGTGTTCAAACACAAATCTTGTGTGTGAAAAATGTAATTTTTCACACTTTTTCCTCCATTCATCTTCCGCGCCTTATATTGTCATGATATTTCATACATTTGCGAAAGCTCTGAAACTTGTTGTTGCAATAATAGCAAAAATATACACTTTGCACAATATTCAGATTAACCTAAATTCTTGATGGATTTTAATCATAATTATACAAAGTGACATGTTTCATAACTTTTAGTTATATATAGCATGAATCATACGAATAAAAGCATCCATATCCTCTTTTAACCCTGCTGCTTCGATGCTGTCTGCATAGCGGTCCGTAAAATTTTCTTTCAGATAATCCGAAAGGAACTGATTGCGCTGTCCATTTTCCATATCAGCAAGTGTATCTTTCTCTTCACTAATCAAATAAAATGCAAGTGCAAAAAAATCCGGTGCTTCCCATGCCGCAGCATCCTTTAACACTGCCTGTATGTTTTCCAGCTCGCTGCGCAGCATAAGTGTGCTGATCTTTGCATCCGGCATTCCAAGCTCCGATGATGCCGTCTTTAAACACTTTACCGTTGAACCGTAATCCGGATCGTCCTCCCGGATCGAACATATGTGATAAACATGATCTAAATCCACGATCAAAGAATCCAGGCTTTTTTTTACATCCCGTTCCGGTTCCTCCGTCATTTCATCCAGTAAAAGTTCTATCTTACGCTGTGCACGTTCTAAATGTTCCCTTGATGTTTTATAGCCTTCCTGAAGACTTTCTCCTGACATCTGTGCTTCTGTCATTATTTTTACCAGTTCACCGGCAGCTCCCTTTTCCATCCCGGCACCAGTCAGTTTTCCCTTCCAGTCTTTTTCCCTGCTGCGCTGTTCCTTTTGTTTCTTTTTCTGCTCACTGTCCCCAAATAGCATTTTCCTCTCCTCCTTCAAAACTCCCGCCCGGTTTTTTCGTGCAGCACTCCTGGCTGCACAAAAAGCCCTCGTCCAATAATAGAATGCACACTCTGTGAGCGTTCTATTATCATGAACAATAGAATGCACGCTCCGCGAACATTCTATTGTCATAAATTAATGCAGCAGGAAATACCCTGCCACCAGGATAATTCCAAGCACTAAAATGGCTACCGGTATGAACGTGATAAATGCTGCGATGATCATTGCAAGCATATCCCCCTTTTCCAGTTCCGGGCGTTCCATCTCCTCATACGGCTCCCCCGCTTCTTTTCTGCACTCCTCCTCGGCAGCATCACTGCTCTCATGTAGTTTTTTCATTGCTCCATCTATTTTTCTCTGAAATAACATAAAACTCTCCATTTCTTACTTATAAAGATTCGGGTGTCAAAAGGTGGTTCATAACTCAGCGATTGTCAAATTGCACAAAGCCGAGACTGTTTTTGTGACTTTGGGAGAAAATTAGAAAATCTTAGTATGCCTGTCTATTTACAGTAATGTTCTGCCACGGACGGCAGAACAAGGCTTCACGAGCCATGGAAGGCTCGTTGAATGCCGTTTACGTCACTCTGTGAAAAACTGATTCAGGCATACTTAGTTTTTCTTATTTTCGTACAACGGAACAAAACAAGTTCGGTTTTGTGCAATTTGACAGACCCAAAATTGAAAACCACCTTTTGACACCCGAATCTTATAAAATAAGAGCTCACTCTCACCAAAAACACTATGTTTCCAGTTTAAGCCAGCTCTTATCATCTGTCAATTTGTATCTATTTTTCTTTTTTGCTGCTGTTCACATCCATAGTGCAGACAATAACTATTTTTCTTCCGGCACACCTAATTTATGATGACATGCAACAAAATGCCCCGGTTCTACTTCTTCGAACTGCGGTGTAACATTCTTACAGATCTCCGTACAGTAACGGCATCTTGTATGGAACTTACATCCTTTTGGCGGATTGATCGGGCTTGGGATATCTCCCTCAAGAATGATCGTCTCTTTCTTGCCATCCACATCGGTGGTAGGGATTGCAGAAAGTAATGCCTCTGTATATGGGTGGTACGGATGTGCAAACAAATGCTCCGTATCCGAAAGTTCCATCATATTTCCTAAATACATGACACCAATTCTGTCACTGATGTATTTAATAACGGAAAGGTCATGGGAAATGAACAGATAGGTTAAATTATTCTGCTCTTTCAAGTCTAACAAAAGGTTAATGATCTGTGACTGAATAGAAACATCCAGTGCAGATACCGCCTCGTCGCAGACAACAAACTTCGGATGTACTGCAAGTGAACGTGCAATACCGATTCGCTGTCTCTGTCCACCGGAGAACTGATGCGGATAACGGTGGATAAAATAGGAAGCAAGTCCACACTTCTCCATGATCTCCATGATATAATCCTGCATCTTCGGATCACCTTTTTTGAAGATATTGTGAGCCATCAATCCCTCTCCAATGATCTGACCTACGGTCATACGCGGATTTAAGGATGAATATGGATCCTGGAAAATAAGCTGAAGATCACGGCGCAGATAACGCATCTCTGCATCTGTTAAGTTTGCGAGATTGATACCATCGTCCTTCTGTGCCTCATATTTTTCAAATTCTTCATCCTTTTTGCAGTCGTCACGGATCTTATCGATCTCTGCTAACTCAGCCTGTACTTTCTTCTGAAGCTCCGGAATCTTTTTCTTTACTTCCTCGGCTTTCGCAGATTTTCCGTTCTTCTCAAACTCGTCTGCCTGTGCATTGATCCTGCGGATCTCTTTCATAGCAAGATACTCTGCGAGATAATGACGGCCTGCCTCTGCAAGTGCAGCCTCATCTAACGTATAAAGTCCACCAATCAGAGCTGTGATATCCAAAAGATCGTTGTCTGCCTCGCTCTCCATCTCGGCAAGGTGCTGTCCGGCTACCTTCTTAGCAATCTTTTCTTCCTCAGTGCCCTCCGGCATTTTTGCGTAGTCAGCCTCTAATTTTTTTACTTTATCTAAAAGTTCCTCGCATTTTTTCTTTTTATCCGGAAGATTCCTGAAGATCTCCTCAACATATTTCAAATCAAAATCTTCAACCGTACGTCCGTAATATACGGTGCGTCCGCCGGTCTGACGGTAAAGCTGTAACAGCGTACGTCCGAATGTGGATTTTCCACATCCACTCTCACCTACCAGACCAAATGTCTCGCCTTCGTAAATATTTAAACTGATTCCATCATTTGCCTTTACAAATGACTGTGGTTTTCCCATCTTCTTTTTTCCGATCGGGAAATACTGTTTTAAATTCGAAACGCGCAGTAATACCTTGTTCTCGTCACTCATTAGTTTCTTTCCCCTTTCTTCGGATAAAAGCAGCGTACCATATGTCCCGGTTCTACCTCATTCAGTTCCGGTTCTATCTCACGACACTTGTCTGTTGCATATTTGCAGCGCGGTGCAAATTTACATCCCTTCGGAAGATCAAGCGGATGCGGTACGGCACCCGGAATTGCCTCTAAACGGATTCCGGTCGGTGTATCAAGACGTGGGATAGAGTAAAGCAGTCCTTCCGTATACGGATGCAGGTAGGAGTTATCCCCAAAAATGCTGCGCACCGGAGCTTTTTCCACAACCTGACCACAGTACATAACAGCGACATCGTCTGCCATCTCGTTGATAACACCAAGATCATGTGTGATAAAGAGAATGGATGTTCCTTTCTCTTTCTTTAAATCATTCATTAACTTTAAGATCTGCGCCTGGATCGTTACATCAAGTGCAGTCGTCGGCTCATCGGCGATCAACAGTTTCGGTCGGCAGGCAAGTGCCATGGCGATCATGACACGCTGGCGCATACCACCGGAAAGCTGATGCGGATACTGTTTGGCAACCGCTTCCGGATTCGGGATTCGTACATCCTTTAACATCTCAACCACTTTCTCGGCTGCCTCTTTTTTGTTCATTCCCTGATGGATGATAAAAGGCTCAGAGAGCTGACGCTCTACGGTAAAGATCGGGTTTAAGCTGGTCATCGGCTCCTGGAAAATTACAGATATTTCATTTCCTCTGATCTTACACATATCTTTTACGGATACATCTGCAAGATTTTTTCCGTCAAAAATGATCTCGCCGCTGTCGATATAACCGTTACCGTCTAATAATTTTAAAATACTCATGGCGGAAACGCTCTTACCGCTTCCACTCTCACCTACAACACCAAGTGTCTTTCCCGGTTCTACCGAGTAAGAAACACCGTTTACTGCCTTTACAATACCCTTTTTCGTTTTAAAGAAGGTATGCAGGTCATGAATCTCTAATAAAGCCATTTTGTGTTTCCTCCTTTAACGCTCATTTGATTTCGGGTCGATGGCATCACGCAGACCGTCTCCGACCATATTGATACAGATTACACAGATACCTAACATGATGGCCGGGAATACCCATCTCCACCAGTAATTCTGGATAACAACGGAACTTACGCAGCCGTTTAACATATTTCCCCATGTAGGACGCGGCAGTTTTACACCAAATCCTAAGAAGGACAACGTAGACTCTGTCAGCATACAATAAGCAAAATCAAGCGTTGCGGATACGATGATAACCGAAATAACATTCGGGATAATATGCTTAAATACGATTACAGAACGTTTTACACCCATCGCATTTGCGGCGGTTACAAACTCCTGCTCACGTTCGGCAAGCACCTGTGCACGGACAAGTCTTGCAAGACTCGGCCAGCTTAATATACCAAGGATCACCATGATCAGGGCGATTCTTGCGCTCTCTGTCATACTGTTTCCAATGATAGATGTCAAGATCATCGCCATCGGAAGGAACGGCAGACATGCAACGATCTCTGTGATACGCTGTAATACGATATCTACCCAGCCTCCGAAGAAACCGGACACACCACCAATGATGATACCGATGATCGTGGAAATGATAACGGAGATCGCACCGATCGTCATAGTCATACGTCCACCGTTTAAGATACGGGTAAATACATCACGTCCAAGCTCATCGCTTCCGAGCAGATAACCTTTTAATCCCCAGGTTACTACATCGCCAGATTTGGTCACTGCATAATTCTGGTAAGTACCGCCATAGATAGCAGCCACATCTTTTGCTGCTTTTGGAACATCTGTCTGGTGTTTTGCATTGCTTCCCCAGGAGTAAACAGTTCCTTTATCTGTCAGTGCTGTGATATGATATCTTCCGGCAAACATGGAAACAATCTCTCCATCCATTTCCGGAATCTCTTTCTCACTCTTATTGGCTTTTCCCCAGATTCTAAGAGAGCCATCCTCTAACAATGCCACACAGGCATCGGATGTTGTCACGATATCTTTCGCTTTTCCTAAATCTTCCGGAATATTGGAAATATCGGATTTCTGGCTTCCTAAATGTCTGATCTCGCCATCATCTGTAAGCGCCATTAAAGTTGTATTTGCTACGGAAATCTTTGCAATGTGGCTGTTACCGTTTCTTCTTGTCAGGCGCACATCATTTAAGTTTTCATTTCCCCATGCAATTACTTCGCCGCCCTCGGTTAAAACATAAGAAATCTGATAACCGGCTGCGATCTGTTTGATCTTTTCATGTTTTACTTCCATAGGGATCTGACACTGTCCCATACGGTCACTTCCCCAGATGAAAAGCTCTCCATCTTCATTGAGTGCCATGACATGGTCAAATCCTGCAGATACAGATACCACTTTTCCCATTTCTTTCTGTTTTGGCATCTTCTTTGCAATATCAATCTTGTTACTGATCTTTGTGTAACCCCAGACATAGACTTTACCATCATTGTCAACGCCTACACTGAATGTCGCACCTGCGGAAATCTCTTTTACATTTCCTTTCAGACCGTCCGGTACTTTCATCATATTAAGTCCCGGAGCAACATTGATCTGTGTCTCTTCTTTTTCACTTAAGTCGATCGGATTAAAAATCGGTCCGATCAATACGATCAAAAAGATAACTAAAAATACGATCAGACCGCCAAACGCAAGTCTGTTGGAGATAAAATTTCTCACAACAGTACGGAGCGGACTCTGAAGCGCTTCTTCCTGTAATACGTCGAGTTCTTTATCCCTTTTTCCAAAAAGGTGTTTGAGCATCTTCATGTTTTTCGTTCCTCCTACTTATCAATGCGTACACGCGGATCTACCAGACCGTAGCTTAAGTCTGTGATCAGGTTGCTGAGCAGTGTAATGATACAGTAGAGCATGTTGACTGCCAATGCCATATCATAATCCTGATTCATCAGTCCGACATAATACATTTTACCGATACCATTTAACTGGAAAATCTGTTCAATAACGATAGAACCCATGAAAATACTCATAAACCAGCTGATGATCAGTGTGATAACCGGAAGAAGTGCATTTCTCCATGCATGGGAATAAATAACAACTTTTTCCTTTAAACCTTTTGCTCTTGCAGTACGGATATAATCCATACGGAGTGCATCGATCATTGCCGCACGGACGTAACGTGTCATACTGCCTAATGCTGCAACCGTCATAACGATGACCGGAAGTGCCAGATAATGGAGACGGTCAAGCACGAATGCCATTCCGGTTCCCTGGAAGTTCGGCGTATTCATACCACTGATCGGGAACCATCCAAGTTTTACAGCAAATATGAAAATAAATACCAGCGCAATTATATATTGAGGCATACTGTAGCCGACAATCGTCAGCACCTGTACCGTATTGTCAAATTTAGAAAATTTCTTGACCGCACAGTGAATACCGAGCGGAATCGTAATCGCTAACGCGAGTATCGTAGATACGATATTAATCTGTATCGTATTTAACAGTGGTGTAGAGAGACAGTCTTTCACATCTTTTTTGTAGAAGGAAGAATATCCAAGATCACCCTTTAACAAGTTTCCCATCCATTTTACATAGCGGACCGGAATCGGATCGTCTAATCCTAATTTTTCTCTTGCTTCCTGATAGCGGAGCTGGAATGTCTCGTCGGAGACTTTACCTCTTAAGTTCTGCACCTGATTAAGAGCACGGTCACCAGGTACGTTATTAAACAGTACAAAAAGGATAATGGATACTACAAAGAATACCCCTATCATATATAAAATTCTTTTCCCAACGTACTTTAACATAATTTACCAACCTTCATTTGATTTTTCTTCTTCGTTTCCTTAGGAACAAAATCCTGACATGCCCCTTTGATCCCATTCCAAAAGAAACGATCAAAGAATTTGCCGGAACATATACCGCATGGGCGCGGGACTTATGCCCCACGCCACATACCGGTAAAATTTCACATGGACCAAAATATTACATTGAAATGAAATATTCTAATCAGAATCAATTACTCCATGTTTGCATACAGAATTGCGTTTGTTGCATCCCAGTTGTATCCATCTTCTTCAAAGTCATGAAGCTTTGATGTGAAGAAATCATGGTAATCATTGGAATACAGCGGAATCTCAGGAAGCTCATCATTCCAGTCAGCGATGAAATCGAACCATGCTTTTGCATATGCCTCATCATCACCTTCTTCTGTATGGTTCATAGTGATTGCAAGATCATACAGTTTCTGTCCTTCTTCACCCTCTAATGCATTGGTGTTGTTAGATGAACCTGGCTCATACTGATATGCAACATCGTAAGGGTTACCGAAACCACTTGCTAAGTTGAACATCTGATATGGGTTTTCTTTGGAGCTGTCATAGTAATATGTCAGTAAGTCTGTGAAAGTACCAACGGTCTGGTTGATCTTCATACCTGCTGCTTCTACATCCGGGTTCTGCTGTAAGGAAGTTACAAGCAGGTCAGATACAGAGTTATTCTCAGAAGAGAACCACTCGATTACTAATGGCATGTAAGTACCATCGTCTAATTTCTTATAACGGATTCCGGAACCTGAGTAATCAGAACCATCTTCGTTGTATACCCAGCCGCCGTCCTCTAACTCTTTGACTGCAGAGTCAAGGCTGTATGTGTAAGAGTTTAATCCGTCTAATTCTTCTGCATATTCCTCAGCCATCCACTGCTGCGTACCATAAGGTCCGCTTACAACAGTACCATGTCCGCCTGTGAATGTCTGTGCAAATGTTACACGGTCAAGTAAGTAAGCCATTGCATGACGTACTTCTTTGAACTGGGTCGGTCCCTGATTACATTTGAAAGAAATCATTCCGTAACCTGCACGACCATAGCTTAAGTAATTGAAGCTTCCGTCTTCAACCATATCAAGCCCCTGCTCGATCTGATCGCCGTCTGCTACCTGATATAAGATATCAACAGCACCGGTCTTTAACTGATCCATCATAGTATCCTGTGGTGTATATTTTACGATAACAGTCTCGATATTTGCTGTCTGTCCCTCGAAGTTACCTGGGAAATTCGGGTTCTTTGTCAGTGTGTATGCATAAGAGTTCTCATCATAAGATGTGAACATGTAAGGACCGGAGCAGATATTGTAGTCATATCTTGCAGCCTGTACTTTATCTCCGATATACTCAGAAGTAAAGTTGTCAGAGAATTTCACACCATTCTCTGTATCCTCTAAAGTAACATCTTCCGGTAACCATAAGTCCATAGACTCCGGCTGGTTAGAGATCAAAGCCTGTCCATAGTAGTATGGCATATACTGTGCGTCGATGGTTACAGAGAAAGTCTTGTCATCGATCAGATGAAGTCCTTCGAATGTATCTGTCTCGCCGTTTGAATATGCGTCATAACCTTTTACATACTGAACAGTACTGTCTGTTAAGTTGCTGGCTTCGAGATCAGTGATCATCTCGTCACATCTTAACATGTATGTTAATAAGTAGTCGTCTGCATTTACATCAGAACCATCGCTGAACTTTAAGCCGTCTTTGATCTTAACTGTGTAAGTTCTGCTTCCGTCCTCGTTATCTGTTACTTCCAGATTATCAAGAACAGCCGGGTTCTCGATCCATTTACCGGTCTGGTCTCTGTCGATCGGAGCCATACCTGTAACTAATTTGAATGCATCGTAATCAGAAGCACCGTTTGCCCAGAATGGAGTGATATCTCCACTTGTCTCAGAACTCTCGCCTAAGATTACCTGTTTGTTGCTGTAAGTACCGTTAAAAGTACTCTCTGTGCCGTCTGCAGCTGCCTCTGTACCCTCTAAAGCAGCGTTGTCAGAAGAAGCGTTGTTTCCCGCATCAGCATTGCTGTTTCCTGAACCGCATCCTGCTACCATTCCGGTAGTCATGGCACCGATCAGAAAAAGAGAAATCAGTTTCTTTTTCATAATAGTTCCTCCTTATAGAAAATTGTTCTATATAAAAACGCCATGGCGTCTTTATAACATTATCGTTGTAGCACGTTATTGTACTAAAATATTTTTGTATAAGCAAAAAAAAGTGCCAACAGACTCCTTTGCCCATTGCACTTTAAAATATACAACTGTTTGTTCCCGACGAACAACACTTTTTTTATTATACATGCGAGCCGTTTTTTGTCAATACTTTTTCTCATTTTGGAATATGTATAAATATAACGCTTTTCCCATCTATTTCCATATTTTTGTATTATCATTCAAAATATTCGTCAAATGTACGAATTTTCTTTCATTATTTCAATTATTTGGAATATTTATATTCCGCTAAAGATTCCACATTTTTCTTATTTCTTCTATATAATAAGTTTTTTTCCATTATGATTCTTTCCATCTCTTTTGGCAACTGTTATAATAAGGATACTTTGTAATCCCATTCATTTTTCTATAAAGGAGACAGCATTATGATTACCCCGGAAGATGTATTAAACCTTAACTTTTATAAAAAGGAGAAATTTACCGGCAGCTATAAAGGGATGCGCTATCTGATCCAGAAGGATCACGAGGAAGAATCTGATACCGACATTTTCCGTGCCACTTACTGGCCGGGACCTTATAATTTTGCGGTCACGGACGATTCTTTAAAGATTTCCGCCACTTTTCCCTTTACAGAAGACGGAAAAGTGCAGGTTGTGAACTGGCTCAATGACAACTGGGAAAAAAAGAAAGATTATTTTCAGTCTTTATTGTTGTAAAGGATTGACAGCAGCCAGATATAAACTTAAAATCTGATTGACAGCATTACTTTAGTCCTAATTTGTACAAAAGATATGCACAGTGAACTGCGCAGGAACGGAGATTTTATGGAGTATAACGAATTGTATTTCAAAGCAAAGTCAAATGCAAAAGCTCGTACGGTCTGGCTGATCTTAATCGCCATCATGACTTTGTCCTATGGCTCTGAGACATCCCAGGGGCTTCACTCCGCAAAATATTACACAACCTTTCTTCTCATGGCATGGGTTCCCTTTTTCATTGGTATTCTCGTACTAAAGATCAATGGAAAAGCTTCTTCTGTATACAAGGAAATCGTTGCCGTCGGTTACGGTTCGTTTTATACTTACGTCATCCTTACCACGGATTCCGCGATCGCTTTCGGCTATATCCTGCCTCTGACAAGTATGCTGATTCTTTTTAAGGATCGCAAGTACATGATCCGGTGTGGTATTGCCAATGAGATCATCGTAATTGTCCATCTTGTTTTACATAATATGTATGGAATCAACCCGAGTATCGTACTGAACGATTACTATCTTCAGATTTCCACGATATTGCTCTGCTATATCTGCTACGTTGTTTCCATTGACCATTTAAACGAATCTGACGGTGCACTCGTCAACTCCATCCGGGACAATTTAGACCGCGTGGTAACAACAGTCGGACAGGTAAAAGGCGCCAGCAGTTCCATTGTTGATGGTGTCACTGTTGTCCGCGAACTTGCTGATGAAAACAGGCAAGGAGCTGATTCCGTTGTAAAAAGTATGGAAGAGCTTACCCAGAATAACGATATTCTTTATACAAAAACGATGTCCTCCATGGATAAAACCTCCGATATCAATACACAGGTGCAAAACGTGGCAACTCTGATCGCAGAGATGGTAAATCTCATTCAGGAATCCATCGAACACGCAAATTTAAGTGCGGAAGAGCTTGCCGATGTTGTGACTACCACCAACACAATGGCAGATCTGTCCTCACAGGTCGAACAGGTTTTAGAGAACTTCAAACAGGATTTTGACATGGTAAAGGAAGAGACCGGAACGATCGAAGGTATTACTTTCCAGACAAATCTCCTTGCCTTAAACGCCTCTATAGAAGCCGCCCGGGCCGGTACTGCCGGAAAAGGATTTGCTGTTGTAGCTGACCAGATTCAGGGGCTCAGCGTAGAGACAAAGAATTCTTCCAGCCGCATCCGTGATGCGTTGATCCATTTAGATGAGACCTCCGGAAAAATGACACAATCCATCACACAGACACTCGACCTGATCCAGACAACACGTGAAAAACTGACGCTTGTAAAAGACAGTGTTTCCAGTATCACACAGGACTCCACAACACTCGGTGAAAATATTAAAGTAATCGATGGTGCCATGAAAGATGTGGAATCCTCCAACCAGGATATGGTCGACAATATGAAACAGGTTTGTGACACCATGGATGTCATGACAAAATGTATCAACCAGTCAGACGATGTCTCCCGTACCATGCTTAGCAAATACGAAGAATCTGCCATCAATGTAAACAAGATTGAAACAATCGTTGGAAAACTGATGGGAGAACTTGGTACCGGCGGTTTCATGGGAATCGGCGATGCCAAACCCGGCATGAAAGTCATCCTGATTGCAAAGAACGGCAGTTCTTCTTTCACCGCTCACGGCGAAGTGGCAGAATCCTTAGATGGTGGAATCACAGCGCGTCTGCATGTTCCTTCCGGCAGTTCAATTGATACCAGAAATAAGAATTTCACTTATGAATTGCAGGTTTCTGTAACAAATGCACTTTATATCTGGGAAAATGCAGAAATATCCACAATGCGCGGTCAGTCATCCGATATGTATAAGATTACAGTTTCAACCAATCCAAAGGTTGTCAACCGACGCAAATATCCTCGTATGCCACTCTCTAACAAGTGTACGATCACGGTAAAACAGACCGGTAAACAATATAATGGACAAATGATCAATCTCAGCGCCGGCGGCTTTGCATTCAGTGTCCGCGATAATTTCTTTGCCAGTGCGATCGGTTCTGATATCACCTTATCGATTCCTGATCTTCCGGTGGAAAATGCCCGCCAGTTAGAAGGTCATATCATCCGAAGTACCGATGATGAAAATATCTTTATTGTCGGCTGCCGTATGCCGGAGGATAATACAGCAGTTGAGCAGTATGTACGAAATAACTACCAGGGTGAATAACTAACTGAAAAAAGCGGATAACAACTTTTTCTCCTGTTGTTATCCGCTTTTTTTCGTTAACTTTATTATTCCTGCTACAATACTTTTTAATTATTATACAATGAAATGCTCCACATTCTGCTGTAACTTATCAGCTGCCGCATGTGCTGCTTCGGCCTTTTCTTTGATCTCAGCTGCTTTCTCTACCACAACACCTGTCTTCTCTGCGATATCGTTCGTACCGGTTGCTCCCTCCGTAGCTGCCTTGCTTACTTCGCCGATGGCATCCATAACACCGTTGATTGATGCTAACAGCTGCTCTGAGGATGCTGAGAAGTCTGTTACCAGTGCATCAATACTTCCTGCATCATTGCTGTAGGAATCCGCCATATCGGAGAATCCCGCAAAGCTGTCTACCACGTCGGTTCCAACAAACTCTAACAACTTCTTTGCTCCGTCTGCAAGATTTGTTACCGATTCCACAACATTCTTTGTCACATCCTGGATATGTACCACTGCTGCCTTTGACTGCTCGGCAAGTACCCTGATCTCATCCGCAACAACTGCAAATCCCTTTCCTGCCTCTCCTGCACGCGCTGCCTCAATTGAAGCATTGAGTGCTAACAGGTTGGTCTGTCCTGTAATCTCCATAATGGACTCTGCAAGAACACCGATCTGATCGACTACCTTGATATCTTCAAGTGCTTTTGTCAGTCCCTCATTGATCTCGGCATGGATTGCCTTGGTACGCTCATCATTTTCTGTTGTTGTCTTTTTAATACCTACGGCACGGTCACGGATATCATCTGCTTCCGTTGCACCGTCCTGTGAACGTGTTGCAATACTCTTTGCTGCACTTTCGATCTCATGGGACATTGCATTGATCTCTTCGGAGGAAGCCGCTGTCTCTTCCATACCCGCTGCAAGCTCTTCCGTCGTTGCGGAAACATTCTCGATTTCTTCGTCTAATGCCTGAATATTATCATCGATCTCCTGTACCATTCTGGTGATCTCAGTTGCCTGACTCTTGACCTCACCGATCAGTCCGCTCATCTCATTTCTCATGGACTCTAAAGATGCTGCGAGTTTTCCAAAATCATCGCGGCGCTTTAACAGTGCCGTTCCCATTGCCTGTGAAAAATCGCCCTGTTCCATGACACCGATGGAACTGATACATTTTTTCAGTGGTCTGATGATGCTGATAATGATCATAATCAGCAATAAAACTACTATTATTCCCTCAATCAACGTTGAGATAATAAACAGTGTCATCCTGCCTGTAACATAAGAAGAAAAATCTTTTTCAATTGATGCTACCTGATCATCAATATAATCCGTATAATTTCCGGTTCCGATCACCCATCCAAACGGTTCAAATGCCTTACTGTAGGAACGCTTCGGAGAAGGTTCTGTCTCTCCTTCTTTCGGGAATACATAATCCGTGTATCCTCCGTCTGCCTCCTGACCGACACGGATGATCTCTTTTACCATCTGGTATCCATTGGCATCTTTCGTCTCCATACGATTGGTGCCTTCCGTGTCATTTCCTAAAAGCACCACATTGGTTCCGTCATACTGATCCACCCAGAAATATCCGGCATCTCCATAACGAAGCTGTCTGATCTCATCTGCTGCCAATTTCTTTGCTTCCTCTTCCGTATACACACCAGCCTGATACTGATCGTAAATTGTCTGGCAGAGCGAAATCACATTGTCCACCTGCTGTTTGATCTGTTCGTCGTAAGATGCGCGCTCATCTGTTTCCAGCGTTTCCAGTGCTTTACTCTGCAGCTGTTTCATGCTTTCCGATGAAATAATGGCACACAACACCAGTGCCACTATCGTCGTCAGCATTACGATAATCAGCTTCGTCTGTACTTTCACATTGTTCATAAATTGTTCCTCCCGCTTCCATACTTTCATTCCGGAGTTTACAAACATGATATATAGATTTTTCTATATATCATGTTTGTAAACTCCTTGTTGTTATTGTACCATATTATACAAATTTCCTCAATTATTTTACTTTTATTACAGGGATTTCGCTTTTAACTTTTTTATCTATGCATTTTTATAAATAA
>OODH01001058.1_pt1 | contig 18273 bp, 17 predicted proteins | sample 1671391 | NCBI WGS metagenome assembly OODH01 (sample SAMN06348152, study PRJEB24527) | human gut metagenome | biome: human gut; feature: ankylosing spondylitis patient; material: feces | host: Homo sapiens | place: China | collected 2015-10 | reverse complement strand
TTGTGCGCAACACCCTGTGTGCCGAATTGATGGGCCGCTACTCCAATCTGGTGCTCGTGCAGGGCGGGCGCATCATTGATGCCCTCAAGCGGGTGGACTTTGACGACAGCGAGGTCCGCCAGCTGCTGCCGGGTCTGGCCTACACGCTGCCGCCCAAGCCCGCGCGGCCTGACTTTTTGGAGACGAGCGCCGCCGCCATCGTGGCCGCTGCGTGCGAGAAGGATCTGCCCGTTGCACAGGCGCTGGGCAAAACTGTGGCGGGCGTCGGCCCCGTCGTCGTGCGGGAGGCTGTCTGCCGTGCGCTGGGGGAAACGCCCGCGCTGGCCTGCGACCTGACCGCCGAGGAGAAGGCCGGGCTGGCCGCGGCCATCGACGAATTGAAGGACGAGCACGCCCACGGCGGCACGCCCACCGCGGTGCGTCTGCCCCAGCCGGACGGCGCACCGAAGCCCGTGGAGTTCAGCTTCTTTGTGCCGCAGCAGTACGGCAGCGCGGCGATTTTGACCCGGTATCCGTCCTACAGTGAGATGCTCGAGGACTACTACGCCACGAAGGACCGCGCCGAGCGCCTGCGCCAGAAAAGCCGTGAGCTGTACAAGGCCGTCCACAATATGTATGACCGCGCCGTCCGCAAGCAGGCCGCGCGGAAGGAGGAACTGAGCCAGTCCGCCAAGGCCGACACGCTGCGCCTGTACGGCGAGCTTTTGCAGGCGAACCTCTGGGCCATCCACAAGGGTGACCGGCAGGTGACCGTGCAGAACTACTACACCGGCGAGGATGTGACCATACGCTTGGACCCGCGTCTGGGCGGCAACGAGAACGCGCAGAAGTATTTCCGCGATTATAAAAAGAAGCAGACCGCCCACGCCATGCTGCAAAAGCTGCTGGTGGAGGGCGAGGCCGAGATCGAGTATCTGCGCACGGTGCTGTATGAGGTGGAGAGCGCCCCCGGTGAGATGGCACTGAACGAGATCCGCGCCGAGCTGAAAAGCCAGGGCTACTTAAAGTATTACAAGCAACGGGACCGCAAGCAGAAGCCCGCGGACTTCCTGCGGTATACCTCGAGCGACGGCTTTGAGATCCTGGTGGGGCGCAACAACCTGCAGAACGACAAGCTGACCCTGCACACCGCCCGCGGCAAGGACCTGTGGTTCCACGTACAGAAGGCACCCGGCAGCCACTGCGTCGTTATGAGCCGCGGAGAGGACATCCCCGACACGACCAAACAGGAGGCCGCCGAGCTGGCCGTCCTGCATTCGAGCCAGAACGGCGGTGCAAAGGTCGCCGTGGACACTACCGAGGTCAAAAATATATGGAAGGCCAACGGGGCGAAACCGGGCATGGTGCTGTACGAGGTCTACACGACGGTCTACGTGACGCCGCGTGAAGGGCTGGAGGAGCAGCTGAAACGGAAGTGAATGTTCCATCAGCGCACGGTAGGGGCCGGGCATGCCCGGCCCGCGGCTTTCCCGCAGGGGGTCGTCTGCCGTACAGCTGCGCACCGTACATGTGCGGCCCCTACAGGGCAACTATAATATGAGGTACGCAATATGAAGAAAAATTTTCCGATTCTTGTATCTCTTGTTTTACTTACCGCCTGCACGTCTGCCCCAGCGGACAGTGTGGCGGCTACCCCCGAACCTACCGCAACGCCTGTCATAACCCTGGAACCCACGCCGTCCCCGACGCCTGCGCCGACGATGGCGGTGTACGATGAGGTCTCCTTCGACGATTGGCGGGACGGTGCGGGCTGCACGATGCCGGACTACACGTTCAGCGCACCGCATAAGCCACAGCCGCAGGAAAAGGCCGCCTGGCCCACGGACGGCGTGACGCTCTGCTGCAATGCGCAAACGCTGGAGGAAGCGGCAGAGGTTTTCCACACCACAGTGGAAAACTTAAAAGAGCTGAACCCGGACTGGGAGGAAGTCTACGCCCGCGATGGGATGTACTACCAGTTGAAAGTACAGGCCGACCCCTACACCCTGCCCATGAACAATGTGGTGACGGTCACAGTCAATGCACCGTGGGTCGATAGCTACTATGACCGCACCGAAGTCTGCGATGTTCCCGCGTCGCTGGACAAGCAGGCCCGGGCCGCGCTGGCCTCGGCGTATTACTTCCAGTATCACTGGTGGGGGATGCACGCGGGCTTTTTGCCCTATGAGAAACTGGACGAGCCGGTTGGGTTTTTCAACTACCGCGCGGCGGATGGCGCGTTTTACACGAAGTTCTCGGAGTTCGGCAGCTTTCTGCACACGGTCTACTCTGATGCCTGGGTGGACGATATGCTGAGCATGGACCCCGCACTCTTTGCCGAGGGCGAAAACGACACCATCCTGACGCTGGACGGTGACCGCGGCGGCAACATCGCCTACTGCGGGCATCTTTTCACCGAACCGGAGCTGCAACCCGACGGCAGCCTTGCATTCTGGCAGCTCTCACTGACCTGCGAGAGCGACGATTTTAAAGGCTGGGCAGGGGAGGAGACGATTGTGCCCGATACCGCCACTGTAACGACGGTGCGGTTGGTGCCGACGGAGAATGGCTGGCGGGTGGATGCGCTGGAGCTGCCGAACTGAGCTGTAGGGGCCGGGCATTGCGGGGTTGTGAGCGTAGGACCACGGTTGAGTGGAACGAAACCGGGGCGCGAACAATGTTTGCCCCTGCGGGGCAAACAACCGCACGAGCGTGTTTGCGAAGCAAACTGGCGGCGCTCGTTGTGCGCCGCCAAGCGTTGACCCCTCCGCCGCTTCACGCCGAATCCCGTCAATGTTCCGCCCGCAGGGAAAAATTCATCCCCCGCCGTCCACCTCCCACCGCCGCGATCCTACCCACAAAACAGCCGGCCCCTTCCGAATCCCACTTCGGAAGGGGCTGGCTTACTGACCTTTATACCTTATTATAATAGGGAGATGTTTACTCTACGTCCTGCAGCGCGGCGTAATCCTGTTCGCCGGTGCGGACCTTCACGACTTTTGCTACATTGTAGACAAAGATCTTGCCGTCGCCGATATGGCCGGTGTACAGGGCCTTCGTGGCCGTGTCGATGATCTTGTCCACGGGTATCTTGCTCACGACGACCTCGACCTTGACCTTCGGCAGGAGCGTGGCGTCAACCTCGGCGCCGCGGTACTTCTCGCCGCTGCCCTTCTGCAGGCCGCAGCCCATGACCTGGGTCACGGTCATGCCGGTAACGCCAATGTCGTTCAGCGCCTTCTTCAGGGTCTCAAACTTGGCCAGCTGCACGATGATGGAAACCTTGTGCATGCCGGAATCCAGCTCGGCGGGAAGCGGGGCGTCCTTGACGACCTTGACCGCGGCGGCGACCTTCTCGGGGTTGGCCTTGGTGAAGTCGTCCTCGCCCAGATCGGTGTTCTCGTTCACGTCCAGCTCGGCGTAGGTCGGATCATTGATGGCGAAGCCTGCATAGGCGCTGGCCAGGCCGTGCTCGTGATAATCCAGGCCGTCGATCTCCTCCTTCTCGGAGACGCGCAGGCCGATGGTCTTTTTGATGACCGTGAAGATGATGAACATCGTGGCCAGCACCCAGGCCGCCACGCTGACAATGCCCAGCAGCTGGATGCCCAGCTTGGCAAAGCCGCCGCCGTAGAACAGGCCGCCCTCGGTGGCAAACAGGCCGACGGCGATGGTGCCCCACGCACCGTTCATGCAGTGCACCGAGACAGCGCCGACGGGGTCATCGATCTTGGCAACATTGTCGAAGAACTCAACCGAGAAGATGCAGAGCACACCGGCGACGATGCCGATGATGGCCGCGCCGAACGGATCGACGACGTCGCAGCCCGCGGTGATGGCGACCAGACCGGCCAGCGCACCGTTGAAGGTCAGGGAGACATCGGGCTTGCCGTAGCGCACCCAGGAGACGATCAGCGCCGCAACGGTAGCCAGCGCGGCGGCCAGGTTGGTGTTGAAGCAGATCAGACCGGCGGAAACCATCGTGTCATCGCCGGTCATGCTGACGGTGGAGCCGCCGTTGAAGCCGAACCAGCAGAACCACAGGATGAAAACGCCCAGAGCCATCGCGGTCAGGTTGTGGCCGGGGATCGCGCGGGGCTTACCGGCCTTGTTGTACTTGCCGATGCGGGGTCCGAGCATCCAGGCGCCCAGGCAGGCCGTGACGCCGCCGACGAAGTGAACTGCAGTGGAGCCGGCAAAATCATGGAAGCCGAGCTGTGCCAGCCAGCCGCCGCCCCAGATCCAGTGGCCGGAGATGGGGTAGACGATCAGGCTGATGGCGGCGGAGTAGCAGCAGTAGGCGCTGAACTTCGTGCGCTCGGCCATCGAGCCGGAGACGATGGTCGCGGCAGTGGCGCAGAACACAGTCTGGAACACCGCGTAGACCCAGACCGGCAGCGTGCCGAAGTCATAGCTGCCGCGGATGAACGGATCAAACCCGCCGATGAGCGCACCGGAACCGGCAAACATGATGCCGAAGCCGACGAGCCAGTAGCACGGCGTACCGATACAAAAGTCCATCATATTCTTCATCAGAATATTGCCGGTATTTTTTGCACGGGTCAGGCCAGCCTCGCACAAGGCAAAGCCCGCTTGCATGAAGAACACCAGAAACGCCGCAACCAGTGTCCATGTAACGTCTGCGGAATTGTACATAGAACAGAACCCCTCTCTTACTTTGAAAAACAGAAAGGCACCGGACAGGATCACACTGTCCGGCGCCTTTGCCGTTCTTTCGTTGCGCTTATGCTATCACAGAGTTGCGGCCTAGTCAAGAGGGCGAGGACATATTTTGTTCATATTTGTAGAAAATGCTGTACAACCAGCCGAAAATACCGCTGAAAAATTGTGCATCCTGTATGGGCCGGGCATGCTCGGCCCGCAGCTTACCGCCATATCCTTTTTACGATTCAATCCGTAGGGGAGGGATTCATCCCTCCCGGGTGCTTTACTTTTCACGTACTGTCATACGGGAACATTGATTTAGGAAGCTGCCAAATGCCAAGGGTGTAGTTATGCCCTTGGCTTTTACTTTTTAATAATACGGATAAATATACCCCTCCACAGGTTCGGCGGGAGCCACGGATTGCACTTGCAGCTGCGGTTCGCTGTGGTCGGCGTATTGGCGCTGATAGAGGGTGCCGGTCACGGTGACCCATGTGTCCGTGGCAAGAGTGTCGGCCTGCGCCCACTTGCAGACGAAGCCGCAAGGTGTAAGGTCGGCGGCACAGCAGGTCATAATCAGCCGCGCGGGAATGAACTCGTCTGCGTCCATCTCACGGCTGGCTTTATCCACCTCGCCCGTTACGGTCAGTGTCCAGCCGTCATAGTCGGCAGGATTTGCCCAAATCACGTCCATCCATGTATAAAACTCGGCATCGGAGATGGTAATATGGCGGTTCGCGGCATCGTAGCCGTGCAGCGTGGTCGCGTTGCCGAGAAAATCCGTGGTTTCATACGTTCCTTCAATGTTTTCTGCATCGGCTGCACTGTCCGCAATATCCGGCTGCGGCGTTGCGGCAGGCTGTTCTTCTGTTTCCGGGCTTTCCACGGGTTCGGAGCTTTCGGCGGTTGCCGGTGCAGACGGCGCTGCGGTGGGCTGCGGGGTCAGGTTGGCCGCCGCCGCACTGCCGCGCAGTGTCTGCACGGCGGCAATGCTCTGTGCCGGGGTGGACACCGAGGACACACTTACACTCCTGTGCGGTAAAATCAGCATCAGCAGCGGGAACACCAGCACAAAGCAGTGCAGGCAGTGGCGGCGATGCCGGACAACATACAGGTTTTCTATGGCTGTCCGTGCCCATACCAGCAGCACCACCGCCGCAAAAAGAAGATACGGCTTCATGCGTGGGGTAACATACTGCAAATACTGCCCGGAAAGCACCAGATACAGCAGCGCAAAGGCAAACAGCAAGTAGCAGATACATTCTACAAGTGCCTGCTTGTCGATTTTTGAGTTTTTTCTCATAAAACCGTCCCCAATCCCAGCCGAAACGCCGCGTACACTACGGCGGCATCTATCACGAAAACCGTCATGGCCAGCCGCAGGATAAACTTCTTCGGCAGGCTGCCAGACAGCATGATCACATTTTTAATATCCATCATCGGCCCGAACACGAGAAACGCCATGACCGCGCCCATCGGCAGCTGTGCCGAAAAACTGCGCCCCACCACGGCATCGCTGGAGGAACACAGCGACAGCAAAAATGCAAGCGCCATCATCGAGAGCAGCGGCAGCAAAAGACCGCTGCTGTTTGTGAGCGGTAGTTTCTTTGTCAGGCTTTGCATGATGGCGGAGACAAACGCCCCCGCCGTAAGGTATTTTCCCACGGTAAAAAACTCCGTTTGCGTGTGGCGCAGGTAGCCAAGCAGCGCCCCGCGCCAGCCCTCTGCCGCCTGACCGCCGCTGCCGCATGTACACAGCACCCCGCTTAAAGCAAGCCCCGAACCCGCCGCAGAAACCGGCGTGCGGCAAAAGGTCAGCCCGACAAGCACCGCGCAGACGATGCCCAGCCCGGCGCGGCAGGCAACAACGCGCCAGTTTCCGGCAAAGGCCACATAGGTGCTGAACAGCACTACCGGGTTGATGACCGGCGTGACAAGCATAAAAGTGACCGCTGTGCTGACCGGGATGCCCTTGCGCAGCAGACTGCGGAAAATCGGGATGGATGCACAGTCGCATACCGGCAGCGCTGCCCCCGCCAAAATTGCAAACAGCGTGCCGCTGATGCGATTTTTCGGGAAAAATCGCTCAATAAATTGCTGCGACAAAAACAGCTGAATGGCCGAGGACAGCAGCACGCCGATCAGCAAGAACGGCACGGCTTGCAGCATGATGCCGAGAAATACGGTAATGGTCGTATTCAATTCAGCGCCAAGCAGCTGCCGCAGGCAAAGCGCCGCACCGCAAACCAGCGCAAGCAGCAACAGCGGCGGCAACTGCGACTTTTCCAGTGCGCGGACAATTTCGCTGCGGCGGTTGCGCACGACCTGTGCGCCGGGGTTGGCGCTGTGGATCGCGGCGCGCAGCCCGGATAACGCCGCGCGGTTTTGCACGCCGCGCAGCACAACCACGTCGGCGTTCAAAAGCTGCTCGGTCAACAGGCCTCCGGTCTGCGCCAGCAGTTCGGCCAGCCCTGCGCCCTGCGCGACAAACAGAATCCGCCGCAAGACGCACAGATCACCGGGTGTGCCGGTGTCCTGCAGCATCGTTTTGGGAAAGAACGACAGCAATGTGGAAAGCGGCTGCAAGCCGTTCCACTCCACCCAAACTTCATCGTAAAGGCCATCGCTGATGGTGTGATACAAAAGCTGCTCGGTTTTGCGGCGGTGTGTCTCCAACGCGCGGGGCGGTATCGTCAGCACACGCAGCTTGCCTTTGACCCCGGCAGGGCAGGTCGGTTTGGCGCTGCCGCTTTCAAATTGGATACACAAAATAAACCGCCCGCGTTTCAGCCGCGGGGCGAGCAGGTGATTCAGCAGCGTGGTTTTGCCCGCACCGAGAAAGCCCGCCACCGCATACAGCGGCAGACGGCGGGCGTTCTCCTCGCAGTCCGCCTCATACAGCGGTGAACAAATCCCGGATGGCCTGTTCCTTGCTGAATTTTCCAATGACACAAAGTTCATTCCCTTCCAGTGCGGTTTGCGCAAGGCTCCACTGCCCGCATACAAATTGCAGCAGCACCGCGCCTTTTTCGCTTTGCAGCACGCCTTTGGCGCGTAAAATCGTGCCCAGCGCCGGGTCTTGCAGTTTTGCCAGCTGCGCGGCAAGCCGCTTCAGGTCTACGGCATGGTCAAACGAAACCGTGACAGTAGAAAACGGCGATGCCTCCGGCGTGCGACGCACCAAAATCGGGCGGCGGGGTGTCGATGCCGGGGTGGGCGGTGCAGGCTGCAAAATATCCTGCGCCGAGAACGTATCCCAGCCCCCGGCAAAGCAGACAGCGTGGGGGTTCAGCTTCTGCGCAAGGCGGTGGGCAACTTCGGTCTGCGGCGTTCCGGCATCGCTGTGGCTGAACACCAGTGTGTCGGCGCAGCGCACCTGATCCTCAAAAAATGCACCGAAGTTTTCGCAGTAGGATGCGCAGTTTGCAGCATCCACCACCGTGATTTTTTGCTTTAGCACCGCCAGCGCCGCCAGCCTCTGGTCGCGGCAAAGGGCTTCTACATCGGAGAGCTTCGCCACGCCGGACGGCTCAATCAGCACCACATCCGGCTGTACCCGCCGCAAAAGCGAGACGAGTGCCGACACAAAATTGCCGTTCAGTGTACAGCAGATACACCCGGCGCGCAGCTCCTGCACGGTGTAGCCGCCGCTTTTCAGCAGTTTTGCATCCAGACTGACCGCGCCGAAGTCGTTTTCGACCAGTGCCACTTTTTGGCCGGCAAAGCCCTCTCGCAGCAGCTTTTGCAGCAGTGTCGTTTTGCCTGCACCGAGGAAGCCGGAAATCAGATAGAGTTCTGTCATTTTGTATCACGCTTTCTGCGGGCAAAGTGCGCCGCCGCTGTTTTGCCCGCAAGAATCACAAGCAGACAGCCAACACCCAGCAGCACGATCGTACCGCCCGGCTTCAGCCCTGCATAAAAAGCCAGCGTCAGCCCTGCGGCGATAAAGCCCTCGGCAAACAGGATGCTGAACAACACGGTCTGGCGGTAGCTGCGGGCAACCTGCATGGCACACGCCACAGGCAGTACCAGCATCGAGGAAACAATCAGCGCACCGACCGTGCGTGCCGCTACCGAAACCGTAGCGGCCGTCAAAATCGTATAAATGCTGTTGACCGCACCGACAGGCACCCCGGCGCGGTGCGCTGCATTTTCGTCCAGCGCGATAGCAAACAATTCCTTGTACAGCAGCACAAAGGCGGTCAGCACCAGTACACTGATAACCGCCGTTGCGGTCAGTTCCCCCGGTGTGATAGCCACGATGCTGCCGAACAGAAAGCTGTTGAACCCGGCTGCGTTCCGCACAAAGCCGGACAGCACCCCCGCCAGCCCGACACCGGCAGAAAGCATAACAGCAATGGAAAGCTCGGCGTACTGCGGTATCTTTTTGCGGATAACCTCAATGCCGAATGCCGCAGCAACACAGGCGGCCGTTGCGCCCAGCACAGGGTCAATGTCCAGCAGCAAGCCCGCCGCCACGCCCGCCAGTGAGGTATGGGAGAGGGCATCCCCCAGCATGGAAAGGCGTTTCAGCACGATCATCACGCCAATACAAGGCATAATGACGCCCAGCAGCAAGCCCACCGCAAAGGCACGGCGCATAAAAGCATATTCAAACATAGGTGCGCATCTCCTTTGCGTCAAGACGGGTGATTTTTTGGTGGGACAGGCAGTAGATCGTATCGGTCAGCCGGGGCATTTCCTGTAAATCATGGCTGACGATCAAAATGCTCAAACCGCGCTCCCGGTTCAGATTCTTCAGCAATGTATAAAAATCTGCTGTGCTCTGCGCATCCAGTCCTGCGGTGGGTTCATCCAGCAACAGCAGCGCCGGGCGGCTGACAAGCGCCTGTGCCAGCTGCACGCGCTGGCGCTGCCCGCCGGAAAGCTCGCCCAGCATACGGCAACCATAGTCCTGCATTCCCACCAGCTCCAATGTGCGGCGCACATCCCCGCGGTGTTCCCGGCGCGGAAAGCGAAACAGCCCGATGCGGCTGTACAGGTTGGCTAACACGACTTCATTCACGCTGGCGGGGAAAGATTCCTTGCGGGTCAGTCCATCCTGCGGCACATAGCCGATACGCTGCCAGCTTTTGAAGCTGCCGATGTCCTGCCCCATCAGTGCGATATGCCCGCCCGTGGGTTTCAGCTCCCCCAACAGCAGCCGTAAAAGGGTGCTTTTCCCTGCGCCGTTAACGCCAACGAGGGCGGCAAAGCCGCCCTCGCACATAGTAAAGCTGGCTGCATCCAAAACCGGGGTATTGCCGTAGGCAAAGCTCAGGTCTTTTGCTTCCAGTACGTTCATAAAACCTCTCCGTTTTACTGCAATGCGTTTTTCAGTTCTTCCAGATTCTGCCGCATGACCGTAAAATAGTCCTGCCCATCGGCGATCTGGTCATCGGTCAGCCCCTCCAGCGGGTTCAGCTCCTGCATCTGTGCGCCGGTAGCATCGGCAATGGTCTGCGCCACTTTGGGGCTGACAAGCTCCTCCGAGAAGATGACCTTCACGTTGTTGGCCTTTACAAAATCCTCGATTTCCGCCATCCGCGCCGGGTCAGGTTCGGAGTCGGCCTCGATGCCCTCAATGCCGACCTGATTCAGACCGTAGGCATCGCAGAGATAACCGAATGCCTCGTGCGAGACAACAATGTTTTTGTTGGGCAGGGCAGACAGTGCCTCGGTAAATTCCGTGTCCAGCCGGTCACATTCCAGCGCCCACTGCTCGTAGTTCTGCCGGTAGTATTCAGCGTTGGCAGGGTCTGCGTTGCACAGCACCTCGGCGATATTTTTCATCTCGATTTTTGCGTTGGCGGGGGCAAGCCAGACGTGCGGGTCTGCGCCAACATCGCCGTCCTCGTCCTCATAGCCTTCGCGCAGCGTGATGCCGTCGGAGGCCTGCACCACGTCCAAGTCCTGATTGGTCAGGCTGCCCAGAACAGAATCGACCCAATGCTCCATGCCCGCGCCGCTGTAAATGAACACATCGGCATCTTCCAGATTGGTAATATCGGTTGTGGACGGCTCCCAGTCGTGGGGTTCTGTCCCGGCGGGAACCATATTGGTGACGGTCACTTTATCGCCGCCGATTTTCTGGGCAAAATCATACATCGGGTAAAAACTGGCCATGACCTTGAGCGGCGCGCTGTCCGTAGAATCGGTGCTCTCCGCAGCCGAAGAGGATGCAGCAGAGGCACCGCAGCCGCCCAGCATGGCGGCGCACAGGGCAACAGGCAGGATGCGATAGCAAAAACGTTTGAATTTTTTCATCAGGAAATACCTCCGGGAAACAAAGGACAAAATGCGAACACTGACGGGAGTGGTCATCAGCGTTTGTCATTGTACCCGCTGCACAGCGCTAAATCAACGGTTTACGGCCATTCTTCAGATTTCTTCAGAATTGTACCCGTTGCCTTTTGGTGCTTTCGGCGTTATACTGGGAACAGATTTTTACAAGGATGAGAGGGTACATTTCATGGCAGAGTTTACCGCAAAGGGCGCGAATATTTTGGTCGTGGACGATGATGACGATATTCGGGAAATCGTGCATATCCTGCTGGCGCGGGAGGGCTTCACCGTGCGGGAAGCTGCCAATGCCGAGCAGGCGCTGCGCCGGCTTGACCCGCTGCCCGACCTTGTGATTCTGGATGTGATGATGCCGGGGCTGTCCGGCATTGAGCTTTGCCGCGAGATACGCACCAAGGCCATGATGCCGATTTTGTTCCTGTCCGCTAAGACCCGCGATGTGGATAAGGCCGAGGGGCTTGCCAACGGTGGGGATGACTATTTGATAAAGCCGTTCTCGGCGCTGGAGCTTACGTCCCGCGTCAAGGCGCTGCTGCGGCGCAGTATGGTGTACCAGCCGCAAACGGCGGCAGCACCGCCCCAGACCGTGCAAAGCGGCGAGTTGTCCATAGACCTCACCACCGGCGCGGCGGCGCTGGCGGGCAACCCGCTGACACTGACCGAAACCGAAGCCCAGCTTTTGCGGCTGCTGGCACAGCATCGCGGCGATGTACTCTCGGCGCGGGAAATTTACGAGGCCGTCTGGAAAGAGAGCTTTTTGCCCAGTGCCAACAATACGGTCATGGTACACATCAAAAATCTGCGCAAAAAGCTGGAAACCGATTTGACCCAGCCTAAATACATCCACACGGTATGGGGAAAGGGGTATTACCTTGCCTGAAAAGCGAATCTCGCGGCTTTCTCAAAAATTGGTTGTCGGGGCACTGGCGGCGTTTGGCGCTTCGGCGCTGTTGTTTGCCCTGCTGCAATGGGGAACGCGGACAGCCCTGCAAGCCTACTGCGCCCGCCCGGAAGTCGTGACCGCGCACGAGCAGCAGACCGTGCAGGAACTGCAAGAGTATGTTGCCGCCAACCATCTGCGGCTGGATGATTTAGCTGAAATGAACGGCTGGACGCCCACACGCGAACTGGTGGAAATCACCTTCGTGCTGGAAGAGCAGCCCCTCTACCACACTTGCAGCGAGGAACATGACGGCTGGAGCACGATGAACGCCTACCCCATACAATTTGCCGATGGAACGGCAACCGTGTACATCACAGACCTGTTTGAACACCGTTACACCGATTATGCTACCGCCGCCGACTTGCTTGTGTTTTTTGTCTGCTTTGTGGCAATTATGGTTGCACTGATTCAGCGCAAGGTGCGCGTTATCAAAACGCTGGAAAGCGAACTGCGGATTTTAGAGGGCGGTGATCTGGACTACGCCATTACCGTGCAGGGTCAGGACGAATTGGGTGAGCTGGCGCAAGGCGTTGAGGATATGCGGCGGGCCATGGTAAGCCGTGAGACGGAAAAGCGGCAGATGGAGGAAGCAACAAACCACTTAATGACCAGCGTTTCCCACGACCTGCGCACCCCGCTGACCGCACTTTTGGGCTATCTGGAAATTTTGGAAGGCGACCCGCGCCCGGCCAGCGAAAGCCCCTACCTTGGCAAATGCCGCCAGCGTGCCTTGCAGATACGCGGGATGCTCAACGATTTGTTTGAGTATTTCTTTGTGTCCACCTCAGACAAAACACAGGCGGATTTTCCGCCCTGCACAGTGGAACAGGCATTTGGCAAGCTGCTGGCGGAATTCGCCGACCTGCTGCGCCAGGATGATTTTGCCGTAAACACCCCGCCGCTGCCCTCCGGCACGGTGCGGGTCAATACAGGGCTTTTGCAGCGGCTGTTTGACAATCTGCTTTCCAATCTGCGCCGCTATGCCGACCGCACCCAGTCTGTAAAAATCACACTGCTTGCGCGGGATAAAGAGCTGGCACTCATCGTCAGCAACACCGCGCGCCCGGATGCCAAACCCGGCACGGGTCTTGGCTTGCAGAACTGCGCCCAGATGCTTCGCTTACACGGCGGCCGGTTTGAGCACAGCCTGTCCGATGGGGTGTTTACCGCAGCAGCGTATTTTCCGATGGAGTAATTCAGCGTGTAGGCTCCGTTGGTTTCCTAGTGAAAACAGCATCGTTACGGGTGTCTGCTGTAATTTGTTCCGCGCGCTGTTCAACTTTTGAGAACAGAATATCATCCACGGTAGCAGTGGTCTGTATCTGCCGGTAAATTTCTGCTGTGGATGGGTGACGCGGGCAGGCTGCTGCTTTTCTTTCAGTGCGCGGTTCACGGCATCCGCCCACGCTTCTCGCCAATCTAGCAGTTGCTCCGGGCTGTTCCAACGCGCACACAGCGGGTTTTGACGCCCAAATTTCGCCGCTTTCGGCTGCTTCGAGCAGCGCCCCCACCCCGGCTCGCGGGCGGCCTGTGTGGGCGTAAGCCACGCCGACACGCCCGCTGTATTCCTGTACTTGAACTGCTTTTCCCAGCCGTCCTCTTTTGCCTGTAAAAACTCCTGTGCCGTAAAGCCGCGTTCCTCATCGGCTTTGCGGCACAGGTATTCTTTTTGCGTTTTGCCCTGCCATTTGCCGTGGGCATCCAGCGGGCGCATGGTCAGCATATGCTGCCGCTCTGAACAAGAGCAGCATCTTCCATCCGGCATCTGCACCCTATCGGGAGGATTCTCTCTTTTCCGAACAACATCTGCCGCGTCCTTCGTGGGGAGTGGCAGCGTTTACAGTAGGCAAGCCCACTGACAACATCGGGGTATTCATCCGGCTGGAGTGGGCGTTCGGACACAAACTCGTCCAGACATTCCTGTAAAGTCCGCACAGCCATATCAGCCACCCACAAAATCCCAGTTGATGCTGTCTTTCACAGGCTCTTTTACAAGCTGGGGAGAAACAGCGGCAGGGTTCTGCGCCATCCCGGTCATGCACCCTGCCAGAAAGACCGGCATCGTCTCCCGCAAAGCATCCCGCACTGCATTCACGATTTGCTGCACAAACTGTTCCTCGCACGCCCGCGTTTCCAGATAGGGGTCATCCTGCGTCTGGTAGTAGCGGTCAAAGTAGTCCACCACCGCCGTGGCAACCGCTTGGCTGTATGACTTGAACACCGATTTGTCCATCGTCTGCAAATACTGCCACGCTTTCCGCTGCGATTCTTTGCCAAGGTTGAACCGCAGATCGGTCGTCCGTACCTCCGGCACGGTCTCACCCTCGCGCTATTCTGATAAATCAAGTCTACATCGGGAATATGGTGGCCGCCACGCCATGCTGGTTGCCGAGGATGCCGATGCGTATGCCGACTATCTGATGAGCTTGTCACAGACCCGGGCATTTGAGCGAACAGAAAGCCATGAAAAAAGAATTGGACGCAGCCCAGCGCCGCCTGTCCAAACTGGCCACGCTGGTGCAGCGCATCTGCGAGGATAACGTGTTCGGACGACTCTCAGATAACCTCTACCAAACCCTATCTGCCAAGTATGAAGCGGAAACAAAAGAATTGAAAACCCGCGCCACAGAAATTCAAGCGCTTCTCACCGAAGCAATCACTAAAACGCAGGGCATACAGGATTTCACCGCTTTGGTCGCCCCGTATGCCAATATTACGAAGTTGGATGAGGAACTGGTCCACACGCTGATTGAGAAAATCATCGTCCACGAGAAAGAGATAATTGATGGTGAAACGGTCATGCGCATCGAAATCTATTACCGTTTCATTGGCAAAACCAGCGATTGTCTCAATCACTCCGTAACCCCCATAAAAACAAAAACAGAATCCGTCGCTGCAACGGATTCTATTGCTTGACTAATGTGGTGCGTAAAAAGTAAAGCGCCCGGGCACCTCCTACCGCCGCAAACGGCCACGGCGGCCAGAGGGCTGGCCGCCCTACGACCCCACATCAAACCCGTGCGTAGGGCGGGGTGCCCTCACCCCGCCGAAACCTGCCGCCCCCTACATGCACCATCTGTACATTTCCCTAAATTTATTCATTTTTTTGTAAAAAAATCTACCCAAAAAATTTTCTTTGTGCTATAATATCATCAAATAGCCCTTTATCGGGGGCTGCTACCATTCAAAGGAGGATCATCCATGCCCAACCTAGCTCTTCTTGCCCTTGAAGCCAGTGACGGTACCGTTGTGCTGACCAGCATCACACTGGTTTTCGCGATGCTGGTGGCCCTGTGCCTCATCATCACGCTGGAAGGCAAGATCTTCGACAACATCAACAATAAGAAGAACGGCAAGCCTGCCGCGCCGGAGGCCCCCGCTGCCAAGGCTGCCCCCGCTGCCAAGCCCGCCGCCCCTGCGGCCAAGGCTGACAACGGCTCCATTCCCGGCGAGATCATCGCCGCGATCTCCGCTGCCGTGGCCACGGTCTGCGGCGGCAATGCCGTCATTCGCGGCATCAAGCGCGTTTCCAAGCCTGCCGCCGGTTCCCGCCGCGGTGCCTGGGGCGACGCCGGCGTGCGTGAGCACACGACGCCCTTTATGTAAGGAGGTACGGAAATGGCTGCTATTTTTACCAACATTGCAGAGATTTTTGCAAAGTCCGGCTGGGCACAGATCTTCTTCACCGAGGGCGGCTGGAAGTACGCCGTCATGCTGGCAGTGGCCTGTGTGCTGCTGTATCTGGCCATCGTCAAGCAGTTTGAGCCTCTGCTGCTGCTGCCCATCGGCTTCGGTATGCTGATGACCAACCTGCCCCTCGACGGCATCTTCCACATGGACATCTTCATCAACGAGACGAATCATATCAACTGGGCGCTGCTCGGCTCGTCCGGCGGCATGGTCGACTATATCTACTTAGGCGTTAAGCTGGGCATCTATCCGCCGCTGATTTTCCTCGGCATCGGTACGATGACCGACTTTGAGCCGCTGATTGCCCGCCCGTCCAGCCTGCTGCTGGGCGCTGCCGCACAGCTGGGCATCTTCTTCACCTTTGTCGGCGCTAAGATCCTGGGCTTTACGAACCAGGAGGCCAGTTCTATCGGCATCATCGGCGGTGCGGACGGCCCCACCGCTATCTACGTCACCACCAAGCTGGCCCCGCACCTGCTGGGCTCCATCGCGGTTGCCGCGTACTGCTACATGGCGCTGGTGCCGGTCATCCAGCCGCCCATCATGAAGGCTCTGACCACTGAAAAAGAGCGTCAGGTCGTCATGACTGCCCCCCGCCGTGTCTCCAAGACCGAGAAGATCCTGTTCCCCATCATCGTCACCATCATCGTTGCCCTGACCCTGCCTGACGCCGCCATTCTGGTCGGCTGCCTGATGATGGGCAACCTGATGAAGGAGTCCGGCGTTGTTGAGCGTATCACCAAGACCGCCGGCAATGAGCTGATGAACATCATCACGATCTTCCTCGGCTTCTCCGTCGGCTGCACCACCAACGCCGCCACCTTCCTGAACATCCAGACCGTTGAGATCATCGTTCTGGGCATCGTCGCCTTCGGTGTCGGCACCGCCGGCGGTGTTCTCCTGGGCAAGGTCATGTGCCTTGTCACCCACGGCAAGATCAACCCGCTCATCGGCTCCGCCGGTGTTTCCGCCGTTCCCATGGCCGCCCGTGTTTCCCAGAAGGTCGGCCAGGAGTACAACCCCCGCAACTACCTGCTCATGCACGCCATGGGCCCCAACGTGGCCGGTGTTATCGGCTCCGCCGTTGCCGCTGGTATCCTGATCAACATGTTCGGCTGATACTGACATAAAAAGTAAGCACCCGCATGGCGCGCGCCATGCGGGTGCTTTTTTGGCTTTTGTTTCTGTGAGGGGGCTTGCCCCCGCCGGTTCGTAGGGGCCGGGCACGCCCGGCCCGCACGTTATAAGCAAACGGCTGCTGCCGGGCAGTTTCCCCCTCATCCGGCCCTGCGGGGCCACCTTCCCCCAAGGGGGAAGGCTTTTGGAGGCCTGTAGGGAGGGGTCTTGACCCCTCCGCGTTTGTCTCTGAATGCCGCAAATCATCCGCCGGTTCGTAGGGGCGGCATATATGCCGCCCGGGCATTTCCCGCAAGCGTCATTTGCCGGGCAACCGCCGCAGGGCGTCGGGGACGCCGCCCCCCTACGGAGGCGAACCGGGAACGGCATATGGCCGCACGCTCTCGGCGGGGTGGGGGCACCCCGCCCTACGGATTGGCCATCAGCGGTTGCCCTGTAGGGGCCGGGCACGCCCGGCCCGGTGGTTTCCTGTAACCGTCCTTTCCCACTTATTCCACCTCAAACCTCTCCCCGTCGATCTCGACCCATGCCACGGCCTCGGGGTCGAGGATGTCGTAGCTGTCAACACGCAAGGTCATCTGTCCGGAATTTTTGTTCTCGCGGCCATAGGAACCCTTGTAAAATTCCCCGTCCCAGCCGTAGGTCAACTCGGTGCCGTCGGCGCGGAACAGCTTTACGCGGGACTGCACATCGTACCGCGAGGTATCGCCCAGCGGCAGACTGCCGTGATTCTTGCCGATGACGCTGACCGCCAGCGGTTCAATACGAACCTCTTGAATGTCAAACGTTGCGTCGGGATATTGCTCGGCTTCTTCGTCGGTCATATCATAATGGAACCAGTGTCCACCCTTCAGCGCGATGGTTTTCTTCACATCCACTGTCAGTGTTGGGGGCGCATCCGGCAGCGTGATTTTTACGCTTGCCTTGGCGCTATAGTTTGTCAGGTCGCCGATATACAGTGTTCGATTGTTGCCTTTCTCGTACAAAAGAGGTATATCCACAAAGCAGGATAGCGTGTCGTTCTCGCTTGCTTCATAACGGCCATCCCACGGGCCGACGGCATAGCCGCTGATCGGCCCGACATCGACGTTGCTTGCGCCGTAGTCCCACTTCCGCTCGCTGGCACCTTTGGGCTTGTACAGCGTAAAATTCGCGGTGTCCCACACCAAATCATCGCCTTCCATTCCGCGCGCATTATCCACATCGTACAATATCCGTAATGTGTACTGCCCGCGCAGCAGCGCCTTTACACTGACCGTGTGGCCGTTGATTTCGGCGGTCAGCGGTTCGTCCAGCACCTCGCCGTATTTCTGCACCAGTGCGTTCGTCTCGTTGGCGGCGCTCATGGGGTGGAAAAGCCCCAGCACCACCGCGCCCGCGGCCACTAAGCAGAGCGCTGCCGCCGCAGCTGCCAGCCGCCAGCCGCGCAAAACCCGGGGCTTCGGGCGGCGGGCCAGCACTTTTTGGCGCAGTGCCGCGGTTTCCTCCGCCGTCAGGGCGTCTGCCAGCGGCGGGTGGTCGATCATCCAGCGTTCCAGTTCGGTCATAGGTCAGCC
>OODH01001049.1_pt1 | contig 18356 bp, 10 predicted proteins | sample 1671391 | NCBI WGS metagenome assembly OODH01 (sample SAMN06348152, study PRJEB24527) | human gut metagenome | biome: human gut; feature: ankylosing spondylitis patient; material: feces | host: Homo sapiens | place: China | collected 2015-10 | reverse complement strand
TCAACACGCTTGCCCAGCAGGTTCTGACGGAAGCGGCCCTGCTTGCCCTTCAGCATATCGGAAAGGCTCTTCAGTGCGCGGTTGTTGGGGCCGGTGACCGGACGGCCGCGGCGGCCGTTGTCGATCAGGCTGTCCACTGCTTCCTGCAGCATACGCTTCTCGTTGCGCACGATGATATCGGGAGCGCCCAGCTCCAGCAGACGGCGCAGACGGTTGTTGCGGTTGATCACGCGGCGGTACAGGTCGTTCAGGTCGGAGGTGGCAAAACGGCCGCCGTCCAGCTGGACCATGGGGCGCAGGTCAGGCGGCAGAACAGGCAGCACATCCATGACCATCCATTCAGGACGGTTGCCGGAAATGCGGAATGCCTCAACTACTTCCAGACGCTTGAGGATGCGCACGCGCTTCTGGCCGGAGGACTTTTCCACCTCGGCAGTCAGCTCTTCACTCAGCTGATCCAGATCGATCTCCTTCAGCAGATCCTGAATGGCCTCAGCGCCCATAGCAGCCTCGAACTCATCACCGTAGTGGTCGCGCATCTCACGATACTCGCTCTCGGTGAGCAGCTGCTTCTTTTCCAGACGGGTAGCGCCCGGATCAGTAACGATATAGCTTGCAAAGTACAGCACCTTCTCCAGCAGGCGGGGGCTGATGTCCAGCATCAGGCCGATGCGGCTGGGGATGCCCTTGAAGTACCAGATGTGGCTCACAGGAGCGGCCAGCTCGATGTGGCCCATACGCTCACGGCGGACCTTGGCCTTGGTCACCTCGACGCCGCAGCGGTCGCAGATCTTGCCCTTATAACGGATGCGCTTATACTTGCCGCAGTGGCACTCCCAGTCCTTGGTAGGTCCAAAAATGCGCTCGCAGTACAGACCGTCGCGCTCCGGCTTCAGGGTGCGGTAGTTGATGGTCTCAGGCTTCTTCACCTCGCCATAGCTCCAGTTGCGGATCTGGTCAGGAGAGGCAAGGCCGATTTTGATCGAATCGAAGACGTTGTTTTCCATGAAACGAACCCTTTCTTAATCTTTATAGTCTCGATGATAACAGTTGACGTTGGAAGACCCGCTGCCCTCCCCTGCCCTGCGGCGGCAGCACGCGCACCGCGCAGGGAAACACAGCTTTCTCAAAGGGGCCTTATTATTCGTCGATGTTCACTTCGTCAGAAGCGGACTCTGCAGCGGCAGAGTTGTCATCCTCCAGCACGGAGGGATCATCGAAACCAGCATCGGCGTCCTTGATGGTGTAATCGTTCAGCAGCTCGTTCTCGTTGGCGACAGTCTCGGTGCCGGCAACATCACGCATATCGAAGCCGGTCTCTTCGTCGTCGAAGTTCTGGCGCATGTCGATCTCGTTGCCTTCCTTGTCCTGGACCACGACGTCCAGACCCAGAGACTGCAGTTCCTTGAGCATGACGCGGAAGGACTCGGGGATGCCCGGCTGCGGGATGGGCTCGCCCTTGACGATGGCCTCGTAGGTCTTGACACGGCCCTCGACGTCATCGGACTTGACGGTCAGGATCTCCTGCAGGGTGTAAGCAGCACCGTAAGCTTCCAGAGCCCAGACCTCCATCTCGCCGAAGCGCTGGCCGCCGAACTGGGCCTTGCCGCCCAGAGGCTGCTGGGTGACCAGAGAGTAGGGGCCGGTGGAACGGGCATGGATCTTATCATCGACCAGGTGATGCAGCTTCAGGTAGTACATATAGCCTACCGTGACCTTGCTGGGGAACTGTTCACCGGTACGGCCATCATACAGGGTTGTCTTGCCGTCGTCGGTCAGATCGATCTTGGAGAAGTCGATGACATGGCCTTTCTCGCCCATCAGGCGATCCAGGTGGGTCGGATACTCGGGCGCATTTTCGCCGTGCCACTTCTCGCGGGCCTCGGCGAAGCAGTCGCGCAGGTCGGACTCGTGCGCACCGTCAAAGACGGGGGTCTGGACCTTCCAGCCCAGTGCCTTGGCAACGTAGCCCAGGTTGACCTCCAGGACCTGACCGATGTTCATACGGGAGGGAACGCCCAGGGGGTTCAGCACGATGTCCAGCGGGGTGCCGTCGGGCAGGAAGGGCATATCCTCCTGCGGCAGAATGCGGGAAACAACACCCTTGTTGCCGTGACGGCCTGCCATCTTATCGCCGACGCTGATCTTACGCTTCTGGGCGATGTAGCAGCGCACGCACATACGCACGCCGGGCTGCAGCTCGTCGCTGTTCTCGGGGGTAAAGACCTTGACGTCGACAACGATGCCGTAGGCACCGTGGGGCACACGCAGGGAGGTGTCGCGGACCTCGCGGGCCTTCTCTCCGAAGATGGCGCGCAGCAGGCGCTCCTCGGCGGTCAGCTCGGTCTCGCCCTTCGGGGTGACCTTGCCGACGAGGATGTCGCCGGTCTTGACCTCGGCACCGATGCGGATGATACCACGGTCATCGAGGTCTTTCAGCGCGTCATCGCCGACGTTCGGGATGTCGCGGGTGATCTCCTCGGGTCCGAGCTTCGTGTCGCGGGCCTCGGTCTCATATTCTTCAATGTGGATGGAGGTGTAGACATCCTCGCGGACGAGCTTCTCGTTCAGCAGGACGGCGTCCTCGTAGTTGTAGCCCTCCCAGGTCATGAAGCCGATCAGGGCGTTCTTGCCCAGGCTGATCTCGCCGTTGCGGGTCGCGGGGCCGTCGGCCAGCACGTCGCCGGCCTTGACGGTCTCGCCCACATTGACGATGGGGCGCTGGTTGTTGCAGTTGCCCTGGTTGGAGCGCATGAACTTGATGAGCTCATAGGTGTCGGCGGAGCCGTCGGCGCAGCGGACAATGATCTTGTCGGCGTCGACATACTCAACAGTGCCGTCATGGGCGGCCAGGACGCAGACACCGGAGTCGGTGGCGGCCTTGTACTCCATGCCGGTGGCAACCAGCGGCTGCTGGGTGACCATCAGAGGCACGGCCTGACGCTGCATGTTGGAGCCCATCAGTGCACGGTTGCAGTCGTCGTTCTCGAGGAACGGGATGCAGGCCGTAGCGACGGAAACCATCATACGCGGAGAAACGTCCATGTAGTCGACCTGAGAAGCGTCGAACTCCTGGATGTCGTTGCGGTGGCGGCCGGAGACGCGGGGACGGACGAAGTGGTTGTTCTCGTCCAGCGGCTCGTTGGCCTGAGCGACGATATACTCGTCCTCCTCGTCGGCGGTCATATAGACGACCTCATCGGTGACAGTGCCGGTGGCCTTGTCGACCTTGCGGTACGGGGCCTCAACGAAGCCGTACTTGTTGATCTTGGCGTAGGTGGCCAGATAGGAAATCAGACCGATGTTCGGGCCTTCAGGCGTCTCGATGGGGCACAGACGGCCATAGTGGGTGTAGTGAACGTCGCGGACCTCGAAGCCTGCGCGGTCACGGGACAGACCGCCGGGGCCCAGAGCGGACAGACGGCGCTTGTGGGTCAGCTCGGCCAGCGGGTTGTTCTGGTCCATGAACTGGGACAGCGGGCTGGAACCGATGAACTCCTTGATGGCGGCGACGACGGGGCGGATGTTGACGAGGCTCTGCGGGGTGATCTCGCCGTTTTCCTGATTCTGCAGGGTCATGCGCTCACGGATGACGCGCTCCATGCGGGAGAAGCCGATGCGGAACTGGTTCTGCAGCAGCTCACCGACACTGCGGACGCGGCGGTTGCCCAGATGGTCGATCTCATCGGTGGTGCCGATGCCGTGATCAAGGCCCAGCAGGTAGTTGACGGAGGCAAAGATGTCATCGACGGTGACGGTGCGGCTGATCAGAACATCATGGTTCTGGCGCAGCAGCTCCTTCTGCTCCTCCACATCGGAGGTGGTGTCGAGGATCTTGCGGATCTCGGCAAAGTTGGCACGCTCATTGACACCGGCCTCGGCCTCGACGTCGAAGCTGAAGAAGTTCTGGGCGTTGACGCAGCCGTTGGAGATGACAATGAACGGACGGGGCTCCTCGCCCTTCTTCTCAACAAGGATGGTAACGCGGGTAACACCGGCGTTATCGATCTCCTCGGCCTTGGCCATGTTGATCTTCTCGCCCTTGGCGGCCAGCAGCTCGCCGGTCAGCGGGGCGATGATGTCCTCGGCAGCCTTATAACCGGCAATGCGGCGGGTCAGGCGGAGCTTGTTGTTCATCTTATAGCGGCCAAAACGAGCCAGGTCGTAACGGCGCGGGTCAAAGAACAGGTTGTTCAGGTGCGCACGGGAGTTTTCCACCGTCGGGGGCTCACCAGGGCGCAGCTTACGGTAGACCTCGAGCAGGCCCTCCTCGGTGTTGTGGGTGATGTCCTTCTCGAGAGAGGCGTTGATCTTCGGCTCAGAATCGCCGAAGAACTGCTTGATCTGCTCATCGGTGGACAGGCCCAGAGCACGCAGCAGCGTGGTAACGGGCAGCTTGCGGTTCTTATCGATACGGACGTAGTAAACGTCAGAGGAGTCCGTCTCATACTCCAGCCAGGCGCCGCGGTTGGGGTTCATGGTGGCGGTGAACAGGTCCTTGCCGGTACGGTCCTTGCTGGAGCCGTAGAAAACGCCGGGAGAACGGACCAACTGGGAGACGATGGCACGCTCGGCACCGTTGGAGATGAAGGTACCGGCGTCGGTCATGAGCGGGAAGTCGCCCATGAAGATCTCCTGCTCCTTCACCTCGCCGGTCTGCTTGTTGAACAGACGGGCCGTGACGTACAGGGGTGCCGCATATGTGGCATCCCGCTCTTTGCATTCTTTAATAGAATACTTGGGGTTCTTGTCCAGCCGGTAATCGACGAACTCCAGCACGAGGTTGCCGGTGTAGTCCTCGATCGCGGCAATGTCGTGGAAGACCTCATGCAGGCCCTCCTCCAGGAACCAGTTGTAAGAGTTTTTCTGGATCTCGATCAGATTGGGCATACCAATCACTTCGTTGATGCGGGAAAAGCTCATGCGGGTCGTTCTGCCGTTTTGTACGGGCTTGACCTTTACCATAAAACGCGACCACTCCTATTCCATAGATTGACAAAGTTGGCGAAAGCGACCCGAAAGGCGGCTGTGAAACTGCGGCATATTCGTCGTTTTTCACAAACTTTTTGATTTTACAGATTTTGCAAAATTCCTTTAGGGCGCTCTATTCCATTTTTGTGATACTGTTTTAGTATACAGGGTAAATGGCTTGCTGTCAAGGGTTTTTCGGCTTTTTTATGAAGTTTTTCCGTTCTATCGAACGCCCGGGCGGGTGTAGCAAAATTTCGGCAATTTGCTGATTTTGCACCGTTTCCCTCCGCTTGACAAATTCGGTACAGCGGTTACAGGGTGCGGTTTTTGGCAGTTTTCACAAGGTTGGGTGTGATATTTTAAACAGGTTGTCTCTTGACAGACGGGGTGGTTTTACGGGATAGTACTATACAGAATTCTTATTAAAATTGGAAAGGCGTTTTGCACATGAATCTTCTCGGCCAGAAAATCACCCTGCGGCGCATCCTTGGCATGATTGCGGGCGTCGTCATCATCGGCATCGGCATTGCGGTGTTCAAGTTCTCGCGTCTGGGCAACGACTCCATCAGTGCGCTGAACCTGCGGTTGGCGGAGCTGGTCGGCCTGCCGTTCAGCATCGAGAATGTGCTGATGAATCTCTGCCTTTTCGTGCCGCAGCTGCTTTGGGGGCGGCGGTACATCGGGCTTGGCACCATCATCAACAGCTTCTGCATCGGGTTCATCGTCACGTTTACCGGCGACGCGATGACTGCCGTCTTTGGCTCTGCCGACACGCTGCCGGTGCAGCTGCTTTGGGTCGCTGTGGCGGTGTTGGTCATCGCGCTGGGGTGCTCGCTGTACCAAACGGCGGATTTAGGCGTCGCGCCGTATGACGCGCTCTCGCTGATGCTGGCAGACCGGCTGCCTGTCCCCTACTTCGGCTGCCGCGTGTTCACCGATGCGCTGTGTGCGGTGCTTGCCTTCCTGTTGGGCGGACTGATCGGGCTGGGCACCCTGATCTGCGCCTTCGGGTTAGGACCGTTCGTGCAGTTCTTTACAAGGCATTTTTCGGAGAAGGTACTGCGGTACAAGCCGGAGAAGAAATAGAAGCATCGTAGGGCGGGGTGCCCCCGACGGCCCGGCAGCGCTCCGGCTGCCGCAGCGCTTCTGCGGGCGAGCAGTGCTCGCCCCTGCGATGCACTTTTTCGACAGGCTGCGGGTGCCTGCGGCCTCGGAGGCCGTAGGGGCGGATTCTATATCCGCCCGCGAAGCCTTGCCCTGCATTTCTAATAAGAACAAAAAAGGGCCGTCTCCACACCCGGAAACGGTCCTTTTCTGTCACATTTTAATGATTCCAAACGCATTGGCCACCGAGCTTGCCAGAATGACGGCGGCAAAGACCGGGCAGAGCCAGCGGATCATGAAGCGGAAGATCCTCTTGCGGCGGAAGGGCCGCCCGTCCAGCTCAACCTCCTGCTCGATCTTGTCCACGCCGATGACGCGGGAGACGAGCAGACAGGTCGCAATGGCCGCAATCGGCATCATGACCGAGTTCGTCAGGAAGTCGAAGAAGTCGAGGAACTGCATCCCGATGACCGTGACCCCCGCCAGCGGGCCGTAGCCCAGGCTGGACAGCGTGCCCAGCGCCACCATGATGACGCCGACGAGCACCGTGGCCTTTTTGCGGTCCCAGCCCAACTCATCCTCAAACGTTGAGACGGCGCTCTCGGTCAGGGCAATCGAGCTGGTGACCGCTGCAAACAGCACAAGCACAAAGAACAGCACACCCACCACCGTGCCCAGCCCCATGCTGGCAAAGACTTTCGGGATCGTAATGAACATCAGCGCGGGACCGGCCTGCAGCGTGTCGGGATCGCCGCCGGAGAACGCAAACACCGCCGGAATGATCATCAGGCCCGCCATGACGGCGATGAGCGTGTCGAAAATCTCGACGTGCTCGGTGGATTCCTCAATCGAGACATCCTTCTTCATGTAGGAGCCGAACGTGACAAGAATGCCCATGGCGATGGACAGCGAGTAGAACATCTGCCCCATGGCCGTGACGACGGTCATCCACGAGAAGTTGGCCGGGTTGGGCACCAGGAAATAGGCAACACCCGCCAGTGCGCCGGGCCGCGTGACCGAGTAGACCGCAATGACGACCGACAGCACGACCAGTACCGGCATCATGAGCCTGGAGACGCGCTCCACGCCGTTGCGCACGCCCGCAAAGATGATGCCCAGCGTAAAGAACGCAAACAGCAGGAAGCAGACCTCGGCGGACGCGCCGTCTGCAATGAACGCGCTGAAATAGCCGTCCTCCGCAAGGCCCTGGGCGTTGCCGCGCAGATATTCAAACAGATATTTGATGACCCAGCCGCCGATGACCGAGTAGTACGGCACGATCAGCACCGGGATAACGGCGTTGATCCAGCCGCCAAAGCCGAGGAATCCGTTTTTGCGTCCCGGCTTTGCAAACGCACCGTAGGCGCTGACCGGGCTTTTGTGGGTCATGCGACCGAGGGCGGTCTCGGCCATGATCATCGTGTAGCCGAACGTCAGCGCCAGCACAATATAGATCAGCAGAAAAATACCGCCGCCGTACTTGGCCGCCAGATACGGGAACCGCCAGATATTGCCCAGCCCCACCGACGCCCCGGCAGCCGACAGCACAAAGCCGAGCTTGCCGGAAAACGAGCTTCTGTTTTGTTTTTGTTCCATGATTTCAAATCCTCTCCGCACAGTAGTCATTCGCGCAAGGACAAGTGTAGCACAGACGTGGAAAGTTTTCAATTACACTTTTTTTCAAGAAACGCTTGACTCTGACGCAACGTCAGGGTGTATGATAGCAGTACCGCAAAGGAAACGAGGGTTTTATCATGATGACCGTAAAAGAAGCCAGCCGACTGACAGGCATAAGCATACGCACGCTGCAATACTATGATAAGCTGGGTCTGCTGCCCGCCATGCGCACCGAGAGCGGCTACAGGCTGTATGACGATGCAGCGCTGGAACGTTTGCAGCAGATTTTGCTGTTTCGGGAGCTGGAGTTTCCCTTGCGGGACATCCGCACCATTTTGGACAACCCGAATTTTGACCGCCGCAAGGCTCTGCGCCAGCAAATTGAGCTTCTCACGCTGAAAAAGCAGCACTTGGAAGATTTGATACGGCTGGCGCGGACTTTGCAAGTCGCAGGAGGACACACTATGCAATTCAAAGAATTTGATACATCCCGCATTGACGAGTACACCCGCCGCGCCAAGGAATCTTGGGGCGACACCCCCGCCTACCGCGAGTTTGAGCAGAACGCCGCCGAACGCACGGTGCAGGAGAGCAGCGATATAAACAATCAGCTGATGGCGTTGACCGCCGGGTTCGGCACACTGCAAAACCTGCCCATCGACAACCCCGCCGTGCAGGCGCAGGCCGCCAAGCTGCAAGCTTTCATCACCGAGCACTACTACACCTGCACAAAGGAGATTTTCGCCCAGCTCGGCCAAATGTACGGCGCAGGCGGAGAGTTCACCGCCAACATCAACGCCGCAGGCGGCCCCGGCACTGCCGAGTTTGCAGCGAAGGCGATTGCGGCGTATTGCAAGGAATAAGGCATAAATTTTGTTTGACGCCTTGTAGGGGTGAGCATTGCTCACCCGTGGAACATTGCAGCCGCCCCTACAGATCGGCCATAGCACCCACACAAACCAAAGCCCCGCCCTGCTTATTTTCACAAGCGGGGCGGGGGTACTTTTATTCACGTATCAAATCAATCCAGGAAATCCCGCAGTTTCTTGCTGCGGCTGGGGTGGCGGAGCTTGCGCAGAGCCTTGGCTTCGATCTGGCGGATGCGTTCACGGGTGACGTTGAATTCCTTGCCGACTTCCTCCAGCGTGCGGGGGCGGCCATCCTCCAGGCCGAAGCGCAGGCGCAGGACCTTTTCCTCACGCGGGGTCAGGGTCTTGAGCACGTCGGCCAGCTGCTCCTTCAGCAAGGTCTGGCTGGCGGCCTCGGCGGGCACGGGTGCGTCATCGTCGGGGATGAAGTCGCCCAGATGGCTGTCCTCCTCCTCACCGATGGGCGTCTCCAGACTGACGGGTTCCTGTGCGACGCGCATGATCTCGCGGACCTTATCCACGGGCATGTCAAGGCGCTCGGCGATCTCCTCGGCGCTGGGGTCGTGACCATACTCATGCAGCAGCTGGCTGGACACCTTCTTGACCTTGTTGATCGTCTCGACCATATGCACGGGGATGCGGATGGTGCGGGCCTGGTCGGCGATGGCGCGGGTGATGGCCTGACGGATCCACCACGTTGCGTAGGTGGAGAACTTGAAGCCCTTGGTGTGGTCAAACTTTTCGACAGCCTTGATCAGGCCTAGGTTGCCTTCCTGGATCAGATCCAGAAACTGCATGCCGCGGCCCACATAGCGCTTGGCGATGGAGACGACCAGACGCAGGTTGGCCTCGCTCAGGCGCTGCTTGGCCTTCTCACCCTCGGGGCCGCCGGCCTGAATTTTCAGTGCCAGCTCGGTTTCCTCCTCGGGGGTCAGCAGCGGCACGCGGCCAATTTCCTTCAGGTAGACCTTGACGGGGTCGTCAATCGTGATGCCGTCTGCAGTCAGGCCGTCCTCGTAGTCGTCCGCGCCCTCCTCGGAGCTAGGCAGGGCGTTACTGACGTCAACGGGCGTGTCGTCGACGATCTCGATGCCGTTGCTTTCCAGCTCCTCGTAGAGTTTTTCCATCGCTTCTACGTCAAGAACGTTGCCATTCTCCTCCATTGCGTCGCTGATCTCACTGCTGGTCAGCTTGCCGACGTGACGGCCCGTGTCGATCAGGCTGCGGATCGGGTCTTTCTTTTCTGCCATAAGTACGTTCTCCTTTTGGTTTTCTATTGTTTGACAAAGTATGTCGGAATGTCGTTATTCGTCTGTCTCGGCGGGGCGGGCGCCCTTCTTTTTGCCGAGGTTTGCAAAGTAGCTTTCCAGTTGGCCGTCGCTCATATCCTTGACCTGCTCACTGATCGGCTTGGCGGTCCGCAAGCGGTCCAGATACATATCAATATCCTGCCTTTGCAGACGGATGTCGTGGTTGTACGCCTGCCCGTGGGCCAGTTGCCGGAACGCGGCCTCATCCAGCATTTGCTGTAATGACGTCTGGTTCAGCGGCAGGTGCTCGTCCACACAGCGGAAAATTGCCTCCAGCGCGCGCTGCATCTCCGGCACCAGCACGGTGGACATATCCAGCCGGGCACGGACGTAGGGCACCTGCTCGGGGTCCTGCAGCATGGCCACGGCCAGCTGGCGCGCCGCGTTGGCCGCGCCGAGGGCAGATTCCCCGCTGCTGGTGTAGGGCACGCGGATGTCCGACGCGATGCCCTCCTTGGAAAGGTCGCGCTGCTCCTTGCGGTAGCTGCGGCGCGCAGCGGCCTGAAGCGCCCCGTTGAGCTGGGAAAGGATGGCCTGTTTTGAGACACCGGTCTCGTCGGCCAGCCGCCCGGCGTAGACGTCCCGCGCCGTCGGGCTGACGCCGCGCTCGGTCAGAATCTCGATGGCCTCCCGGATATAGCTCAGCCGCCCGTCGTCGCTGCGCAGGTCATACTTGGCCTTGCTCTTTTTTAACTGGAATTCTGTCGGGTTGGCCGTGCCGTTCAAGAGCATCTCGAACCGCTCGCGGCCGTATTTTTTGATGAACTCGTCCGGGTCCTTCGCGCCTTGGTAGCTCAGCACGCTGACTTTCAGCGTCGTGCTGCCCAGAATGCCAAGGCTGCGCTCGGTGGCCTTCTGGCCCGCCTCGTCGGAGTCGTAACTCAAAACGACCTCGTCGGCGTACTCGCTCAGCAGCTTGGCCTGCTCGGGTGTCAGAGCCGTACCGCAGGCACAGACCGCCGTGTCAAACCCGGCCTCATGCATCGAGATGACGTCCATGTAGCCCTCACAGAGGATGTAGCGCCGATTTTTTGACTTTTTGGCGATATTCAGTGCAAAAAGCGTGCGGGATTTGTGGTAGACCATCGTCTCGGGGCTGTTGATGTATTTGGGCTTGGAGTCGTCCAGCACGCGCCCGCCGAAGGCAATGATGGCCCCGCGCACATCAATGATGGGCACCATGACGCGGTGGCGGAAGATGTCATAGAGGTTGCCCTTGGCGCTGCGCTTGACGAGGCCGGAGGTTTCCAGTTCCTCCTCACTGAAACCGCGGCGCTTGAGGTAGTGCAGCAGGCCGCCGAAGTCCTCCGGCGCGTAGCCAAGACCGAACCGGCGGATGGCGGCGTCGGACAGGCCGCGCTTTTCCTTCCAGTAGCGGCGGGCCATGGCGGCCTCCGGCGTTTTGGCGTTGAGGTTCTCGTAGAAGTAGCGCGCGGCGCAGCGGTTGATCTCCAACAGGCGCTGGCGCGCACGGGACTCGCGGTCATCCTCCTCGGGCAGCGGCATGCCGGCGCGGCCCGCCAGCTGCTTGACAGCCTCGACATAGCCGAGATTGTTGTACTTGCGCACAAAGTTGATGACATCGCCCGCCGCACCGCAGCCGAAGCAGTAAAAGCTCTGGGTATCCGGGTAAACGACGAAGGACGGCGTTTTTTCGTTGTGGAACGGACACAGACCCGTGGCCGTGCGTCCGCGGCGGCGCAGCTGGACATACTGGCCGATGACTTCTTCAATGTCGTTGCGCCGCACGACTTCCTGTATATATTCCTGGGGTATCATGGGATAGGCTGCACCTCCGTTTCTTAAAATAATAGACAATAAATACGGTGGCGTTTTCTCCCTTTGGTCGAAAACAAAATCGTAGGGGCGGATTCCATATCCGCCCGTGCCCGTTTGCGGCGGCGCAGACCTCCGCGGGCGCATATAGAATGCGCCCCTACGTGATTTTTTGAGTGGCGCGCAGCGACGCGTTCCACAATCTTTATTATTTATTATTTCTTATTTATTATTTGTTTACAAAACCTTCCACTTCTGCGGAACGAACAGTTCCTCAAACAGGCGCGTGGCGAACTCGTCGCTCATGCCGCTGATGTAGTCGGTCACGGCACGGTCCACGCCCTCATTGTAGGCGATCTGCATGTAAAAGTTCGGCATCAGGGCCGGTTCGTCGCACAGGCGGGCGTACAGCTCGCTGATGAGCTTGTCCACCTTCTTTTCCTCGCGCTTGGCCTCCTTGTCGACGTAGACCGTCGCGTACATGAAGTCCTTCAGCACGGCGTAGGCGGCCTCGACCTCGGGGGAAAAAATGATTTTCCCGTTGCCGCTGTGTGCGACCAGGTCGGTGATCATCGTCGTGATACGCTCGGATTTGGTATGTCCCAGCACGGCGACGGCCTCGGGCGGCAGCTGGCGCGCGTCGAGCACACCGGCGGTAATGGCGTCCTCAATGTCGTGGTTCAGAAACGCAATGTGGTCGGCACGGCGCACAACGCAGCCCTCGGGCGTGCGGGCCCACGCGCCGGACGTGTGGGTCACAATACCGTTGCGCACCTCCCAAGTCAGGTCAAGGCCCTGGCCGTCGCGCTCTAAGTAATCCACCACGCGCAGGCTCTGGCGGTAGTGGGAGAATCCGCCCGGGCAGAGCCGGTTGAGCGCTCTCTCCCCCGCGTGGCCGAACGGCGTATGGCCCAGATCGTGGCCGAGCGCGATAGCCTCGGTCAGGTCCTCATTCAGGCGCAGTGCGCGGGAAATTGTGCGTGCGATCTGAGAGACCTCCAGCGTATGGGTCAGGCGGGTGCGGTAGTGGTCGCCCTCCGGGGACAGAAAGACCTGCGTTTTCTGCTTTAAGCGGCGGAACGCTTTGCAGTGCAGAATGCGGTCCCGGTCCCGCTGGAAGCAGGGCCGGATAGGGTCCGGCTCCAGCGGCACACGGCGGCCCAGGCTGTTTTCGCTTAAAGTCGCGTAGCGGCTCAGGATCTGCCGTTCGATAGCCTCGGTCTCTTCACGGATCGTCATAGTGTGCCCCCTTTTCTGCTCTCTACTTATAAATACGACAAAAGTGCGGGAAACACTCTTTTTTTGTTGGAAAAATTTTGATTTTTTACAGAAATTTAAAACGCCGCATACTGCGGGGCAGAAATTTCCACCTCTGCCCCGCCGCGGGTCAGCTCGTTGAGAGCCGTGCGGAGCGTTTCCTCCCGCCCTGCCGGCATACGCCAGCAGAGCGTCACGGCATCGTCAAAAATCGGCTCGTCAAGCCGCGTTTCCGCCGCCGCAATGATGCGCTGGGCCTGCTCGAACTGGGCGTAGCTCACACGGACCTTGCAGTCGACGACCAGCCGCATGCTGACGAGCTCGGCGCTTTGCAGAGCGCCCGAGGCTGCCGCCGTGTAGGCGCGCACCAGCCCGCCGGTACCCAGCAGAATGCCGCCGAAATACCGCGTTACCACGACGATCACGTCTGCCACACCCGCGTGGCCGATGGTCTCCAGCACGGGCGTACCGGCGGTCTTGGCGGGTTCGCCGTCGTCGGAATACCGCGTGCGGCCATTTTGCAGCACATAGGCGTAGACGTTGTGCCGCGCCGTGCGGTTGGCAGCGCGCACAGCGTTCAGCACGGCCAGGGCCTTTTCCTCCGTGTCGGCAAAGGAGGCCGTTGCGATAAAGCGGCTGCGCTTTTCCTCATATTCAAAGGTGGCTGTGCCGCGGATGGTTTTGTAGTCGGCCATAGTGGGAAACCTCGATGTATAGCAAAAAATACCCCGGATGAAAACCATCCGGGGTACAAAAAACGGAATTACTTGCCAGACTTGGCGAAGCGGCGCTTGAAGCGCTCGACGCGGCCACCGGTATCGACCAGCTTCTGCTTGCCGGTGTAGAAGGGATGGCACTTGCTGCAGACTTCGACGTGGATCTCCGGCTTGGTGTCACGGGTGTGGATCACGTTGCCGCAGGCACAAGTGATGGTGCAGTCCACATAGTTCGGATGGATGCCCTGCTTCATGGTTATTTCACCTCTTTCTCGATCATGATAAAAGGAGCCATACTCAATATATGTGCTCATCACAATCTCCGAATTGCGGCTACCAGCACCCGACATCCTGTCCGGGCGGAGCAGCCATCTGAACGATTGCTGAAATATTTTAGCACAAAGTATCAAGATTGTCAAGCACTTTTTTCGGTTGACACCGTAGGGGCGGATTCTATATCCGCCCGTCAGACGGCAGGCACCTTGCGGGCGCATATAGAATGCGCCCCTACGGAGCTTCGTGCGGTATCACCTTACAGCGTCAGCTGCTCCGCTCTGTCGTCGTCCTTCAAAATCGCACCGGCGGCGGGCAGGGTGCGCACGCGGTAGCGCGGGGCGTCGTTCAGCTCAAGGCCCTCGGCCAGCGTGACACGGGCGATTTTGGCATTCTTTTTCAGCGCCACAACGCTGACACCGGCGGTGTCGCGGGTCGTCTTTTCGGGTATGAGCGCGCTGCCGACGAGCAGCAGACGGTTGTTGGTGGTGAAAATCGCCAGCTCGGTCTCCTCGGGCAGGTGGCGCATGAAGGCCAGCTCGGCCTTGTCGCTGTAGGCTTTCAGCAGCTTGCGGCGGTTCTGCTTTGTCTCGTAGCTGGAAAGCGGCACCTTGGCGCACTTGCCGTTGTCGTAGAAGAAGAGCATCCAGCCCTTGTAATCGGGGGTCACGACCATATACAGCGGGACCTCGCCCTCCTCCATGCCGAGGGCGCTGGCGACGTAATCGCCGAGGACGCTCGCCTTGCTGTCGTTGAAATCATAGGCGTGGGACTTGTAGACCTGACGATGATTCGTAAAGAACAGCAGCTCGACGCTGTTCGTGCTCTCGCAGGTGAACAATACCTCATCGCCGTCCTTGAGCTTCTGCTCGCCGCTCATGCGCAGGCTCTGGGGCGTGATCTTCTTGAAGTAGCCGTCCCGCGTGAAGAACAGGTGCACGGGGTAGTCGGGAATCTGCTGCTCCGGCTCCTCGCCCTCAACGGCGGGCACCTCGTACATGATCTCGCAGCGGCGGGGCTTGCCGTACTTTTTGGCGACGTCGGCCAGCTCCTTCATGATGATCTTGTTGATGCGTGCCGGGCGCTTGAGAATATCCTCCAGGTCCGCAATCGCGTTTTCGAGCTCTTCAATTTCCTCGGTGCGCTTTAAAATATACTCGCGGTTCAGGTGGCGCAGCTTGATCTCGGCCACGTATTCGGCCTGCACCTCGTCGATGCCGAAGCCGATCATCAGGTTCGGCACGACCTCGGTCTCCTCCGCGGTGTTGCGCACGATTTCGATGGCCTTGTCAATGTCGAGCAGAATTGCCTTCAGGCCCTTGAGCAGGTGCAGGCGCTTCTGCTTGCCCTGCAAATCGTAGTAGGTGCGGCGGCGCACGCACTCGGCGCGGAAGGCGATCCACTCGTTCAGGATGCTGCGCACGCCCAGCACCTTGGGCTGGCCCGCAATCAGCACGTTAAAGTTGCAGGCGAAGCTGTCCTCCAGCGGCGTGGCCTTGTACAGGCGCGCCATCAGCTTGTCGGGATCCTGGCCGCGCTTCAAATCAATCGTCAGCTTTAAGCCGTTCAGGTCGGTCTCGTCGCGCATATCGGAGATTTCGCGGATCTTGCCCAGCTTGACCAGCTCGGTGATCTTGTCCATGATGGCTTCTACCGTCGTCGTGGGCGGGATCTGCGTGACGTCGATGCAGTTGTTTTCCTTGTCGTAGCTCCACTTAGCGCGGACGCGGACGCTGCCGCGGCCATTTTCCAGCACGTTCTGCATCTCGGCGGCGTCGTACAGAATCGTGCCGCCGCCGACGAAATCAGGGGCCGGAATGATTTCCCGCAAATCGGCCTGCGGGTCCTTCATCAGGGCAATCGTCGCATTGCAGAGTTCCTCGAGGTTGAAGGAGCAGATGTTGGACGCCATGCCGACGGCGATGCCCAGCGTGTTGTTGGCCAGAATCGTCGGGAAGGTGACGGGCAGCAGCGTCGGCTCCGTCGTCGTGCCGTCGTAGTTGGGCACAAAATCGACGGTGTCCTTGTCGATGTCGCGGAACAGCTCGTCGCAGACCGGCTCGAGCTTCGCCTCGGTGTATCGGGCGGCGGCGTAGGCCATATCGCGGCTGTACGCCTTGCCGAAGTTCCCCTTGGAGTCCACGAAGGGCACAAGCAGGCTCTCATTGGAGCGGCCCATGCGGACCATCGTGTCGTAGATCGCGGCGTCGCCGTGGGGGTTCAGGTGCATCGTGCTGCCGACGATGTTGGCGCTCTTGGTGCGGTTGCCCTTGAGCAGGCCCATCTCGTACATTGTGTAGAGCAGCTTGCGGTGAGCGGGCTTGAAGCCGTCGATCTCCGGCAGGGCACGGGAGACGATGACGCTCATCGCATAGGGCATATAGTTGGTCTCCAGCGTGCGGGTGATGGGGTCTTCCAGCACACTGCCCGCATTCAGGATCTCCACGCCGTCGCCCAGCTGCGGGCGGACCGGCTTGAGTGCTTTCTTTGTTGTTCGTTTTGCCATTCTTCTTTTATCCTCTAAATAAACCTCTCAGTCTCGCTCACGCTCGACAGCTCTCCTGTCAGGAGCAGCGGCACTGCGCAGCATGGACGGAGAGGTCAAGACACATCCAGATCGTCCAGATACTCTGCGCCGTGCTCTGCGATGTGCTCCTTGCGTCCGGCGAGGTTGTCGCCCAGCAGCAGGTCGAACACGCGGGCGGTCTCCTCCACATCGGTGGGCAGCACCTTGATGAGGCGGCGGCTCTCCGGGTTCATGGTGGTCAGCCACATCATCTCCGGGTCGTTCTCACCCAGACCTTTCGAGCGCTGGATGGTGTATTTCTTCTCGCCGATCTCCTTCAGGAACGCCGCCTTCTCCGGCTCGGTGTAAGCGAAATAGGTGCGGTCTTTGGTGGTGATCTCGTACAGCGGCGACTCCGCGATGTAGACATAGCCCTCGTTGATGAGGGTGGGCGTCAGGCGGTAGAGCATGGTCAGCACCAGGGTGCGGATCTGGTAGCCGTCCACATCGGCATCGGTACAGATGACGATCTTGTTGTACCGCAGGTTGTCCAGATTGAAGGTCGCCAGCTCCTTGTTGTGCTTGCCGCCCAGCTCGACGCCGCAGCCCATCACCTTGATGAGGTCCACGATGATGTCCGACTTGAAGATACGGGCATAGTCGGCCTTGAGGCAGTTCAGGATCTTGCCGCGGATGGGCATGATGGCCTGATACTCGCTGTCGCGGCTCTGCTTGACGGCGCCCATAGCCGAATCGCCCTCGACGATATACAGCTCGCGGCGGGAAGCGTCCTTGGTGCGGCAGTCCACGAACTTCTGCACCCGGTTGGCGAGGTCGATCTGGGTGGAGAGCGTCTTTTTGATGCTCTGGCGCGTCTTTTCGGCGTGTTCCCGGCTCTGCTTGTTGACCAGGACCTGCTGGCAGATCTTCTGGGCTTCCTCCGGCTTTTCGAGGAAGTAGACTTCCAGATAGTGCTTCAAAAAATCCGTCATCGCCTGCGAGACGAATTTGTTGGTGATGGCCTTCTTGGTCTGGTTCTCGTAGCTGGTGCGGGTGGAGAAGCTGGACGAGACATAGACCAGGCAGTCCTGCACATCCTGAAAGCTGATGGCGCTCTCGCCCTTCTTATAAAGATTCTTGTCCTTCAGGTACTTGTTGATCTGGTAGACGAAGGCCGTGCGCACCGCATGTTCGGGGCTGCCGCCATGCTCCAGCCAGGAGGAGTTGTGGTAGTATTCCAGCAGCTGCACCTTATTGGAGAAGCAGAAGGCCGCACTCATCTTTACCTTATACTCCGGCTGGTCCTCGCGGTCGCGGCCGGTGGCCTCGCTCTCGCAGCTGAACACCGGGGTCAGGGTGTCCTCGCCCGCCGTCTCGGCCACGTAGTCGGCGATGCCGTGCTCGTAGCACCAGCTCTCCTTCCAAGCCTTGCCGGTGGCGGGGTCCTTCTCCTTTTCGTCGGTGAAGTTCAGGGTCAGCCCCGCGTTGACGACGGCCTGACGGCGCAGCACATCCTTGTAATAGCTGCCGGGCACGTCGATGTCGGTGAAGACCTCGTCGTCCGGCTTCCAGTGGATGATGCTTCCGGTGCGGCGGCCCTTATAAGGTTCCTTTTGCAGGCCGCCGACGTTCTCGCCCTTTTTGAAGTCCAGATGATAATGATAGCCGTCGCGGTAGATGTCGGCCGTCATCCAGGCAGACGAATACTGGGTGGCGCACAGGCCCAGACCGTTCAGGCCCAGGCTGAACTCGTAGTTGTCCTCGCCCTCGCCGTATTTGCCGCCTGCATACATCTCGCAGAACAGCAGCTCCCAGTTGTAGCGGCCCTCGCCGTTGTTCCAGTCCACGGGCATGCCGCGGCCAAAGTCCTCGACGATGACGCTGCCGTCCTTGCAGCGGGTCACGTTGATGGTGTCGCCGTGGCCGTCGCGGGCCTCGTCGATGGAGTTGGAGACGA
>OODH01001046.1_pt1 | contig 18394 bp, 18 predicted proteins | sample 1671391 | NCBI WGS metagenome assembly OODH01 (sample SAMN06348152, study PRJEB24527) | human gut metagenome | biome: human gut; feature: ankylosing spondylitis patient; material: feces | host: Homo sapiens | place: China | collected 2015-10 | reverse complement strand
CAGCACAAAGCGGATGAAGCATTTGAAGGCCACTTCCGGCTTCTTCATCTCGGTAAAGCTGCCGCAGGTCTTGACTACGCCCATGACGAAGAACAACACCAGCAGCGCATAGCCGACCGCCTTCAACCCATCGTTGATATTGACGATAACGTTCCAGATACCGCCGCCCTTGAAGTTTTCCGGCGAGGTGGTGATAAGCTGCCAGATCTCCGCCAGTCTGCCGTTCCACATCTCCAGTGCGGAGTTCAGGTTGTCTACGATCCAGTTTCCACTTCCCATTCAAAATCACCTCCTTGATCATTGGCGTCCAGCCATGAGCAAAACTCCAAAAGAGTAGTAATTGCAATGGTTCCCGGCCATGGCTGAAACCGAAAATCACTCATATGATATAGAAAGTGGAGCCCCTTTTTGGTAAAATTGACTTGAGAGAAAACCAACCAGAAAGGGGCTGGCCGCTATCTACCGACAGGAAATCATTCAGGATGTGACGCTCTTTACATCCCAAAGCGCCGCCATGTTTTATGACAAGCTTTTCAGCAGCTTGGACTTCACGCTGCGCAGGGCGACACAACCGATGATTTGATCGCAAAAGCAAACGAGATCAATCCGCAGGCTTCCAAGCGCGAGCTGGATATGCTTTTGTCTACGGGTGAGCAGATTTCCATTGCGCTGTGCGCCATGGCGATGGAAAAGCGCGGCCTTCCGGTCGTTTCTCTGACGGCTTGGCAGGTGGGAATTCAAACCAATAACACCTATACCGATGCGCGCATCCGAAAAATTTCCAAGGAGCGCATTCAAGCGGAACTGGACAAGAGAAATATTATTATCCAGATGATTGCTACATCCGAGATTCGTATTTCGGTATTGGTGAACAAGGACGATGCAAACCGCGCCATCAAAGTGGTGCACGATAAGTTCTTCGGCAACGAGGACTGACCGATCGGGCTTTCCTTTTTTGAAGCAGCGTGTTATGCTATAGAAAATAGTGTAACGCGCTGCTTTTTTCAGCAGGCGGAAGGAGTTAGAAACGATGATTTATCACTGCGAGGATCACACCTGTAATTATTGGGATGAAGGCGAAAAGCTGCCGGAGCGCTGTCCGCAGTGCGGCCGGAAATTGCTGCGCGCCAACGAGGCCGATATGACCGGAGATGATTGGACGGCTTTAGGCAACACCCTTTGGGATGCAGAGGCATCGGATAAAAAGCGCATGGTGGATTGTTTTCGGAAAGCTGCATATCTCGGCAGCGCATGGGGCGTATGCAATCTGGGCATCTGCATGGAGCAGGGAAACGGCGTGGAGGCGGATCCGGTTCAGGCTTTTTGGCTTTATCAGCAGGCGGTGGAAATGGGGAGCCTGAATGCGGTGTGCTGCTTGGGCGTGTGCTATGAACACGGCATTGGCACGGCTCCGGACGCGAAACAGGCTGCCGAGTTATACTGCAAGGCGGCGGAATACGGTTCGCCCCGCGGACAGATGCTGCTCGCCCACGCCTTCCACGACGGGATCGGCGTGGAAGCCGACGCTGCCGAGGCCGTGCACTGGGTGCGCGCGGCGGCGTATCAGCGCTACGGTGAAGGTATGTACCGGCTGGGCGTATGCTATGAATACGGCGACGGCGTGGAGCAAAACTGGGAGCATGCTGTGCATTGGTTCCGCGAGGCGGCAGAGAGTGGCGTGAGCGCGGCAATGACGGATCTGGGATACTGCTATGAAAAGGGCTGCGGCGTGGAGCAGAGTTGGGAGCAGGCCTTTTCCTGGTATCGCAGAGGTGCGGAGTGCGGCAATCCGGTTAGCATGAGCAATCTGGGCTTGTGCTATAAAAGGGGATATGGCGTGGAGCAGAATTGGCAGGAAGCCATAAAATGGTATGAGCAGGGCGCACAGTGTGGCGATTTGCAATCCATGCATAATCTGGCACGCTGCTACGAGCGCGGCGAAGGCGTGGAACAGAACGAAGACAGGGCGCTTTACTGGTACCGGCGGGGAGCTGAGGCAGGAAGTGATTACTGCATGTACTGCCTTGGCTGGAATTACAGCAATGGCGAAGGCGTGGAACAAAATATGACGGAAGCGATCCGTTGGTATACTGCTGCCGCCGAGGGCGGGAATGCTGATGCCATGCATGATCTCGGCTGGCTTTACGACCACGGCGAAGGCGTGGAACAGGATATGAAAAAGGCAATTTGCTGGTACGAACGAGCAGCAGAGCAGAACCACCCGGCTGCCATGAATAGCCTGGGCGAATGTTATGCGATGGGACGGGGCGTGCCGCGGGATTTGGAAACGGCCATGGAATGGTATCGCCGCGCGGCGGAGCTGGGCGAAGCTATGGCGGATTACAACATGGGATGGCATTTGGAGCAGGCAGGGAAGCTGTCTGAGGCGTATGCCCATTACCGCAAAGCTGCCGATGGGAATGACGACAGCGCCTGGTGGGCGTTGGGGCGTTTTTATGAAAACGGCGTCGTCGTTGCGCAGGACGGAAAGGAAGCGCGCCGCTGCTATGAAACTGGCGAGAAATTGGGCAGTGTGAAATGCAAAATGCGCTTGGCGCGCTGCAAGCTTTTGGGTATCGGCGGCCGCAGGGCAAAGAATGCCGGTTTGGATCTATGCCGTCAGGCGTTGGAATTGGCAAAGGAGAGCAGCGAAAAAGAGGATTACGGCTATGAAGCCGAAATGAATCTTTTGCGGCGTACCATTGCGGAAAACGAATCATAAAGGACAAAAAAAGGGACGCTTCGGCGCAATGTCATTAAGTTAATCTAAAAACCCAGCCGTTGAGGGGTGGAAAGATGCTTTCCTCTTCTTAACGGCTGGGTGCTTTTTGGGCTTTTGCATTTAATTAATTGGCGTCGAGTAGGATATACTTAGGTCAGCCCCAAAGCGGGGGCATTGTGTAGAAAAAGAAGCCGTCAAGCGACTTCGGCGTCCATATGGGGCAATCGTCGATAGTTGTTATGGGGGTGTTGCCTATGGTTATTCAATTTTTGACTACGGCTTCGGATGTCTTATGCTTAGCCGGTGATCAGGTTGAGGATCTCCTTAGTAAAGGTGATCACGATGCCGCCTGCAACGGTGAGCATACCATTGGCGCGCTGGGAGGGATCGTGGCTCTTGAGGGACAGACCCACCTGCAAAATGCCGAAGCCCAGCAGGATGAGGCCAATGGCGCGGATCAGCGAGAAAATAAACTCACTCAGATTGTTGACTACCGCCAGCGGGTCATCTGCAGCCAATGCAGGAACAGCGGTGACCATCATCACCATCGCAGTGCAGGCAAGGACGGCGTAGACGCGCTTTGCCTTTCTTTCAAAGTTCTTGGTTTTCAGATCGTGTTTCATTACGCAGCGTTCTCCTTTTCATTGTTAGAATAAAATCGGAACAGCGGATCTCCCGTCAGGGCCGGTGCGGCTGTCCCGTGATGGATATAGGGCGGCGCTCCGCCGTCCATGGTGTAGCGGATCGCGGGATGCTCCATCAGTTCGTATTTCAAATCCAGAATCGGTCTGGCCCCTCGTATGAACAGGATGCAATACCGGTTGTCCAGCATCCGCACCTCGTCCGGGGTCAGCAGCTCTCTGCCGCTCATCTGGAAGTTGGTGGAGTAGGAGCCGGAGCGTCCCTTCGTCTGCCCATGGGTCTTGGTGTCGATGGTGGACTTGCCCAGGGCCTCCGAAATGTACTTGTGGGTGCTTGCCTCGTTGCCGCCGAGATAGAGCAGCGTGTCCGAGTTGCCGGGGATGGTTTCCCAGGAATCCTTGTAGAGTTCCTTGATCTGCGCCATGTTCTGGATGATCGTGCTGCACGAAATGTTGCGGGAACGCATGGTCGCCAGTTCCCTTGGGAGCCCAGGCAGGTTGACGGACGGCGCTTCGTCGAGGATGAAGTGGACATGACACGGCAGTGCGCCATGGTGCAGCTGGTCTGCACAGTAGTAAAGCGTCTGGAATATCTGGGAGTACAGCAGGCTTACCAAAAAGTTGAAGGTCGTATCATTATCCGGGATCACGGCATAGAGGGCGCACTTTTTCTCGCCCAGTGTGTACAGGTCCATATCGTCATGGTCCGTGATCGCCTTGATCTGCGGCAGGTTGAAGGGAGCCAGCCGCACGGCGGCGCTTACCAAAATGGATTTCGCGGTTTTCCCAGAGACGAAAAGTCAAGGACTTTTTCATCAAATTCACAAAGAAGTCACATTTTGCGGACTTCCTCACGGAGCAGACGCTTGATTTTGTCCTCCATCGTCTCTTTTGCGGTCTGGCTGAAATGCACACGGACGATATAGGTTGTCTTGCCGATCTGCTTTCTGACAGTCGGGCAAGTGGCGGTGTTGGTTGCGGTATTGTTCATTCAAAATCCTCCTGTAAATGAAAAATGCCCGGTGACTGTTCATCATCGGGCGGTGTCGGTATGAGGGAACAAGGCAAGGCGGCAACATTAAGGTATCTATAAAAACCTTGCCGTCTTTGCCACGCTTGCCGTGTTCCTGTTGTCAGTTGCGGAGATAGCAGACCCATGCTGTGCCGTCTTTCTCGGTCACAAGTCTGTCCCCGATACGGCTCTTTGCCGTTCTCATGGTGCGTGAGGAAATCCCACGCTCATTGACTGCCTTTTCCAGCTCTGCGCTCGGCATACGCTTTCCGTCTGCAAGCAGTTCCAGAATGAGCATTTGCGCCTGTGCGGTCTTGCTCTCGGTCTTGGCGGTGTCTGTCCCGGCAAGAAGCTCGTCAGCGGTAATGTCATAAGCTCCTATCCACTCAAAGCCTTTCTCGTCTCCCAGAGAAAAGGCAAGGGACTGTCCGGGCGGCGCAAGGGAGCTTTTCTCATGGATAAGCACCCTCGTTGTGGGGCTGTCCTTCAGCTTGCCGATAAAGAGCAGACTGCGGACTGCCGCCGTAATGTCGATAGACCCCAATCCCCGGTAGGTGCTTTGCGTTCCTGCGGCTTTGTTCAGGTGTCCGATCAGCACGATAGCGCACCCGGTAGCCTGTGCAATGTCTCCCAGACTGCGGAATATCGGGCGCACCTCGTTTGCTCTGTTCATGTCCACATCTGCGCCCAGAAACGCCTGTACCGGGTCAATGATAACCAGCCTTGCGTTGTTTTCCCGGATTGCCCTTGCTATGCGCTCATCGGCAAGGGTCAGCGGTGTGTCCCTATCGTCAATGACAAGCACTCTTTCAAGGTCTGCTTCCGCTTCCATCAGTCGGGGCTTGACGGTATCGCCCAGACCGTCCTCTGCGGTCTGGTAGATGATGTTGAAAGGCTCAAGGGTCTCCATACCGGGTAAAGGCTTTCGGTTGGTGCAAGCCGCCGCAAGACGCATGGCAAAGTAGGTCTTGCCCTCGCCGGGGTTGCCCTGTATGATGGTCAGCTTTCCAAATGGGATATACGGAAACCATAGCCAATCCACGCTCGTCAGCTCCACATCTGCCATACGGAGCATTGGGACAGGCTGGGCGGTGGGCAGCTCTCGCAGCGTGATTGTCTCGGCTATGAATTTGCGGCTGGGAATGTCCCCTTGCTGACGGAGAACATCGTTCCAGTCTTTCCTTGCCGGGACAAGGCGAATGACGGCGATCTCGCTGGGAATGGACTGTGCCAGTCGGGTACAGGCTTCGCTTCCTGCGGTGTCGCTGTCAAGGCAGAGGAACACTTTTCGGGTGTCCTTGCGTTCAGAAAGGAAACGGTCAAGGGCTTTGCCCGAAACGCCGCCCAGGGCAAGATAATTTCTTGTCTGCCAATCCTGCGGATAAAGGCAGATGAATGATAACAGGTCTATTGGCGCTTCAAAGACAAAGAGCTGGTTGCTGTTGCCCTCATAGCGGAACGGATAGGACTTGTCAGACCCGGCAATGTCCTGTCTGAATGGGTCTGCCGTTCCTCGCACATGGGCGTATCTCGGCGTACCGCTTCGGTCTCTGCCGACAAACACAACATTGTGCCGCTTTGCGTCCTCGTAAATATCCCCGGAAAGAAGAAAAGCCTCAACAAGCGTTTTGTTGAGACCTCGGCTTTCGCAAAGATATTGAATTGCTCTGTCGGCTGTTCTGTTGTGCAAGGGCAAGTGGAACGCTGTGGGCGGTGCTGTGGTGGCTTCGGCCTGTCCCTCGCCGTTTTCGCCTGTCAACATCTGGACAGCTTCGGGAAAGGACTTGCCGTAAAACTCCATGACAAAATCAATGGGATAGCCGCCCTTGCTCTGGCTGTGGCGAAACCACTTGTTTCCCCGGACGGTCAGGCTGTCATGTTCTTTCCAGCGGTATTCTCGTCCGCTTTTGATAAGCGTCTCTCCCTGTGTGCGGAGAAAATCTTCCAGACTGACGGCGTTTGCCCGGTCGATCTGTGCTTGGGTGTACTGCATGGGCGTCCTCCTTACTTCTTGAAAACAGCGCATCGTCTGCAAATGCCATGCTCACGCTCGTCCAGCGTGTAGGGGCAGTTCGCACATTCCTCGCCGTACTGTCTCATGATAACAGGCAGATAGCCCAGCTCCTGCAACATATCAATCTGGCGGTCGGTGAGGGTGGCTTCAAAGGCAAGGCATTTCCGGGTGTGTTCGTCCAGCTCGATCAGGTCGGAAAGCGGTCTGCCATCGGTCAAAGCTTCTCCGCTCAAAAGGCGTTTTGCCGTTCTGCGGATGGGGTTGTACTCGTTCTTCCAGTCGTATTTTTTCATCGTGTCATATCCTCCTTTTTCTGTCGTGTTTGGGGTCGATTTTGGAGCATTTGTTCCTCTGTACGCTCGTTAAATCGGGCGGCAGTATCTACACATGACTTGACCTTCCAAAGACGGTGTAAATCGTCTCTGACGGTCTTAAACTCGCCATAGGTGGTGTTGTGCGCCTGTTCCAGCTCGTCATACTCTTCGGTCAGCTTTTTCATATCCACCTTGCCGTCCGGGAACTCTCCGGTCAGCTTGCGTCTGGCGGCGTAGAACTGTTTCAGTTCCGCTTCATGCTCTGCCTTGTACTTGGCTCTGGGCTTCTCAAACTTGATTTTCTGCAAGCCGTCATAGACAGGCTTCAAGCTCTGGAAAGCAGCGGAGCTGTCATAGAGCTGCTTAATTGCTTTCATTCGGGCGGTCTGTTCGTCCAGCGTTTTCTTCAAGCTCTCTGTGGCAGCACTGTGTTCGCTGACACGGCTTTCCAAATCTTCAAGGGAGTAAATGCCGTTTGCCCGGAGATAATTGAAAGTCTCGTTCATCTCCTTTAGATTGCTGACCTTGCCTTTCTGCGAATACGCCCCGGCTCTGCGCTGGGTGTAATAGGCGTTCAGCAGAGAAACAAGGTCGGGTGCCTGCGGCTTGGCAAGCTCCGCTTTTGCTTCGGCAATCCAATCAAACAGGAGAGCGATTTTCTTCTTGATGTCCCGGATAACGGCATTGGTGGCTTTGATCCAGCGGTTGAACTCGCCTTTCTCGGTGCGTATGCCTTTCTTCTCCATGGCCCGGACGGTTGCGCCCTCGTGGACGGTGGGAAGAAGCTCCACGCCCTGACGCTCATAGCTTCGGTGGTCGATACGAACGTCAAGCTCCTTTTCCGCAAACTTGGCGTTGCATAGCTCCGCCCATGTCTGCCGCCAGTATTCCAGCGTTTCGGGACTGCCCCAGTCGGTAGTGGGAACGGCGTTGAACACAAACTTTCCGTCTGCGTCCCGGATACGGTTGCCGTCCTCGTCCAGCTCATACACCCGGCGTTGCTTTAGTCCCCATTTGCCGTTCTGCTCGATGGGGCGGATGGGGCAAAGCACATGAAAATGCGGGTTTGGTATGCCGCCGTCCTCCCGGTCTGGCTGGTGTACGGCGAAGTCAACCACCATGCCCCGGCTCACAAAGTTCTCCAACAAAAATTGCCTTGCAAGAGCGATGTTTTCCTCAAGGGAAAATTCATTCTGCAAGGCAATGTCAAAGCTGTATGCAAGCTGGGCGTTCTTTCCACGCTCGGCTTTTTCCACGGCGTTCCATAGGGTCTGGCGGTCTGCGTATTCGGGCGGTGCATGGGACGGCAGGAGAATGTCGGAGCAGATCACGCCGCCCTTGCGGGTGTAGTCGCTGTATTCGCCGTAATACTCGCTATACAATCGCTCCCCGGCACGGTAGGCGGCAGAAGCAATAGCGGACTGTCCTGCGCTTCGCTTAGTCTGCGTGACGCTCAGATGAAATAGTGCCATCGGCTTTCAACTCCTTTTCTCTGTTTGCTTGGCTGATGTGGGTAATCGCCATGTGACGGACGGCTCGCTGGACTTCGGACAGGGAAAAGATGTGTTCCATCAGCTCTGTCATTTCGGTGCGTGTGAGATCTTTGACCTCCGGGGCAAGGCTCTCAATCGTGCCGCCCAGATTGCAAAGGCGGTGGGTGCGCTTGGTGCGTTCGCCTTTCTCCAGATACTTCTTTCTGTTCTCCAGACGCTCCAGCTTGTGCTGTTCCTGTGCAAGCTGTGTCTCGACCTGTTCCTTTTCGGCTCGGAGCTGTTCAAGGTTTTTCGGTTTTGCCATTTTTCGTGACCTCCTTTTTTGAAAATGGGGATAAAAAAAGACCGTCAACTTTTCGCAGATTGCGACCAGTCAACGGTCAGTTTTTCGGTATTCAGTTGTTGTGTTCAGTTCGGTAAATTGAAGTTGGTCAAAGTTGTTGGCGAAGATATTCCACAACATTTCCATTCGTATCATAGAAACAGATGTTTCCTACATTGAGGGGCAGGACAATGGCGAAAGGCTTGCCACTATCAATATCAATCACCTGAATGCCGTTGCCATCATCTACTTCAAGTCGAACAATATTTTGGGTATTCATTGAGATAAATGCCCTTTCGTTATTTCCCTCAACAACAAACTCTGCAATGTAATCATCAACCTCAACTATATCTCCACCACCACGAAAGAAATATCCAAAAGACAAGCCAGGGCGATTTACATAGACAGAAAAAGTGTGGTCTGTCTTGTCCTGTGGGTAAGAAATAAATGCAGCCATTGTGTCGGAAATGCTTCCATCAACAATCCAATCATCCAAAATTTTTTGAGATTGGCGAATGTCTGCTTCTAAACTGTTTGCGGTTTTACCAATGTCATTGTTTGCATAAAGGAAACCGAAAACCAACACACAAGCCAAAATAACACCCAAGAGGATTATGGGTAATTTCTTTTTCATAGAATCACACTCCTTTATCAAATTAAGATTCTTGATTTTCAAACTTGCTGGCGGCGAACGGTTTGTCAAAACCGTTTGCGGACGGCAAGTCCACAGGGGATAGCCGCTTTAGCGGCGCAAGGGGGTGTAGCCACCTTGACGGAACGAAGTGACGCAACATTCTCGGTCATGCAGTTTTCTTCTGCTGACGGAGAATGAAGCTCCGCAGGACGCACTACTCTCGACAGAGAGTATAGAAGTGCGCCCTTAGAGTTCTAAGGGTATTTTTAGATAATTGGGAATGTTTCTTTGTCAAACTGCGTAACATTGAACACGATACGCCACTCGACATCATCACCAACCGGTTCAAAGTGCAGAGCAGAACAAGCAGCATGAAGTTTTTCTTGTGAATTTGTTCCATATATAACTGCTGTCGGACCATCTGCACCACCAATAACACCAACAACAAAACAGGAACTACTGCCAACTGGACGGAACGAATGATCGTCTGGTGTAACTTCTATCGGTCTATCGCCTTCATCACAATCAAAAACCGAAATGTTCTCCATCGGTTCAGGGGTAAGTGTATAACTCATGGCAATATAATGTGTCGGATAAATCCAGCGATCAGAACCAAAACTATTTTGAGGAACTGTCTGCTGTTCTATTTCCTGCACGGTCAGTGTATGGGTTATTCCGCTAACAGGATGGGAAAACATAAATGAATCTCCGGGTGCGTGAACTTTGAAATGTGAGCCTGGAACTTGTCCTGGTTGCTGCTCCATTGTAAGAAAAAGTTTATTGATTTCAGGGTGATGCTTGGTTCCCCAAGGAAATACGTCTCTGCATATGACCCAGCCATAAGTACTATCCAGCCCATAATGGTCGATTGCCCATTTTGCTTCCAACTCATTGATAACGCCATCTGGCAGACAAGGATTAAAGCTCACAGCGCAGCCATGGGTTGTCTGTAATATTTTCTCGTTTAACTTCAAGCAAGGTTTGAAGTTAAAACAAAGTGGGTTTTCCCATTCCATCTGCATCTGTTGCTCACGGGTAAAATTTTCACATGAGTCATTTTCCCAGTCCAGATTCCATTTTTTCATGAAGTCACGGATGCTTTCTGAATCAACTCGCATACAAAAATCAACGACAAGTCCTTTGCTACATGAATAAGCTGCCGGAATTACCCAATGATATCCAGCCCAATCGAATTGTTTATCCAGCTTGATCTCTTTTCCGGCACGGTCTTTACCTCGATGTCCCCAGAAATCTCCATCAAAGTAGACCTTCCATTCAGGGGCAACCAATTCTGCTTCTGAAGTCATATCATTATCGTAATAATCTTCTGTGTATTTAATCTGACTGTAATCAAAGGAAGATTGCAGGTTTTTGATATATGTCCACGGTTGTTCCATAGGCAACAAATTCATCTTCTCTGAAATTTCCGATAAAGTTTGCTGTTGTTCCTGGGTTGTAGGGTTTTCATTAAGAAAGGCTTCAAACTGTGCTTCGTTCCACATCCACGCTTGTTCCACTGCCGCCACATCACCACAAGCCAGTATAAGCCGCAGAAAGTCGGTAAAATTTTCAGCTACTGGATGAACATAATCAGGAGAAGTATTCATGGGGCTGACAGAGAAAACCATCTCTCCAAATCCACGAATGAAACAGAAGTGGATACCATCTATCCCTGCCCATCCAAAAACCGATGCCCCTTTTGGGGTACAAAAATAATTTGTATTATCCTCACGGAGTTCAACTCCCACAGGACTTAAATCGACACCCCGCTGTAAAAATTTTTTCAAAATTCTATTCATTAAGCATCCCCCCATAAAATTAGTGCTATCACGCTCTTGATTGTAGTAAATTTTATCACAAGAGTGTGAATAAATCTACTGGCGAATGCTGAAACCGCCCGAACAGTTTCTTTCTGCTCAGGCGGCTTTCTTCATCCATTTTTCTTTCTTCTGCTGCACTTGTTCATGGGCTTCCTGCTGAACATCAGCCCAGCGGAAAAGCCATACTTGAAGTGACTTTCACTTTCTTCACATTGGGCGATTGCTGTCTGCGCCCGGAGTTCCTGCACCAGCTCATAGTCCTCTTTGCTGAGCCGCTGGGACAACTGCTCCATGAGCTTTTCACAGGCTATGACTGCCTTTCGGTATTCCGGTGATGTAGGTACAACTGTCTCGCAGGGATAAAACTCCCCATTATACATGGCTTCCAAAATCATAGCTTTACCTCTCTCAACAGTAGATTAGTTCCGTCTTGATGATTTCCTCTGCCCGGCAGCGGATGGAGTTCATTGACTGCACCCATAACATCTGATTTTCCGCTTTCATGGCTTCGGTCACGCCCTCGGCTTTCATCATCTGCCGGATAATCAAGTCCAGCCTGTCTGCCGCCTGCTCGTTCAGATCGGCAACGACGGTGTGGAGGCTGCCGGACAAAATTAGCTCGTTGTAAAGCATGGGACGGTGCAATTTCAGATAGGACTGGTGCAAGCGTCCCCAATGCCCAATAGGTCGGCGTTCCTCCGGCAGCTTCAAGTCCGGCACATAGTAGTCGCCCACCAACACATAGTCCATACCGTTCTCATGGATTCTCGGTTTCAACTCTTTCATAAAATCACGCTCCCTTTCTCGGTCCCAGCTGCGGCAAACTGCTCACCGGGATAAATACCCCTCTGGCAATATCCTCGGTGCGGATTGCCTGTTTTCTGGCTTCAATCTCCGCTTTTTTCTTGGCTTTCGTGCGCTCCTCATACTCTTTCTGTTTACCATTGGCTTTCCGCTTCAAGTAGTTCTGGTGGAGCCTGTCCTTGCGTTCCTCACGCTTGCGGATTTCCTCTAATTCCTCCGGGGTAAGCTCCACTTCGCCAAACGCAGGGGGAACGAAACGACCCACGAAATTGAAGTAAATCTCGACCTCCTGTGTGGTCTGAATACTGCCCTTGCGGTCACGCTCATGCACAAGGATTTTCTCAATAAACTCATTGAGCATGGCAATGGTCAGCTTGTCGAAGTTCTCATACTTGTCAATCAGAGCGATAAAACGGTCAGCGTCCTTTTCGTGCTTCTCATAGCTCTTGACAGCCTTTTCCAGAACAGAGATTTCAGCGGTAAGCTCGGACTGTTCCTTTTCGTATTGAGCGTCCAGAGTGGCGTATCTGCTGTCGGACAGCTTGCCTAAAATGTTGTCCTCATAGATTTTGCAGAGCAGGACTTCCAGCTCGGAAACTCTCTGCTTTGCGGTGGCAAGGCGTGTCCGCTGTTTCTTGACCTCTGCCGTCTGCTGGCTGGACTGCGCTTCCTGCACCACACGGACAAACTCGGCTCGGTCATGCTTCGCATACTCGGCAATGGCTTTCAGCATTTCAGAGACAAGGGACAGTACCACATCTTCATTGATACGGTGCTGTGTCGTGCAGAGCTTTCCAACTGGGACTTTGCTGTATTGGGAACAGGTATATTGAGAAATACGCTTGCCGTTGTTGGTGCGGTGGACATACATCTTGCCACCGCAATCGGCGCAATAGAGCAAGCCCGTGAGGGGAGCTGCTTCGCCCCAGCCGTCCGGGTAGCGTCTGACATTCCCACGGATTTTCTGCACAAGGTCAAAGGTCTGCTGGTCAATGATAGCTTCATGGGTATTCTCGAAAATCGTCCATTCGTCCTCCGGGACATAATGGCTTTTCTTGTCCTTGAAGTGCTTTCGGGTCTTGAAGTTGATGGTGTGTCCCAGATATTCACGCTTTTCAAGAATGTTGCAGATGGTGGAAGAACCCCAGCCGTACACATCTTTGAAAGTCTTGTTTTTGTTCACGCCCTCGCCGTGTTGGGCAAGGTAAGCAGACGGAATAAGCACCTTTTCCGATTTCAGTTTGCTGGCGATCTGATACGGACCGTAGCCGTCAATCGTCATGGCAAAGATGCGCTTGACCACATCAGCGGCTTCGGGGTCAACCAACCATTGGTCTCTGGCTTCGTTCCAGAGATAGCCGTAAATGACCGTGCCTGTGAGGTGCTTGCCGGACTTGCCTTTGGACTGGAAAGTGGAACGGATTTTACGGCTGGTGTCTCTGGCGTAATACTCGTTCATAATGTTGCGGAAAGGGGTAAAATCATCGTCACCTCTGGCACTGTCCACGCCGTCATTGATGGCGATAAGGCGAACGCCACGCTGACGCAGGATTTCCATAATCTGACCGACTTTCAGATAGTCACGACCCATGCGGCTCATGTCCTTGATACACAGATACTCCACATTCCCGGCTTCAACCTCTTTCATCATTGCCAAAAATCCGGGACGGTCAAAGCAAGTACCACTAATGCCATCGTCCGTGAAATGGACAATGTTTGTAAAGCCCTGCCGTGCGGCGAACTCCTCCAACATAGCCTTTTGATTGGAAATGGAATTGCTCTCACGCTGTTGGTCATCATCTTTGCCAAAGTCATCACGGCTCAGTCGTTCGTACAGAGCTGTGATTTTCTCGTTTTTTCTCATAACTTGCGCTCCTTTCTTCGGTTTTAGGTTGTGTGTTCTAAGAGACTTCCCAACCGCTTGATTAAGAAGTCTTTTAGAGCATACAACACCGCTGGCCAATTTGTACTTTTTATACTGTTTGACCGCGAAGCAATCCGGCTTGCGCTTTTCAAGCCCGGCAAACATATAGTCCACCGCGTTCATAAAGTCCTCGTCATCCTCCTTGACCTCCATGCCGGAGATCATGTCCACCAGCGTATTCATATTGCGATCTTCCTCCGCGCCCTCGAAAATGATATAGCCCAGCAGGGCGCAGTATAGGAGCGTTTCGGCCTTCGTCCAGAACGGATCGCCCTCTTTGCCCTCGCCCTTGGTGTTGGAAATCAGGGCGTTTACAAACTTCAAGATGTCCGCCTCATTCTTGATGTAGGCCAGCGGATTATAGTGCATGGATTTTGAAAAATCTATGCTGTTGAATACCTTGATTTTGTACCCGCGTTTTTGCAGGAAAGCCCCAACCTGCCCCAGCACACCGCCTTTGGGATCGACCACCACATAAGAGGAATGAGCCTGTAAAAGCTGGGGCGTGAGCCAAAAGCGGGTTTTGCCGGAGCCGGATGAGCCGATAATACAGCAATTCAGGTTTCTGGCATTTGCGGGAATTTTAGGGCGGGTGTTCATCGTGAGAAACTCCGTCCCGGTCAAAATCACGTTGCTTTCAAACCTTGGATCAACAAATGGTTTGATGTCTTTTTCCGTTCCCCACCGGGCGCTGCCGTATTCTGCATCCCGCCGAAACTTCTTGGCGTTCTTGCTTTTGAAATAGATCAGCAGCCGGAAACCAACTGCGCCTACAATACCAACAAGCCAATCCTGCGGGGCAAGACCGGGTGCAAAGTCAGCAAAGGCCGGGCCAATCGTCTGGCCCAGCCCGATGAGCTTATGTGCAAAATCGTTACCCGCTGCCAGCCGGTAGGCCGTTCCCAGCTTGAGGAACGCCCACAGGATGAATAGATAGGGAATGTTCGGAATGAGATATTTTCTGATCTTATCTGTCCTCATGGGCCACCTCCTTTGCACGTTCTTTCTGCTTCGGCTTTTCTTTGGAAAGCTGATCTGCCGCCTGTTGCAGTTGTTCCCGGATGGGAACACGGTTCGATTTTGCTTTGCTTAACACTTTCCGGGAATACTCAGAAAAGCAGGCGGTCATTGCGTCTGCCTGTCCAGCCTTGAAAAACAGCAGGTATTTGTCCGGCCCGGTTTTATAGAACGCATAGTCTACATTCCATTTCCGGGCCACGCGGTCAAAGGACTTGGCATCCCCGGATAGCTCAATGCTGTTGGTGGCTGTACCGTGGGCCATGAGCTTTCGCACACTTTGTTTTCCATGCGGTACTTGCCGCCCACGGTATGCCTTGCGGATCTTCCGGCCCACCATGCCCAGCACATACGCCAGTCCCCGCGCCGTCAGCTTGGTTGTTTTTACAGATATGGCTATCGTGCGCCGGGAAATATCTTCATCAATCAGTTACACCGCCTCCTTCCTTGGGACAATTTGTCTCGAAGTGCCATCACCGATCCCCACGGTCTTTTTTCTGCATTTGACGGTAGCCCTCCAAAGAAGAACCGTCTATGATTTCCTGATAAGCGGCCATTTGCTCCCGGATAGAGAGCTTCGGGAAAGAGAATACCTTATGCTCCTTGGGAATATCCTGCAAGCCGTGATACACTTCCACGAAATGATCGCTTTCTTTGACAACATAGCCGCCCGGGGCAAAATGGCCGTTTTCGTGGATGCAGGCATCCCGGCCATACGCCTCATAATCGAAATACGGTTTTACCTGATCCGGCACATCCAACATTTCCAGATCGTCCACATAAATACGCCCCAGCGTTTCCTCATCGGATACGCCGGGGTAAAAGCCGTAACAGTCCAGATTTTGTGTCAGATTGATGATGTCCCGCACCGAAGAACAGTGATCGCCGCTGTCGAGGACGGCCTCCAGTGTTTCCAGCTCCGATGAGGTAAGCTCGGAAAGCAGGCAGGCCAGATGATTAAGCTCATCCAGATTTTCATACTCGCTCAAATGGTCATAGAGCCCCAGCACATCCCCATCGAAAGAGGTAATAAAAATTTCCTGATAGCGGACGCCATCCACGCCGATCCGTTTCAAGAGAGCCTCCACCTCCTGGGCGGTTGTGGGAAATTTCAGTGTTTCACCCACAAGCTGGCCCTCGCTGTACTTCCCCGCGTTGGTAACGTAGGCTTCAAACAGGGTTGCCATTAGCGGCGGCCCTGTCCCTTGACGGTCAGGATGCCCTCAAGGGTTGTTGCCGTAATTCCCAGCCGCTGGGCCACGGCAATATCATTTTTCATGGCTTCGGTCATACTGTGCCCGCAGACAACCAGCACATGAGAACGGCGGAGCAAGTCACGGCTCATGTCGATGCCGCTTTTATGCTCCTCGGGAACAGCATCGTTGAGAAACAGGGGCAAGTACAAAGGCGGACAAATAGGAGAAAAGCCTGCCTCATACACGGTGCGGCAATACTGCGCCGCCAGTTCTGCGTTTTCGCTATCGCCGCCGAGCCATGCAGCGGTGATATAAGCAAGGGGTCGTTTCATCGTTCATACCTCCGATATTTTAATAAGAAAGTTCAACCCAAACCCCACGCCCTTTCCCAGTCTTGGGAAAGGGGGCGGCTCTGGAGGATATACCCCCGCCGCTTGCCGGGGAAATAGCACAGCCGGGGCAGACCGTCAAGGGCGAGCCGCCGAAAACGGCGGTGCGCTGCACCCTTGACGGCCCACTCCCGGCTGTACTAAAAAACAGGCGGCGACGGGGGATATATACCACCAGAGCCTCTGCGCGAGGGCGGGGCCCTCGGGACAAAGTGTCTCGAAGTTGTTACTTGTCAAGTTCCTGCTTTTTCGGGGCTTTTGCCTGCTCCGGCGGCTGTTTTTCTTTCCAGTCATCCAGCAGGGACATAATCTGTTCTTTCATTTTGGCGGGAGTGACCTCCTTGCCAAAATACTTTTCCAGTTCCGCAGTAGAAATAATCACGCCTCGATCCTCCTTTTTCTGTTCTGATAAGATACCGTCAATGACATCGCCGTTAAGCTTACCTTCCTTATCCAGCTCCCGGAGCCGTTTAGCCTGGGCCAGCGAGGGCGAAGCCTGCTCCCCGTCAATGGAAACAGCGATAAGCCTCTGATTTTTCGGTTTGATGTAGGACAGCTCCACGGCAGGCATGAAGCCCATCTTTTTATCGTCTACCTTATCCAGAAGCTCCGGCACAAGGGAGTTGAGCCGCAAGTAGCGCATGACCTTTTTATAGTTCATTTCATGCGCCTCGCCTACAATCTCAACCGAGCGTTTCCCGACATCGCCTTCCGCAACACCTTTCAGCCGCCCGCCCTGATGCTTGATGTCCTCAACCTCGAGTTCCAGCAGCGCGGCCAATTCGCTGGGGAGCATCCCGTCACGCTGCTTGTTGCTGTCCTTCATGGCCTGTACCGCTTCGTGGTCGGTCATTTCACGGACGATAAAGGGCATTTCCTCCAGTCCAGCCAGCTCACTGCCGTGGGTACGGCGATGGCCCGCTACAATTTCATAGCCGTTTCCATCTTTCTCCGGGCGGGCAAGACCGGGAACCATTACACCGTTTACGCGGATAGAAGCAACGATTTCCTGCATCTTCGCATCGTCCCGTACCTTAAAGGGGTGCGGACGGAATGTGTGAAACGGATGAACCTCGGAAAGTTTCAGATAAACCAGCTTGCCTTCCTCAACCGGGCGGGGCGGTGTAGTCGGCTCGGGAGCCGTCTGTTCCACAGCGGCAGTTTCCTTCAGTGCCGTATCCTGTGCGGGCTTAATGGGCTCCTTGGCATCCGGGGCCTTTCCATCGCTTCGGGACACTTTGTCTCGTTTGGACGGCTTGGGCTTGTCAGGGGCCGCCTTATCCGCCTTGGGTGGGCGGCCCTTGCGGGCCCCAGCCGATTTCTCCGCTTTCTGATTTTCAGTCGCAGCCTTTTCCGCTTTCGGCGGACGGCCACGGCGCGGCTTTTTCGGTTCCTCCGTATTGGCGGGCTGCGGTGTTTCTCCGGGGGCTGCCGCCTCTGGCGTTTCGGGGGTTTCCGCCTTTTCGACTTCGGCGCGGGCGTTCTGCCTCTTTTCCGCCATAAGTTCATTGATTTTGTCAAAGGACACAACCACATCGCCGGACTCAGGTATGGCAGGCCCGGTCTGTTCCTGCTGGGGCTCAGACGCTGCGGCCTGTTCGGGTGTAATGATAGGCTCGGCGGCCTCCGGGGAAATATTCTCCGCAGGGCCAGTATTCAATTTTTCATCGGCCATTTACGATCCTCCTTTTCGTTAAAGTTGCACAAATTTGAACACTAAAATTTTGTAGTTATTTTTGTGCCTCCTTTCCGTCTATCCACGCAAAAAAGCCGCCCGTTTTTCATGCCGGACGGCTTTTTGCGTAATGTGATAGATCAAATATTATTTTTTCTGGTTTGTAGGCTCCGAAAAGCCTTGTATTTACAGTGTTCCTAATAGGAAGTAATCATATCCTTCTTACCTAAAAATCAATTCGGCATTAACTGTTTCTGCTGCTCGATTACGGATATTGTTCATGCGCCCTACCCATTCCATCTGATATTCCGCTTTGAGTTGCTCTGCATCTCCCAGCATTACGGTATTCTTCTGCGGATTGATTTTCAACACATAAGCGGGTTTTCCCAATGCGATTTCAAGTCCTTTCCGTTGTCC
>OODH01001039.1_pt1 | contig 18518 bp, 20 predicted proteins | sample 1671391 | NCBI WGS metagenome assembly OODH01 (sample SAMN06348152, study PRJEB24527) | human gut metagenome | biome: human gut; feature: ankylosing spondylitis patient; material: feces | host: Homo sapiens | place: China | collected 2015-10 | reverse complement strand
CTAAGAGCCGCCTACGGCGGTTGCGCTCCGACACGCGCCTGCGGGCGCAGCCCCACAGGGGAAGGCAAGATGCTTGCATAATCCCCCATTTTAGAGTACAATATACACAAATCTGCATTCCGGGGGAATAACCATGCAATATAAAGTTTTGGCGCTGGACCTTGACGGCACCCTGACCAACACCGAAAAGGTCATCACGCCGCGCACTAAGGCGGCATTGCAGGAGGCGGCCCGCCGCGGTGTCTGCATCGTGCTGGCCAGCGGGCGGCCCACCGTCGGCATTGAGCCGCTGGCCAGGGAGCTCGAGCTCGAAAAGTACGGCGGCTGTATTTTGAGTTACAACGGCGGCAAGATCATCGACTGCCGGACCGGACAGACGCTGGTGCAGCATGCCTTCCCGGCAGACCTGATCGAGCCGGTCTGCACGTTCAGCCGCTATTGGAACGTCGTGCCGCTGACCTACGACAAAAACGGCATCGTGACCGAGGTTCCCGACGCCCCCTACGTGCTGGAGGAAGCCCGCATCAACAAGATCCCCGTGCGCAAGGTGGAAAACCTGCCCGCCGAGGTGACCTACCCCATCAACAAGCTGCTGCTGACCGGTGACCCCGCCGACATGCCGCACGTTGAGGAGCTGATGCAGCAGGAGTTTGCGGGCAAGCTGTCCATCTGCCGCAGCGCACCTTTCTTTATTGAAACAATGCCTCTCGGCGTCGGCAAGGATACCTCGCTGGAAATTCTGCTGCGCGCCAAGGGCCTGACCGCCGCCAACCTGATGGCCTGCGGTGACGGCTGGAACGACCTGCCGATGATACGCCTGGCCGGTATGGGCGTGGCCATGGGCAACGCCCAGCCGCCGGTCAAGGCCGCAGCCAACTACCTGACTGCTGATAACGACCACGACGGCGTGGGCCTGGCAGTGGAAAAGTTTATTTTGAATGAGGAGACCTGACCTGTGAATCTGATCGTTTTCGATTTGGAATGGAACATCGGCTACCAGCCGAAAACCTTCCTCTATCACGGCACGGAGCTGACGCTGCGCGGTGAAATCATTCAGATCGGCGCGGCCCGCATCAATGACCGCGGCGATGTGCTGGATACGTTTGAGGTCAACCTCAAGCCGCACATTTTCCGCAAATTGCAGCATCATATCGCCAAGGTCACGGGTCTGTCCCAGGGCGACCTGGACGCGGGCCTGCCGATGAAGGAGGGCCTGCAGAAATTTCTTGACTGGGCGGGCGACGATGCCGAGCTGGCCGAGTGGGGCCTGGACGACGTGCCGGTTTTAAAGCAAAACCTGTTCCTCGTCGGGCTGGATGAAAACTGGCCGAACCGCTGGTACGATCTGCAGCGCATCTTCCTGCAGGCTTACCCCCGCAAGGAGGGAGAGGGCCTGACCCTGGAAAGCGTTGTGGACCGCCTGGGCATCCCCAAGGAAGAACCGTTCCACAACGCACTGGACGACGCGCTCTATACGGCCAGGGTCTGCCGCAAGCTGCCGCTGGCCGAGGGCCTCGCGACCTATCCGACGGAGGAGGAGCTGCTGACCGAGGCGCTGCTCGGTGCCGAGAACACGGGCCGCGACGTGAAGCTGTTCATGAACCGCATGGAACACGACGACTACCGCAGCGTGCCCGAGCTGTATCAGGCCGGCTGCCCTGAGTGCGGCGCGCCGCTGCAAAACGACGAGGTCTGGCTCAAGCGCGGCAACACGGGCTACTTTACCAGAGCAGTCTGCCCCTACTGCGGGCACTGGTATCTGCGCTTTAAGCTGAGCCGCCGCGACGGCCTGCATTGGAGCTTTGCCCGCTGCATCGACCCGGCTACCCCGGAGTACGATGCCAGATGGGACAAGCAGAAGGCAGCTCTGCTTGAGCGCATGAAGCGCAAGCAGGAGCGGAATATAAAAGAGTGATGAACCCCAAGCTCCGTCTCTTGGGGCTGTCTCCCTCGTAACCGGGGGAGACTTTTTTATTTTCCGTCCTCCCGCTCTTGACAAATCCGGCGTTCTGTCTTATGATTGATAAAAACGTAACACAATTTTTACAAAATTGCAAATATAGCAACAAGAGGTACAAGATGGATACAGAACGCTGGCAGATCTTATTAAAGGCAATCGACCACGGCAGCCTGCGTGCGGCGGCGGAGGAGATGGGTTTTACGGTCTCCGGCATCAGCCGCAGCGTGGCAACGCTGGAAAAGGAGCTGGGCTTTGCCCTGCTGCACCGCGCCAAAAGCGGCGTGCAGCCCACCGCGGAATGCTGCCAGCTGCTGCCGTCGGTGCGTGAGCTGCTGTTTGCGCAGGAGCGGCTGGAACAGACCGCAGCCAAGGTGCGCGGCGCAGACTGCGGCACCATTGTCATCGGTACGGCGTATAACTGCTACTATGAGTGGGTCACCCGGATGATGGCGGCGTTCCGCACACGGCACCCCGGCGTGGTCATCAAGATCGTCAACGGCACCAGCAGCGAGCTGGCCGAGATGCTGCTGGATCACCGCACGGATTTCTGCCTCATCAGCCACCGTGACTCGCTGCCGGTCTGGCTGCCCATCCGTCAGGACGAGCTGATGGTCCTGCTGCCCAAAAACCACCCGCTGGCGGACCGCGAGTCCTTCCCGGTGGAAAGCCTGAAGACCGAGCCGTTCATCGACAGCTACCCGGGCATGGAGACCGACATTACCCTGATTTTTGACAAGCTGAAGGCCCGCCCCGACGCGCGCTATTCCACGATGGACATCACGGCGACCTATGCCATGGTGTCGGCGGGCTTGGGCATCAGCGTAAACAACGCCATCAACCACCAGGGCGGCTATCCCGGCGTCGTGGAGCGCCCGATGAATCCCCACCAGATGATGGAGATCGGTCTCGCCTGCGGCGAGAACCTCGCCCCCGCCGCCCAGGCGTTCCTGGACTTCGTGAAGGAGCGGCTGCCGGAATAAGAATGCCTTCCCCCGCGGGCGGGGGAAGGTGGCCGAGGCCCCGCCCGAGGCCGGATGAGGGGGCAGGTCTATGTCATATCCCGCCAACGGATGATGGCCGTACACCTGCCCCTCATCAGTCAGCGGTCAGGGCCGCTGACAGCTTCCCCCAAGGGGGAAGCCGACAAAAATATACCGCCGTGCAAATCCATGCACGGCGGTATATTTTTGCCTCAATACGTGATAATGATGCCCTGATCCTGCGCGTAGAAGCTGCACAGGCCGGAGCAGGGCACGATCTTCACCGGAGCGCCGGGCCACTTGGCCTCAATGCCGTGATGCAAAAGCTGGGCGGCGTTCTGATTGCCGCACTCGCTGATGAGCACCGGATGGACACCATCGTATTTGTCTTCGTCCATCTGCTCCAGAATCTTTGCCAGCACGCGGGTCTCGCCGCGGGTCTTGAAGAAAAAGTCGATCTTGCCGTCCGGCGTGCGGCGGCCCAGAACGCGCATGTTCAGGCGGCCTGCGATAAAACCAACTACCCTGTTGACACGGCCGTTCTTGGCCAGATTGTCAAAGCTCGCCAGTGCAAACAGGATGTGGGTGCTATCGGCAAACTTTTTCAGCGCAAAGCAGATGTCGTCAAATGCCTGATCCTCGCCGATCAGCTTGTTGGCCAGCTCGGCGGCACCGGCCAGCGCACCGGAGCAGCTCAGCGTGTCCAGCACAAAAATTTTCTTTTCGGGGTGCTCCTCCAGCACCATCTCGCGCGCAGCCATGGCGGCATTGTAGCTGCCGGACAGGTTGCTGCTGATGGTGAGGGCAAACACGTTGTCCGCCTGCAAAAAATATTCGGCCCATTCCTCGGGGCTGGGGCAGGCGGTGGTGCTGGCGCCGTTGTAGTCGGTCATGGCCTGCAGCATCTGCTGGGTGTTCAGCGTGGCAAGGTCAACATACTCGCGTTCACCAACGCGGATTTTAAACGGTACAAGGGCAAACTGCACGCCCGGTGCCGGGTTTTTCAGCTCGCGGATCTCGCAGGAGCTGTCGGATACGATCATCCATGCCATGGGGCAGGACCTCCGTTCTGTGATGATTGGTCACGTCTATTCTTACTCTTATTATAGAGGTACAGGAGAAAAGCGTCAAGCTGATTTTTGCAAACGTCCCTTTTTTGGTCTGTAAAATTTGCTGTGGCCACTTGTACCCGGTGCGGTTCCGGCGTATAATAACTATACATGCTTGATTGCGTAAAGAATAGGAGCTTTTATGGCTGATTTTTATACCTACCGCAATGAGGTCGCAGGCAGGCGCCGCAAGCGCAGACTGTTCCTGATCCTCATCGTTGTTTTGGCGGCGCTCTGCATTGGCGTGGGCTACTTCTGGTTCACCCGTAAGAGTGCCCCGGCTCAGACTTCCCCGGCGGAATCCGCTACGCCGGAGCAGGCCGCATCCGCCGCTGTGCCCACCGAGGCCCCCTCGGCGACCCCGGCAAACATTGCCGAGCCGCAGCGCATCCTGCCGGGCGTCGATACCGCCGCGTGGGACAAGTCCGAGGCAGTCGCGGCCACGATCGACACCGAGTACCGCAACACCGATCACCGCATGGTGGCCGTCCCGATGCTGGGCACTGTGACGAACGACTATTTCAACACCGTCACCTTCGCGGGCGACAGCATCGCGTCGGGCCTTGGCATCTACGATACGGGCTACCACAATGCCCACTACGCCACCTACGTCAGCGCGGGCGTGCAGACCTTTGTCAACAATGTCAGCGTCAAGAACGCCGTCACCGGTGCGAACGAGACCCCGATGGAAACCATTGCCGCCAGCCAGCCGGATTATCTTTATATCCTTGTCGGCACGAACAACCTCGTCGTGCAGGGCAGTGAGGACAGCTTTATCGCCTACTACGAGCGCCTCATTGATATGCTGCGTGAGCAGCTGAACCCCGGCGTGACGATTTATATCCAGTCCATCCCCGGCGTACAGGAGGATGTGGTCGCCTCCAAGCCCGGTCTGGACAACACCCGCATTGCCACGGTCAACGACCTGCTGGCCAACATGGCGCTGCGCAAGGGCTGCTACTATATCAACATCCGCGAGGCCCTGACCAACCCCGCCGACGGCAGCCAGATCGACGACTACGCCACGAAGGACGGCGTCCACTTCAATGCGGCGGGCTACCATGCCTGGGCTGAATATCTGGCCACCCACACGGTCTGGAACCGCCGCAGCGTCTACAGCGGCGAGAACCCGTACTACATCTACGGGACCTGAAAATAATTCCCGGATTGCACAAATCCCCTGCAAAGTGTAAAAAGCACCTTACAGGGGACTTTTTTTGTATATTTGTCCGAAAAAGCACCCGATTTATGTCGAACTTGTACAAAACGAATGGGTAACATACGAAAATTTTAGCAGAATATTACACAAAAGACCTTGCATTTCCCGTAAGAAACAGGTAATATAGAGACAGAGATTATACAGAGTCAGTGTACTGTATTCACTACAGCACCGCTCAAAAGGGGAGATTACGTTGAAACAGCGCAAAGAAACGCCCAAAAGCTCCGATCTGCCCATTTATCTGTTCAAGCAGGGCAACAATCAGGAGGCCTATCGCTACTTCGGTGCGCATCTGTGCGAGGAAAACGGCGAGGCCGGCGCGGTGTTCCGTGTCTGGGCACCGCACGCCAAGGCTGTTTCCATCGTGGGTGACTTCAACAGCTGGACGCCCGGCGAGCACCCGATGGAAAAGGTGACGGACGGTATCTGGGAGCGCTTCGTTCCCGGCATCAAACAATTTGATGTCTACAAATACTGCATCACCACCCCGGCGGATGAGCTGGTCTATAAGGCTGACCCGTATGCCTTCCATACCGAGACCCGCCCGTCCAACGGCAGCAAGGTCTATGATATTGAGGGCTACACCTGGGGGGATGCCGCCTGGGTCAGCGACGAGGAAAAGCGGGATGTCATCAACAGCCCGATGTCTATTTACGAGCTGCAGGCCGGCAGCTGGAAGATGAAGGACCCCGAAAACGGCGTGCCCTACAACTATGCCGAGCTGGCCGACGAGCTGATCCCGTACATAAAGGAAATGGGCTACACCCACGTGGAGCTGCTGCCCATCACCGAGTATCCCTTCGACGGCAGCTGGGGCTATCAGGTCACGGGCTATTTTGCCCCGACAAGCCGCTACGGCACGCCGAAGGACTTCATGGCCTTCGTCGACAAGCTGCATCAGGCGGGCATCGGCGTCATTCTGGACTGGGTCCCGGCCCACTTCCCGAAGGATGGCTACGGCCTGTACATGTTCGACGGCGCCCCTTGCTATGAGGACCCCAACCCCCGCCGCGGTGAGCACAAGGAATGGGGCACGATGGTCTTTAACTACGGCATGAAGGAGGTCGAGAGCTTCCTGATCTCCAGCGCCATGTTCTGGGTGGATCGCTATCATGTGGACGGTCTGCGCGTCGATGCTGTCGCCAGTATGCTCTACCTCGACTACAACCGCAAGGACGGCGAGTGGGAGCAGAACGTCAACGGCGGCAAGGAAAATCTCGAGGCCATCGCCTTCCTGCAGAAGCTGAACACGGCTATTCTGGGCCGCTATCCGCATAAAATGATGATCGCCGAGGAATCCACCGCCTGGCCGCTGGTCACAAAGCCCGCGTCCGACGGGGGCTTGGGCTTCAATTTCAAGTGGAACATGGGCTGGATGAACGACATGCTCAGCTACATGAAAACCGACCCGCTCTTCCGCGCCGGCAACCACGGCAAGGTCACGTTCAGTTTCTTCTATGCGTTCAGTGAGAACTTCGTGCTGCCCATCAGCCACGACGAGGTCGTCCACGGCAAGTGCAGCCTGCTGAACAAGATGCCCGGCGATTATGAGGAAAAATTCTCGAACCTGCGCACCTTCTTCGGCTACATGATGGCCCACCCCGGCAAAAAGCTGCTCTTTATGGGCCAGGACTTCGGCCAGTTTATCGAGTGGGACGAGAAGAAGCCGCTCGACTGGATGCTGCTCGGCTACGATAAGCACCGTGAGCTGCAAAGCTACGTCAGGGATCTGAACCACTTCTACCGTGACACGCCCGCCCTGTGGCAGGTCGATTACAGCTGGGAGGGCTTCCAGTGGATCGTGCCCGACGACAGCAAGCAGAGCGTCATCGCGTTCCTGCGCCGCGACGCTGCGGGCAAGATGGTGCTTGTCGTATGCAACTTCAACCCGGTGCTGCGTAAGGAGTACCAGATGGGCGTGCCGAACCCCGGCAGCTACAAGGAAATCCTCAACTCCGACGACAAGAAGTACGGCGGCTCCGGTGTGACCAACGGCACGGTCAAGGCGAAGAAGGGCCCGATGCACGGTTTCGACCAGCATATTTCGCTGACGCTGCCGCCGCTGTCCACCCTCTACCTGAGCGTGCCCGCTGCCCGCAAGCCGCGCGCCGCCAAGGCGGAGGACAAGGCAGCGAAAAAGCCCGCCAAGCCCGCCGCCAAAAAGACGGCAAAAACCACTGCCAAGACTGCGGCCCCTGCCGCAGACGCCGTGACCGAGGCGGCTCCCAAGCGCCGCGGACGTCCGCCCAAGGCCAAAACGACGGTGTAAGCCGTCTTTGGATATATGTTAAAAACGGCATTCTGCCGAAATTTTAAGGGGAGAAATCTTATGGCTAAAGAAATGATCGCAATGATCCTGGCAGGCGGCCAGGGCTCGCGTCTGTACGCGCTGACCCAGAAGCTCGCCAAGCCGGCAGTTCCGTTTGGCGGAAAGTATCGTATCATCGACTTCCCGCTGTCCAACTGTGTCAATTCTGACATTGACACGGTGGGCATCCTGACCCAGTATCAGCCCCTCGTCCTGAACGAGTACATCGGCAACGGCCAGCCGTGGGACCTTGACCGCCTGCACGGCGGTGTTCACGTTCTGCCGCCGTACCAGCAGGCCTCCGGCTCTGACTGGTACAAGGGCACGGCCAACGCCATCTATCAGAACCTGTCCTTCATTGACCGTTATGACCCCAAGTATGTCATCATCCTGTCCGGCGACCAGATCTGCAAGCAGGATTACTCTGACTTCTTGCGCTTCCATAAGGAGAAGAATGCAGAGTTCTCCGTCGCCGTCATGGAGGTGCCATGGAGCGAGGCATCCCGCTTCGGCCTGATGGTCACCGACGAGGATGACCGCATCAACGCCTTCCAGGAAAAGCCGAAGGAGCCCAAGTCCAACCTGGCTTCCATGGGCATCTACATCTTCAACTGGGACATCCTGAAGAAATACCTGAGCGAGGACGAGGCTGACCCCAACTCCGAGAACGACTTTGGCAAGAACGTCATTCCCAACCTGCTGAAGGATGGCCGCCGTATGTATGCGTACCACTTCAGCGGCTACTGGAAGGACGTCGGCACGATCTCCAGCCTGTGGCAGGCCAACATGGAGGTCCTGGACCCGAAGCATTCCGGCATCAACCTGTTCGATGAGAACTGGAAGATCTACTCCCGCAACACGGGCCGTCCCTGCCAGCAGATCGGCAGCGACGCCACCATTTCCAACTCGATGATCTCCGAGGGCTGCAAGGTCAACGGTACGGTCAACAATTCCATCCTGTTTCCCGGCGCAGTCGTTGAGAAGGGCGCTACGGTGGAAGCAGCCGTCGTTATGGGCGGCACAGTCATCAAGGCCGGTGCGTCCGTCAAGCACTGCATCGTGGCCGAGAACGTCACGATCGAGGAGGGCGCAACCGTCGGCGCTATGCCCGAGGGCGGCCTGAACATTGCCGAGCCCGGCGATGTCGCCACCGTCGGCTCCGGCGTCGTCATCGGCAAAGGCGCAGTGGTTGGCCCCAAGGCAATGGTCTCCAGCGATGTAAAGGATGGTGAGGAACAATGGTAAACAGCAATGTGAATGCTCTCGGCGTCATTTTCGCCAATACGTATGATAACCTCGTTCCCGAACTGGTGGCGGAGCGCTCCATGGCCTCCATCCCGTTCGGCGGACGTTACCGCCTGATCGACTTCACGCTGTCCAGCATGGCCAACGCCGGCATCGACAACGTGTCCGTCATCGTGCGTAAAAACTACCACTCTCTGATGGATCACCTGGGCGCAGGCCGTGAGTGGGACCTGACCCGTAAGCGCGGCGGCCTGAATATCGTCCCGCCCTTTGCCGAGCGCAGCGTCAAGCTGTACTCCGGCCGTGTGGACGCACTGGACAGCATCCTGAACTGGCTCGAGGCGCAGAAGGAGCGCTACGTCATCCTGTCTGACTCCTACATTGCCATGAACTTCGACTTCAATAAGCTGATCGATGCCCATGTCAAGTCCGGCGCTGACGTCACGATGGTTTACAACCGCGCCGCCATCCCCGAGGGTGCCCGCAGTGATAACTACACCATCCGTCTGGATGACAATGACCGCGTTGTTGAGATTCTGTCCAACGACTACCGCATCGGTGAGCAGAACCTCGCCATGAACATCTATGTCATTGAGCGCGAGAGCCTGATCCACCTGATCCACGATGCCTCCGTCCGCGGCCTCGTCTACTTCGAGCGCGACATCCTGGCCCGCAACCTCAAGCTGCTGAACGTCCATGCCTACCGGTTCGACGGCTATGTCGCCCGCGTCTCCGACATGAAGAGCTACTTCGACGAGAATATGCGTCTGCTCCAGGAAGGCAGCATGGACGCCCTGTTCGGACCCGCGCCCATCTACACGAAGATTCGTGACGATAACCCGACCCGCTACCTGGAGGGCAGTTCTGTCAAGAACAGCCTGCTGGCTGACGGCTGCGTCATCGAGGGCTCCGTTGAGAACAGCGTGCTGTTCCGCGGCTGCAAGATCAAGAAGGGCGCTGTTGTCAAGAACTGCGTCCTGATGCAGGATACCGTTGTTGAGCCGAACTGCAATGTGGAGTACGTCGTCACCGATAAGAACGTCCACATCACCGAGGACAAGAAGCTGACCGGCACCGACACCTTCCCGGTGTTCGTCGCCAAGGGCCACAGCGTATAAAATACCCCCGCCAGCAAAACGCTGACACAGGGGAGACATAACGCTCATAGAGGTCGAACTCCCTCTCCCCGGAGACGACTTTGATGAGAGGGCGGGGGAGAGCCAGACTTTCCCTCGCCCTCATTTTGTGAAACTCGCACGGAGGTGCTTATGAAAATCCTGTACGCAGCCAGCGAGGCTGCACCCTTTGCCAAGTCCGGCGGCCTGGCCGATGTTGCGGGCGCTCTGCCCAAGGCGCTGGTCCGCGACGGCATCGACGCCCGCGTCGTTATGCCGCTGTACGGCGACCTGAAATTCAAGGATACGCTGACCTATGTCACCAACTTCAGCGTGCCCGTGGGCTGGCGCAGCCAGTACTGCGGCCTGTTCAAGGCCGAGCGCGACGGCGTTGTCTTTTACTTCATCGACAACGAGTATTACTTCAAGCGCAGCGGCCTGTACGGCTTCTATGACGACGGCGAGCGTTTCGCGTTCTTCTCCCGCGCCATTCTGGAGATGCTGTTCTACACCGATTTTGAGCCGGACATCATCAACTGCAATGACTGGCAGACCGCATTGACGCCCGTCTACCTGAACCTGTACTACCGCCATCTGGATAAGTTCAGCCGCATCAAGACGGTGTTCACGATCCACAACATTGCCTACCAGGGCAAGTATGGTCTGGATATTCTCGAGGATACCTGCGGCATCGGCGCACGTGACGCCCATGTTGTGGAGTATGACGGCTGCGCCAACTTCATGAAGGGCGCCATCGAGTGCGCAGACAAGGTCACCACCGTCAGCCCGACCTACGCGCAGGAGATCCTCGACCCGTGGTTCAGCCACGGTCTGGACGGTTTGCTGCGCCAGAAGCAGTATAAGCTGTGCGGCATTCTGAACGGTATTGACGTCGATGTCTTTAACCCTGCCACCGACCCTGACATTGCCAAAAACTACGACGCCGAGACCTTCCAGGAGGGCAAGGCTGTCTGCAAAGAGGCCCTGCAGGACGAGTTCGGCCTGCATAAGGATGGCAGCCCGGTCATGGCCATGGTCACCCGGTTGGTTGGCCACAAGGGCGTTGACCTGGTTCGGGCCATCGCCGAGGGTCTGCTGCAGCAGGGCATCGAGCTGGTCATCCTCGGCTCCGGCGAGGCCCAGTATGAGAACTTCTTCAACGAGCTGTGCGCACGCAACCCGGGCCGCGTCGGTGTCTACATCGGCTTCAACGCCAAGCTGGCACAGCAGATCTACGCCGGTGCCGACATCTTCCTGATGCCGTCCCGCTCCGAGCCCTGCGGCCTGGCCCAGATGGTCTCCTGCCGCTACGGCACGATCCCCGTCATCCGCGAGACCGGCGGCCTGAAGGACTCTATCCACGACTCCGGCGACGGCTACGGCAACGGCTTTACCTTTGCCAACTACAACGCCCATGAGCTGTATGAGGCCTGCTGGCGCGCCAAGGAAGGCTATTGGCAGAAGGACGGCTGGCCCGTGCTGGTCAAGCGCGCCATGGAGTGCGACTTCAGCTGGTCCAACTCTGCCAAGAGCTACGAGGGCCTGTACAACGAGGTCGTCAACCTCTGGTAATCTTTTCATAAAATGCGGTCTTTCGTCGAAAAGCGGAGGACCGCATTTTTCGTTGAAAAAAGCAGTATTTTTCTCAAAAAATCGCTTGACATTTCTTCTGCCAGCCGTTATAATAATACACGTCGTCAGGGCCAAGTCCCACGGCGAAAAGAATATGCGGATGTGGCGGAACTGGCAGACGCGCTAGATTCAGGTTCTAGTTCCCTTAAAAGAGTGTGGGTTCAAATCCCTTCATCCGCACCAAAGAAAAGCACCTAAGAACGCAAGTTTTTAGGTGCTTTCTTTTTATTGTACCGCACTGTTTACCGCACCCGTGTTATAACTGCCTTTGCTTTCCAGGTATTCTATTAAGTGCTCTTCCACGCTGCCGCTGTGCTGCCAGCTTCCAAACCCGGTGCCCCTGTATGCGTGGTGCTGTACAACCTCATCATGGAATCGGCACAACTTTGGGTTACGGCCCAGCTTGCGCAGTGCTGCATGTTCAATCTGTGCAGCGCGGGACGCGGCCACATCATGTGCGGCCCCTATTTCCCTAAAGCGTTGCTGATGGTAATACCGGCGGCGCAGTATGTCGGCTTCCCGGTCTGTCAGCTTCGCAAGGGCTTCTTCCATGGCGCTGTGCAGTTGCTCCCGGAATACTTCATCTTCTACCGCGTCCAGCTCGGCCGCTGCTGCCGGGTCTTTCTGTAGGTTGCCCAGTGTAGCGCTGCCGCCGTCCTCATCGTCCAGGGGCACGTCCAGGCTGGTGCAGTGGTTCAGCGGGTCGGCGCTGGTGGTGTGCAGTTTGCCGTCATCGCCGGTCACGTTGCGGGCGTGGCCGTTGGTAAGGGTGCGCTGGATCTGGCGCTGCATGGCGGCAGTCAGCCAGGTGGTAAAGGCTCCCTGTGCCGAGTCGTAGGTCTGGGCGGCGTGCTGGACAGCAAAAAAGCCCTCTTGCTCGAAGTCGTCCGCGGTCAGGCCGTGGGCATCTGCCTGGGCCTTGTGCGCCGGGTACCACTTCCAGAACATAGAGCGCAGCAGGCCCTTGTTCAGCTCCCACAGCTGGCCCAGGGCGTAGCTGTTGCCGGTGGCAGCCAGGGCTGCAAGGGCGGCGTTTGTGGCTTGCTGGTCGCTGGCTTTGGTTGCTGTCTCCATAGAATCCCCCCTATAAACAAGAAAAGCGTGCAGGCTGTAAACCCGCGCGCTTTTTGTGCATTTTGCTATTGAATCGGGCACGGCCCGGCGTGGATCAGGCCACGCAAACAGGCACTTAGCACAATCAGGTGGTAGCCTGGTAATAAATGCCGGTCTTTTTGTTGTCCAGCACAAACGCGTCATAGCAGACGCGGCCGGTCACGATCGTACCGCTGGACAGCGGCGTGTCGTTGTGGATGCCGAAATCTTCCAGCTTGACCGGGGCCACGGTGGCGGACGGGTGGGCCAGCATAAAGCCAAACTTGGCAGGCAGTCGGACGGCGGGAACCTTAACCACAGACGCACCGTCAAGCATGGCCACAACGCCACGGGCGCGCATCTCTGCGCCAATCTCTGTATGATCAAATTCCACGGCCTGCTTCAACAGCGCATAGGTGGACGGGGTGACGGTCAGCACGCGCTCGGTCTCGGGCACTTCCGCATCGTCCAGCGCCTGGGAAGCTGCCAGCACTGCCGCGTAAATGTTCGACTTGGTCAGCGCAGCGGCGGCGGGCTTGGTGCCTGCTCCGTCGGTCATGACCTTGTACACGTTGGTGTCAACCTCCGGCACGACCACCTCGCGCAGCTCACGCGCCAGGGCGGTGCCTGCTTCAAGCTGGCCCTGGGTCTCGTCCTCGTCCAGCTTGTCCACATTGAAGATAAAAGAGCGGTCATGCTTCAGCAACAGCTCCTCGGTAGTGGCGGACAGATCAAGCAACTGACCATAGCGGGACAAAGACTCGCTGCTGTCATCCGGGGCCGCGCTGCGGTTGCGGGCGTAATCGTTCATCGGGCTTGTGCTGATCTTGTACAGCTTGATGGCGTGCGCCCCCGTCCAATCGTAGTCGGTGTTAGTCAGCAGGCTGATTTTGCTTTCAGCCTTGAAAAGTTCATCGGTTTTAGGTGCAAATTTTGTAGTAAGTTCAACGGACATAAATTCAACCTCGCTTAATAGATTCGGGGCGGGTAAGGCTTCGGCTTATGCTTGTTATCCCGGCAAAATGCATTAGATAGCGCATTATCGGAAGCGGGCGAAAAAACATCTTGATAATTTCCAACCGCTCCAGCCGTGCCGCCGTCCGGTATAGCCTGGTAAGAAGGTGCAGCAAACTGCATAATTTCGTGTGCCTGCTCTGTGCAGCTTTCTTCAGTGTCTCCGGTCAGCAGAGCCGCCGGTACGCCGGTAGCAGCTGAAACGCGCTGCTTCATCTCGCGGCGGTCGTTGTCGGCTTTCATGGCGTCAAGCTGTTGCTGTAATGCAGCGGCACGGCTGTCGGCTTCATCGGCGCGGCCTGCCTTGCCTTTCAGATCGTCATAATCAGCATACTTTGCACGCTCACGGGTCAGACGGTCGGCCACAATGGCGTTTACCTCGTCCTGGGTGAACGTGCGGTTTTCCTGCTGTGCGGCAGCAGTGCCGTTAGTTTCCTGGTTTACAGTTTCGTTCATGGGGATTCCTTTCTCGGTTGACTTACTAACGGAAAACCAACGCTTTACAAGTGCGCGGTCCTTTTCTTTATCTGGTCTGGTAGGGTCATTGCAAATTCGTTTGATGCACTCTGCTTCTGGCGTATCCATATAGTGCATAGATCCGTGAAGCCGCCGGGATAGATTCTCGACCTGTTGCTTGTCCGAAGTAGCAGTGATGACAAAAGCCCGTTTTCCTGCCTTGCCAGATTCAATAGATTTGTATATGGTTTCCCTTACAGCCAACGCTGTGTTCATAACATTTGAATAGTCCGGGTGTGTGCTTTTGTTGCCAGTTAATGCGGCCACGATTGCGTCCATATCAAGGATTAAATCGCCTGGCTGCATGTGTTTCTGTACAAAAGTGGTTTTGCCTGAACCAGGCGGTCCGCAAATAATATGAACCTCCGTAGAAAGTGCGCTTTTATCCTCTCCCATGTAGTGTTCGTCAAAGCCTGCGAGACAAAGCACAATGTGCAGAACTGCTGCTGGCATATCTGGTTCAACGATGGCAGCAAGGTCTTCTACGCCACCGACATGGGCAACCTCAACGGCATCACAGCCCCGTACTATGACCTGTATCTGGTCGAGGCCAACTACCGTGACGAGGAAATCCAAGCCAAAATTGCCGAGAAAAAGGTCAACGGCGAGTACATCTACGAGAAGCGCGTCCTCCGTGACCACATGAGTGAGCAGGATGCCATGGCTGGCACATTGGAGGAAAACACCGATGAAGAATAAACCGTCCTGCCCGCCCGGTGGGCCAAGGGAGGTGGTGCAATGCTCCGACCTTATTTCTGTGCCTACCACAGCTACCTTGAAAACATGGAGCTTTTGAACTCGGAGGAACGCGGGCGGCTTTTCACTGCCCTGCTTGAATACAGCAAGGATGGCACATTGATACCCCTCACCGGAAATGAGCGATTTGTTTTTCCGGGCATCCGTTCCCAAATTGATCGTGACAAGGCCCAATGGGAGCAGATTGACAATGTGAAAACTGCAAATGGCCGTAAAGGTGGCAGACCGAAAAAAGCTGAAACCGAAAAAGCTAATGGTTTAGACGAAAACCTAAAAAACCAACAGGTTATTTCGGTTTCAAAAAAAAGCTTAGAGAAGGAGAAGAAGAAGGATAAGGAAAAGGATAAGGATAATATATCTTCTTCTACTGCTACTGCTGAAAACGACATTTCCGCCTGCGTCCAAGCCTACGAGCAGAACATCGGCCCTATTGCGCGGGCGGCGTTTGATGACATTTCCCGCCAGCTGACAGATCTGCCCGCCGACCTCATTTGCGAGGCTATCGGTGAGGCGGCGCTCAACAATAAGCGCAGCTGGAATTATGTCAAGGCCATTCTCAAGCGCTGCCGGGAGCAGAACATCCTGTCCGTGGATGCCTACCGCGCCGAGAAAGAAAACCACGCCGCCGCAGCGGCGGCCAGAGCCGCACCCGCTGCCCGCCCACAGAGCAAGCAGGCGGCAGTACGCGAACGGCTCAAAAAGCGTCTGGAAGAAATGGGAGGTGCGCAGAGTGACGACCCAGCAGACAACCGAATTTATGTTGAAGCTACTGAACTGGTGGCCGAACCTTTACCGGGAGAATGACCCGGATGAAATGTCCGATGCGTGGGCGGTGTCGCTGACCGATGTTACCTATGATGCCGCCATGGCCGGGGCGGTTGCCCTCAGCCGCACGATGAAGTGGCCGCCCACTGTGGCGGAAATCTGTGAGGCAGCCAAGCCGTACATAGGATTTCAGCCCGATTTGCTGAATGTGCGGGTTGCCATTGATGCCTACGAAGAACTGGGTCTGCCGCTGCCGCCGTGGTTCTACGCCGCCGCGCAGAAGTACGCGGACAAGTTGCCGGCAGCGTATCAGCCTGCGGCACTGCTGCAAGGAGGCTTGCTTAATGGAAAATAACCGCAAAGACCCCCGCCGCCAGCTGATTGGCGCAGTGAGCAAGGCGCTGGGCCAGCAGTTTGAGCGCGATATCAACGCCGCGTTCGACCACTACCGCCGTCTGGGCGTGGCATCCATCGAAAAGACGCCCGAACCGTTCCACATGACGGGCCGCGAGAACGGCGGCAAGGTCGTGGGCTTCTACGAGAAAAAAGCCCAGCCCGACTACGCCGGCACACTCCGCGGCGGCAGGTCCGTCTACATGGAGGCCAAGTTCACCGGATCGAACCGCATGGAGCAATCCCGCGTCAGCCCCGGCCAGACCGAGTATCTGGACGAAAAGATGCGGCTCGGTGCTTTCTGCTATGTTCTGGCCGGATTTTCCCACGGCGGTGCGTACTGCATCCCATGGAGCGTCTGGCGCTCCATGAAAGAACATTATGGCCGCAGGTACATTACCGAAAATGACATTACGCAATACAAAATTCCGAGAACCACCACAGGCATGCTGGCGATTCTCGGCACCGGAAAGGAGTAAACCCCTATGAAAATGAATGAAGAAGCAACTTTCGCCGTCTACCAGAAAAAGCTGAAGGTCTTGTAGGCCGTGCCCATAAAGCGGGTGCCTATCGTGCCGTAGTAGTCGGCAATGACCTGTGCGGCTGCCTGACGGGTGATGCCGGTGAGTTCGATTTCAACGCCGAAGTTCTGGTTCTGGATGGTAATCATTGTAGTGGCCTCCCTTAGTGCAGACGGTAAAGTTCGTTGCGATAGCTGACAATATAGCCCTTGCTGTCCTTGTGGATGCGGACATTGGCTTTCTGGACGCGGGTGCAGCCTGTGCGCTTTTTGACGATGCTGACCGCCAGAGGGAGGTAGCGGTCAGTCAGATCGATGTAGGGGCTGGTCTTGCTCTTTGCCTTGTAGCGTTCCACGCTGAGGGCTTCGGCCTGTTCTGCCTCTGCTTTCGTGCCGTAGAATGTGTTACCGCGGCGCTTGCTGGAGCCGATTTCGTAGAAGCGCTCACTCTCGATGACCTCAAGTCGGTTGTTCCAGATAGTATTGTAGCGGGCGGTGTCGTAGGGAACGACCTTATCTGCGGGAGTGCCGACAACGATTTCCAGACCGGACAGGCTGTTGAAGCTGTCGTACTCGGTGAAGCTGTCCAGCAGGACGCGGACAACCTGATTGCCGTCCGTTAAATCAACATGGGCAACCTCGCCCTGACTGCCGCTCATCGTGGCGGTGTTGATGGTGTAGTCCTTGGCGATATACTCGGCGACTTTAGCGGTGAATTTCTGGTTGATATCGATGTACTTCATTTTGTTTCCCTCTTGTCTTTTCTGCCTTACTCTGATAAAATAGAGGGCGGCCGGGGTAAGGCTCCCGGCTCGCCGTTATTGATTTGCGGTGCGGAGTGGCGTTCTTAGCGGGGCGGCCACTCTTTTTTATTCCATTGCGGTCGTGATGCTGTCGATTACCTCGTTGAGCGTGTCGGCGGCATCGTTCAGATTGTCACACGCTTCATCAGCGCGTTCGTACTTTTCACTGCCCTGGAGATTTTCGGGGATATTGTCGCGGTATTCTTCTTCCTCGTAGGTGATTTCTTCGAGGTCGGCCTTGATGTCCTCCAGCCGGTCAATGATGGTCTGCAAATTCTTTCTGCGAATCTTATTCATATCATTTTCTCCTTGCTTTATCGGCTATCCGTGTGTATAATCAAAGAAGTGGGGGCGGCGGCTCCATCCGCCGCCCCTCTTCTACGGAATTACTGTTCCGTGGGCTTGCCCTGAATCAGCTTGCTGGGCTTAATCGTGATCGTGATCCGTTCTGCCAGTTCGGGATGTTCGACCAAGATTTCCAGAAGCTCTTTCAGGGCTTCTTTTGTTTCGGGCTTGTCCATGTTGTCTCACCTCCTTTCAACATCTTTATTATACAGGATTTCCTTTATATTGTCAAGGGTTTTCTTTAAGATTTTCCTTTATTTTTAAATATTTTCCTTGACGCGGTAAAGGATTTCCTATATAATGATAGCGAGGTGATAACTATGGATTTCTCCACAAAAATCAGAATGGGCGAGGCGGTAGCCAAAATGTCAGAGGCTGAGCTTGCCCGCAAGATAGGCACGACACCGCAGGCATTCAACCAGCGTGTGAAAACAGGAAAGTTCAAGTACGAGGAATTAGAAAGCATCGCATCCGCTCTCGGCGCAGAACTGGTACTGAAATTCCGCTTTTCAGACGGAACCGAGGTGTAAAGGAAAAGCCCGAACCGCATGGCAGTCCGGGCAAGGGATAGGGTTATTTGCGGCGCTCCGGGGCGGGGCCCATTCGCTGCCGTGTGCGTTCGTCTATCTTTTCCTCGCGCACAAGAATCTCGTTGATGTCACAGTCCAGCGCTTTGCATATCTGGTCGAGCTGCTCCAGACTGACCCGGTCCGTCATTTCGTGGTACAGGTCGTTGATAGTAGAAG
>OODH01001033.1_pt1 | contig 18638 bp, 20 predicted proteins | sample 1671391 | NCBI WGS metagenome assembly OODH01 (sample SAMN06348152, study PRJEB24527) | human gut metagenome | biome: human gut; feature: ankylosing spondylitis patient; material: feces | host: Homo sapiens | place: China | collected 2015-10 | reverse complement strand
CAACATCTCCGATAGACATTAAATTCTGCAGCTCTTTCATACTCACCCTCCAAAGAAAGCTGAGTATGTATAGGTTTGATTAGATATTCAATGGCTAGCCATTAGCCCTGAATATAGCCGAAAACTCCTTCTCATCGGGGATTCCGAGGTTGGTAACTGCAATTTGTTTAGTACTTAACAGGACGAAACTTTCATGAGTCAAACTGTTCAGTACTTAACGGGGTCGTTTTTTGAAAAAGAGTAACTTTGAACGGTAAAAAATCCATCCAAAGGAGAAACTATGCGAACAAAATTAACGCTTACTGCCGCCTTTGTTGCTCTTACATTCGGCCAGGCCGCATTTGCGGCTAACCAGAACCTTTCTACGGATGTTCTGGTCGTCGGCGCAGGCTCAGCAGGTTTAACGGCAGCCGTCCAAGCCGCTGAAAAAGGCAAGAAAGTCATCCTGTTAGAAAAGAACCTTGGCGTCGGAGGCAGTTCTCAATTTGCTGAAGGCTTGTTCGCGGTCGGTTCCGAATGGAACCGCCTGAGAAGCGATCCTCTTACCAAAGAAGAAGCTTTCAAAACCTTAATGGAAAAACACGGCTATGTGATTGATGCCGCTAAAACCAAAGATTATGTCGAAGGCAGCGCTGAAAACATCTCCTGGCTCGCCGGTCACGGCATCAAATTTGAAGTTGTGCGCATGACGCCGTGGGAGGCCGCAACCTGGCACGTCATCAGTGATTACAAAGGCACAAATCACGGTGCAGGCTTAATCAAAGGACTCAAAGATGCTGCCGACAAGGCCGGCGTAGAAACCAAGCTAGGAACACCTGCCACTGAACTAATCCTGAATAAGGAAGGCGCAGTCGTCGGTGCGAAAGCTGCAGATGAAAAAGGCAATACCTACACCATCAGCGCAAAAGCCGTCATTCTTGCGACCGGCGGTTTCGGCGACGATCCTCAAAAAGTCAAAGACTGGGCGCATCGCGATCCTGAAGGCTGGAAGAGTTCTGTTCCTATCGGCAAAACCGGTGACGGCATCATCATGGCAACCAAAGCCGGTGCAGCGATGGGAAATGTTTCGTTCGTTCAGCATCTTGGCACCGAAGGCAAAGGCATCAAATTCTTAGGCAACCTCTATGCCACATCCTGGCAGCCTTCTGCACTTTGGGTCAACTGCGACGGCAACCGCTTCAGCAATGAAGATGTCGCCTTCTCTTTTGCACAGGCCGCCAACGCGATTTACGCGCAGCCTCATCATTATGGCTGGTCGATCTTTGATGACAGCCAGGTCAAATACATGATGGAAAAAGGCGTGGATTCCGGTATCGGCGTTTTGGTTCCGGTCGGACAGAAACTGCCGAATCTGCAAAAAGAGATCGACGAAGCCGTCGCTGTTAAATCCGACGGCTTTAAGGCCGCAGACTCCGTTGCTCAGCTTGCTAAAGAATTAAGCGTTCCGGAAGCCAACCTGCAGAAAGCCGTTGACCAATACAACAAGGCTTGCGAAGTCGGCTATGACGGTGAATATTACAAAGAAAAAGCCTATCTCCGTCCACTGAATACGAAGAAACTTTACGCCATCAAACTCAAAGCCTACTTCTTCAGTTCTTACGGCGGTTTAAACACCAACCGCAAGCATCAGGTTCTGGACAAGAACAACAAACCGATTAAAGGTTTGTACGCCACCGGCCTTGAGGTCTCCGATATGGTAGGACCGACCTATTCCACTTGGTCTTCGGGGCATGCTTTCGGATTTGCTTCTTATTCCGGCCGGCATGCAGCTCTAAATGCGATCGAAGAGATGAAGTAATCCAAAGAATTTAGGGCGCCGACATCGACGCCCAAAACGAAAAGGTCCGAGGCTAAAAGCCCGGACCTTTTCTCCACCCGTTAATGAAAGCTATTTAGTGACAGCCGCATCCACAGCTGCCGCCATGTTCTTCATGACCATGGCCGCCGCATCCGCAGCCTCCTTCATGTTCTTCATGACCGTGACCGCCGCAACCGCAGCCGCCGGCATGCTCTTCATGATGGTGTCCGCCGCATCCGCAGCCGCAACCGCCATTTCCTTCAGGCTGAAGGGTTCCTGCAATCAGGGCTTCAATGACTTCATCGGGATTGCCGGAAACGCCGGGAAGCACATCAATACCGCTCTGAGCCAAAGAAACCAAAGCACCCTGGCCGATGCCGCCGCAAATAACAGCCTGAACGCCCTGTGTGGCTAAGAATTCAGCCAGAGCTTCGTGGCCGGAGGCTTCACTGTCAATCACAACACTTTCAACGATGCCCTGAGGCTGAACGTCAAAAATCTTGAACTGAGGAGCTTTGCCGAAATGCTGGCAAACAACGCCGTCTTCGTAAGGAATGGCAATACGCACTTTTAATTCTCCAGAAAATATTGTTCAGGAATTGTATCAAGGTTGCACATAGGTTTTAGATGGTGACGAGCCGATGAAATTTCAAGCCTCGCAAATGCAAAAAAGTTTTTCTAAGCCGAAAATGGTGCTTAGCAATGAGTCGTTACTTCTAAATAGAACAATAATTCATAGAATTACAGCTCACAAAACTGATCCTTAAATCATGTCTCTCATCGAAAAGCTTTTTAAAGTCAAAGAGCGCGGCTCATCGACTAAGACAGAATTCTTAGGTGCCATCTCGGCATATCTCGCAGTTTGTTATCTTTTCATCGTGGTCCCCGGCATGCTTGCTGACGCAGGGATGCCGATCGGAGACGCCACGGTCGCTACCATTTGGGCGGCAATTCTCGGTACATTGATGATTGCGTTCATTGCCAACTATCCGGTGGTTGTGGCGCCGGGCCTCGGAATTTCCGCGTACTTCGCATATTACGTCTGCGGAGCCATGGGCCTGACCTGGCAAGCTGCCTGCGCCGCAGTTGTGATTTCCGGCTTCGTGTTCTTCATTTTGACGGTCACCCGAATCCGGCAAGCCATCATTAAAGCGATTCCACTGGATCTTAAGCTCGCGATTGTGGCCGGTATCGGCGCTTTCATTACGATTATCGGTCTTAAAAACGCCGGCATCGTTGTCGCCACGCCTTCTACCATGATCGGCTTGGGCAATATGATGCAGCCGCAAGCTTATCTGACCATTCTCGGTGTGGTGCTTGCAGGATGGATGATGGCCAAAGGCATTCGCTTAGCTTTGCTGATTACCATCCTGATCGTTGCCGCCTTAGGCATCGTCACCGGTGTGACCCCGACAGACGGAATTCACAATCTCCTCTCCACCGACTTCAAACTCCTTCCGACCGAAACCATCTTCCAGGTCGATTTCAATAAGATGCTGACTGTCGGTATTGTCGGCGTGCTCTTCTCGATTACGATGGTGGACTTGTTTGACAACATGTCAACTTTAATCGGCTTGTCTTTCCGAGCCGGTTTCATGGATAAGAGCGGTAATATTCCCGGACTTGACCGAGCCCTTATTTCTGACTCTATCGCCACGATGGGCGCCGGTTTCATTGGCACACCGACTTCTACCGCGATTCTGGAAAGTGCCGTCGGTATTGAAGCCGGTGCCAGAACCGGTCTTTGCGCCCTGTTCCTCGCCGGTTTCTTCGCCTTGACTTTGTTCGTCGCTCCGCTGCTCACCTTGGTTCCGGCTTTTGCGACCGCCTGCGTTCTGATCATCGTGGGTTACATGATGCTTCAGGGTACTGCCTCCAGAATTAATTTTTCTGATGTAACGACCGGCCTTCCCTGCTTCTTAACGATCTTCATGATGCCGTTTACCTTCAACATTGCCACAGGTCTGGCTTTCGGCGTCATCAGCTTCGTGCTTCTGAAGCTTCTGGCAGGAAAGAAGGAAGAAATCACGCTCACCATGGCTGTTCTTGCGGTTGTCTTTGTGGGTATTTTGATTTCCCACTAATCTTCAGCTAACCGTTTCGTACAAAAGTTCACAGCAGATCGGACAAGAATGCCTTATCCTTGTCCGATCTTTTTATATGAATTTGAAGAATTAAAGATGACCAGCATGCAGGAAACAAAAGCTGAACTGACTCTCGACCACTTCGGAAATGACCCGATCACCCGTGTTGAAAATGCTCTCTCCGGTTTAAGAGAAGGCAACGGCGTCGTCGTACTTGATGACGAAAGCCGCGAAAACGAAGCCGACTTAATCTACTCTTCCGATCATCTGACAGAAAAGCAAATGGCTCTGATGATCCGTGAATGCTCCGGCATCGTCTGCGTCTGCCTTCGTGACGAAGACTGCAAACGCTTAGAGCTTCCTCAGATGGTTGCTTCCAACTCCAACACTCAGGGCACTGCTTTTACGGTATCCATTGAAGCTGCTCACGGCTGCACCACCGGCGTCAGCGCTAAAGACCGTGTCACAACGATCAAAGCTGCTGCCAATCCCAACGGCAAACCAGAAGACCTTCTTCGCCCCGGTCACGTTTATCCGCTTCGCGCCCGCTCCGGCGGCGTGTTAGAGCGCAGAGGCCACACTGAAACGACCGTTGATTTGATGAGAATCGCCGGCCTGAATCCTTGCGGCGTCCTTTGCGAACTGATGAACGAAGACGGAACGATGGCTCGCCTGACGGAAGCATTGGCTTTCGCAAAGAAACACGATCTTCCGATCATTACGGTTGAAGACCTGGTTAAATACCGTCAAGAAAAGAACGTCTAATCATTCGTTGCTGGCCGGACAAAGTTCCGGAGCGGCAAAGTAATTGATTTTTGAAGGCTTCCGACATTAATTCGGAGGCCTTTTGTATTTCTAACAGCTGCAAGCTTAGGGCTCAGCCTTCTTTGTAATACTTCAATCTGAAGATCGTAGCGCCTAAGGAAGCGGCAACAATAATCAAAATACCTAAGAACGTGAATGCGTCCGGAATTTCGTCAAAGAACAGATATCCGAATATCACGGCAAAGATCACAGCACTGAACTGCAGTGAAGCGCAAAGAAGCGTTTTGCCTTTCTTCCAGCCGATGTTTTGTGTCCATTGACCGAGTGCCGTGAAAACGCCCATAAGCAGAACAGGAATCGAGAATACATGCTCTGCCTGCAAGCCTTTCGAAAACATCAAGGTCGCTGCCGCGCCCGACACCGTGCAAGCCAACGCAAACCAAAAGAGCGTTCTGATCGGCGGTTCACCTTTTAGTCCTAATAAACGCAACGAAATACTGGAACCCGAACTCAATGCGCCGGACAAAAGGCCGAGGCCGACATAAAAAGCATTTTGATCGGCCATATCAGGTCGGAGAACAAGCAAGACGCCCGCAAATCCGATCTGCAAAAAGGCAAACAGCATCCAGGGAATCTTTTTGCCTCTGAACAGATACCAGCCGAAAACCCATAACCCAAGAAACAAAGGTCCTGTGTATTGAAGCGTTTGAGCCGTAGAAAGAAGAATATGCCGAGCAACCAGGATTATTGATGCTCAAAGCGCCGACGCCGCATAAAGCGCGCGAGAGCTGAAGCGCCGGTTCATGCGTCTTAAGAGAAGTTTTTGTGGCGGCGACAAGGCAGATGGCTACGGACAAGACAACGATGGAGCGCAGAAGGAAGATTTCGTAGAAAGCCATCGACACCGGCATCGCCTTGATGGAGACGTATGCGCAGCTGATGAAAAATGTAGAGAGAACAATCCAAAAAGAACCCATGGCTGTATTTCTGTTTCTTGCCAGTCGCAGATACAAAAATATACCGTGAGTTACGCTGTCTCCTCAATTTTTAGGACAAAACAAAACCGGCGTCGGCTGAAAAATTTCAGCCGTCACGCCGGTCCTAACCCACTAAGGTAAGGTTACTTGCCCAATGTCAGCAATTCGCCGGAGAACTGACCCAGCCATCCGTCGCCGAATGCATCATGTGCATAGTGACGGAATTCATTGCCGGCCTGCTGAAGTTCGAGTTCGTTTTCAGGCGTCATATCGCCGGTACCGAAGCCGAGCATGTCTGTGACGAATACCAAAGTACGAACTTCCTTGTCATTCTTCATGACAGGAGCAACGAGGAAGAAGTCGTTGGCTTCAACGTTCTTGCGATCAGCGCCGAAGAGCTTGAAGTAGTCATTAGCGCGAAGAATGTTCTGGCAGAGAATGATCTTCGGGCTCTTTTCAGCAACTGCGGCCTGGAAAACCTGACCTCTCTGAGCAACGAGGAAATTCAGGAAATCACGGTAAGAAGGCAGTCCGGTGTACTTCGCCATTGTGACTTCGCCGTCAGCGGTCTTAACAGCAGGCTTTTCCATCCAAGCGTTCGTTGTAATCATTCCGGTGCAGAGCGGAGAAGCACTCAGCATAAGGATCGGCTGTTTATCTTCCTGTCCTTCGAGCTTGAAAACAAGAGAAGTTTCTGCTTCAGGATTGCCTGTAATACTGTTAATCAGACGAGTAACGGATTTGGTGCAAGGGCATGTTGTCGGCAGTGCGCGCTTTAAAGCATCGATATTCGTAACCGGATTGGCAAAGACTTTTTCCGGATCGATCGGCAGCGGGCAGCGAGCGCTGTGATCTACGACCAGCCAGATCGGTGCATTGGGGTTGCCGCCCATGCAGCCGGAAAAAGAGCTGATGAATTGAGTAAATAACTCAGGAACTTGAACCATTTCGATATCCTCCAAATTAAAAATATTCTTTTTGTCGCGCACCCGACTTTGGGCAAGAGAAACACCCGCTCATCCGAGGCTGCTCATGTATAAGCAGCACTCAGAAGGAATCCTTAAAGTCGGCTGACTCGGAACAATTATTTTTTGCTGCAGCCGCAACCGCATCCGCAGTCTGTGGCAGCTTCGACTTCTGCATCCATCAGAGCTTCGGTTTCAGCCTGTTCAGCCTTTTCCTTTTCTTTCTTTTCGACCTTGTGGCTGACGGGACCGCAGTCGGTAGCAGCCTCGACTTCAGCGTCCATCAGGGCTTCAGTCTCGAGTTGTTCTTTCATTACTTCGTCTTTTTTATCTGCTTTGGTCATTGATGCTCCTCAAACATAGTTTTTATTGAGGCCCCTTCGCCCCAACACGTATTTCACGATTCACTTTAACCTCAGAGGGATCGGTTAGGTGTGAAGAGGCCCGAAAACGGGCATGAAAATCCAGTCTCGTGAATGTGCAGTCACGACCAAAATTCCGTTTACCCGTCAATTTCTGGCGTAAATACAGAGGTCCTATTGGAGTTAAGGATGCTGTCATACCAATAGAGGTAATTTTTTCAATAAAGACTGTTAGTAATGCAGATCTTGTGAAATACCTATATAACGCGATTACAAGTCAGCTGTAGCAAAAGTAAAATTCGAAGAAAGGTGAAGTCGCGAGTTGGCAGCACGCTGCCGGCAGATTGATAAATAATTTTTGGCTGGCGAGATGAAAAACGAAGTTTTAGCAGAACACCTGCGCTTCTTCAAAGAAACTGAAGAAGGTCAGGAAGAATTATCCGAGGTCGATGCTCGCTCCGTAGCCCGAGGGGAGATTAAAGGGGAGGCAAAAGGATTCGTGAAAGGCGAACTTTCCATGGTCACTAAACTCATACTCACTAATAAGGTGCCTTTAGAACTTCTTGCCGCAACGTCAGGCCTATCTGTAGATGAGCTAAAGAAAATCAAAAATAGCTTGTTGAATCCTGCTTGATGCAATCAACCTGCAAAAGTTTCTAAAGCGCAGTTGTTTCTGTTCGGATAGTAGTTTGCTATGCCGTCCTCTGCGGCGCTTGGATTCTAAAAAATTAATTGGCTGATTTTCCCAAAGGAAAGTTAATAAGATGAAGGTAGAACTTTCACCTGGACATCTGTACTTCTCCACACAACAGGAAGAAGACGGGGAAGAGTTGTCCGAGGTCGATGCCTGCACTGTAGCTCAAGCAAAGGCCGAGGAAAAGTTATCCATAGTGACAAAGCTCATTCTCATCAACGATATTCCTTTGAAGATCATTGCCAAGGTATTAGATTTACCAATGGAAGAACTGGAAAAAATTAAGAAGGATCTGACTCCTCCAGCCTGAACCCGACTTATTTCGTTCCGCCGAACCTGAGTTTGACATTAGATTTTTTGAAATAGTATGATTATTTCAAAGCTCTCCTTCATATTTTATCGAAAGGCTCGGTCGCTATGGACAAAAAAGTTAAGAAAGAAAACCGCGGGGGCGCTCGCGAAGGTGCAGGCCGCAAAGGTCTCGGCAGTACAAAACGTGTTTCTGTCTGTCTCACGGACGAATTGGTTCCGGTTTTCAAACAGTTAGGCGGCGCGAAATGGCTTCGCTGTGAGCTGGAACGTGTCGCAGAGCCGGCACGTACGCTGGATACAGACCAGATTTTGGTTCCGGCAATGAATCCGACACATCTGAGTATTCCCGTCTATGAATGCGGCGTTCAGGCAGGCTTCCCTTCCCCGGCAGAAAGCTATGTCGACAAGTCGCTGGACTTAAATGAATACTTAGTCGCCAATCCTGCCTCAACATTCTTTGTCTACGTAACCGGCGACTCCATGGACTTGGCCGGCATGGACGAAGGCGACCTCTTAGTCGTCGACCGCTCCCCGGAGCCCAAAAACGGCGACATCGTCATCATGAGCATTAACAACGAATTTACCGTTAAGCGCTATATGAAGGACGACAAAGGGCTGCGCCTGCTCCCCGAGAGCTCAAACCCGATCTACAAGCCAATCCTCCCGAAAGATTTTGATGAATGGCGCTTTATCGGCGTCGTGAAGTACACAATCAAAAGCAACTAACTATGCAGGTATTCGCGCTGGTGGACGGAAACTCTTTTTTCGCCTCCTGCGAAAAAGTCTTTCGTCCGGACTTAACCGACCGCCCCGTCATTGTGCTCAGCAACAACGACGGATGCGTCGTCGCTCGATCCAAAGAAGCGAAAAAGCTCGGCATCAAAATGTGCCAGCCCTACTTCGAGATCGATGAGTTCTGCCTTCGGGAAAACGTCGCCGTTTTCTCGAGCAACTACGAACTCTATGCCAATCTGTCCGGACGCATGATGTCCACCATCGCTTCCCAAGTCGACTGCATCGACCCGTACAGCATCGATGAATGCTTTGCCAATATGAGCGGGTACGAAGGATTAGGCACCGACCTGACCAAACTCGGCTTTCGGATCAAGGATAAAGTGTTTAAGGATGTCGGCATTCCCACCTGCGTCGGCATCGCGCCGACAAAAACCTTAGCCAAGTACTGCAACCATCTGGCCAAACACTACGCCGGACTTAAAGGTGTGTGCAATTGGCTCGACTTAACGCCTCAGCGGCAGGCAAAGGCGCTTGCCTGCGAACCCGTCTCAGAAATCTGGGGCGTCGGCAGACGCTACACCGAGCACCTCGGCAAGATGGGTATCCGTACCGCCTTGGATTTGGCCTGTGCCGATGCGGAAGCCATCCGCGATCGCTTCGGCATTACGCTTTCCATGACGGTAAGAGAACTTCAGGGAACGTCCTGCATTCCGCTGGAACTTGTCAAACCTAAAAGACAGCAGATCATGCGAAGCCGCAGTTTCAGTCAATTGGTCTGCGACAAAGACGACCTTTTAGGTGCGATTACTTTCCACGCCCAGGAATGCGGAAGAACCTTGCGCCGCGAAGGTACCGTCGCCCATACCGTGGGAATCGTCTTAAACACAAATCCTTTCCGCCTGCAGGATGTCCAGCAGCACGCGTATCCGTGCGTAGGGCTCCCCCACCCGATCTCGGATACCAACACAATCATTCATTACGCTCGGAGATTACTCAACCAGACGTATCGCAGAGACTGTCTGTACAAACGCGCCGGTGTGTATGTCGGAGAAGTCGTTCCGAAAGACGCCGTCACGAAGGATCTTTTTGAAGAGCCGGAAACCGAACAGCAGCAAATCGTCTGCGAACTGATGGACTCCATCAATACTCGCTACGGTAAAAATACGCTCTGTTTTGCGGCCTCTAAATTAGGCAAAAGCACTTGGGAAATGTCCCGCGCTCGTTTAAGTCCCGGTTACACCACCTGCTGGAAAGACCTGCCCCGCATCGGCCCGCTCTTAGTGGAAACGGTGCCGTTCTGATCGGCACAACGCAAAGAAAAATCGGCAGGAAAGCCAAGAAGCTCACCTGCCGATTTTGTATTTGTTCGTCTTCGATTACAGAAGACCGGTCAGAACGACGGTGATAATCAAGAGCGGAGACAAAATACCGATCACAATACGAATCGCCCAAAGCAGCCATGACTGTACGGGGCCGGCGCTCGTGAGCTGCTTAGCAGTCACCTTCCAGGCAATCCAAGCTGCGGCCACGCTGAAGCCGATTTCGGAAAGCGGCATACCGACGTTGCAGGTAAGAAAGTCGAGCAAATCAAAGACGTTCTTACCGAAGATCTTGAAGTCGGACAGAGAGCCGAAGCTCAGTGTGCAGAAAAGACCGATAAAAGCGGCCAGCGCAGTTGTGATCCAAGTCACGGCCGCACGAGAGAGGCGCGTGTAGTCCAAAACAGAAGCCACCACAGCTTCAAGCATGGACATTGAACTCGTAATCGCCGCAACAACCAAGCAGAAGTAGAACAGAATCGCAAAAAAAACACCGAACGGCATCTGCGAGAAAATCGCCGGCATCGTCACGAACGTGAGTCCGGGACCTGCTGTCGGGGACAAATTAAAGGCAAACACGGCAGGCATCACCATTAAGCCTCCGAGCACAGCAGCCATAATGGCCAGGAATACCACCCAAGCCGTCGAGGTTAAAAGATTCACTTTCTCGGAGAGGTAGCCGGCATAGGTCACCATCACGGCCGCACCTAAAGACAGCGAGAAGAAAGTAAAGCCCATCGCGTTAAAGATCGCAGAGGAAGTAAAGCCGCTCCAATTCGGTTTAAAGAGATATTCCAGACCTTTAACGGCGCCGGGAAGCGTTAATCCTCGAACGATCAAGATGAGCATGAGGATAAAGAGAACCGGCATCAAAAACTTAGCCAGTCTCTCGATACCCTTCTGGACGCCTAAAGAAACAATCACCGCGTTGGCGAGCAAGAAGATGATCTGATAGAAGTACGCTAAGGCGCCGTTGCTCACAAACGAACCGAAGTTTTTATTGAGTTCGTCCGCATTAGAGACAATTCCGGTTCCTGTGAACGCGTCGATCAAATACTTGATACACCAGCCGCCGACGCAGGAGTAAAAGCAAAGAATCGCAAAAGCGGTAACGACACCGACCGTGCCGAACACGCCCCAGTGCTTGCCGACCACTTTCTTTAAGGAACCGATCGCACCCATTCTTCCTTCTCGGCCGATGACGTATTCGCTGATGAGCATCGCCACACCAACTGTAAAGGTAAAGAGCAGATAAGAGAGAAGGAAAACGGAACCGCCGTTATTGCCGGCAAGATAAGGGAATTTCCAAATCGCGCCCAAGCCGACGGCAGAGCCAGCACTTGCCAGAATGAATCCGATTCTGGATCCCCATGTGGAATTTGAAGCCATAGTCTTAATCTTGTTGGTTTAGCTGCTGTATATGTTACAGGCTGAAATCATCACGAGAAGGATCCGAAACAACAGAATGATCAGCGGCCGTCCGGTCTTCCGCTTCGACACGTATCTTCAGAGACAAAAACCTTATCGATCAGCTGATTGTTTTTGTCCACGTGCTCGATTTCGTAAGCAGGAAATCCTTCTTTAAATCTGTCCCTGAACTGTTGATTGAGGCAAACGCCGTTGAAGCCTCCCGTTACTAAGCGCTGTTTGTCTTCCTGAGAGAAGTTAGCGGCAAGGTTCTGAGTATGTTTGATGCGGTAGCGGATTACACCTTCTTCAGAAACACCCAAAGGCGTGACTTCATAGCCGTCCTCACTTTCGATTTCGGGAATTTTGGCGTAAGGCGTTTTAAGCAGCTGCTGAGCCGTCTTGGGCTGATCGCGCAAAAGTGAGCCGATCGCCGGAAGCAGGTCTCTGGAGATATGCGTTGAATTCAGGCTCTTGTCGAAGTTCAGACAAGCTTTCGTTTGAATCTTGGCACTATCAAAACGCGTACCCGCTCCGTCTAAAAATTCGTAATTGACGTTTCCGATGTTGTGGTCGTAGTAGGCCGGCGTCTCAACACAGGTTAAGCCGAGAAGGAAGGTTTTGAAGTATTTCTTTTCTGCTTCCGTGAAGGAAGAACCTTTACGGCCCGCAAAATTCAAGCGGACGTTGACGTTAGATTTTTCGTCCTGACCCTGGACAGAGGCTTTTGCGCCTTCGAGGGATGCGGACTGGTCGGTTAAAGCAGAGGAAAGTTTTTCATTCAGAGCTTCCACGCTGAGAGCCTTAGAGTTCTGTGCTTCCTGCTTATCAGTTTTGACTTCTTCGGATTTATTTCCGATAAATTCATAGGCCAAAATAAAAACAGCGCCGACTCCGGCAATCACGTAGCGATAATCCACTCCGAACCACTTCACGTCCTTCCTCCTGGTACTTTGCGATCCACCGGTTAATATTACGTTTTTTTGTTCGCTAACAAAGCGTTTCCATTCTATTTTTGAGCCGTGCGGTGATGTGCCTTAAATGCGCACCAAAAAGAACACGAGCCGAATTGAGTGGTTATCCTGTGGTGAAAACTTACGGAGGTCTGCATGATCACAAAAACTCTTCCTTTTCTTTTAGCTGCCGCTTTAGGCTTATCCACTTTTGTTATGGCTCAAACACCCGCAACTTCGGCAAAAGCAAAACCGGTTTCCCTTACTCAACAAGTACAAGATCTCAAAGCAACCGTGCTTCAGCTTCAAAAGCGAGTGAATTACCTTGAGATGCTGGTTCCTCCGTCAACAGCCGTTTTAATGCCGGATGCCAGAAAGCTTTCCAGCATTCGTGTTAACGGAGCCACTTTCCTGATGTCGATTGACAAGCCGTCCGGCAACGCCAAAGGCAGTGACTTCATTCTCACGGTCGTTAACCCGCAAAGCATTACTTACACGAACATCGGCTTTGATATCCGTGTTTACGGTAAAGAAGCCAACGGAGACCCGAATGCCTATAAGAGCGCATTCCTTGTCTCCCGCATCACACCGGCACTTGCTCCGGGCCAGACCACTCAGTTCCGCTTTGCCGTTCCGGGCATGTCCCCTGAAGACTTCACAGCCGCTTATGTCGCCTCTATGACTTTCGGCGGTATTGCCTCTCCGACAGCGGAATAATTTCTGCTTTTGATCACCATGCAATCCGAAGCCTTAACCGCTTCGGATTTTTTGTGGCTCTTAGCAAAAAGGACAAATTCTCAACGAAATAATACAAATTGTTTCCGCATACCTCTTTTGAGATACATGTCATAAGAACGTAAAAGTCGTACCGTACAATCACTTCTTCATTGTTTTTGTTAGATAAAACCCTTAACTAACGGGAAATAATCCCATTTCTTAGGAGTAAATGAATGAAAAAACCGTTTTATAAGGTGCTTTACGTTCAAGTTCTTGCTGCCATTGTGATCGGTGTTCTTTTAGGTTTTTTCTTTCCGGATATCGGCGCGTCAATGAAACCGCTCGGCGACGGTTTCATTAAGCTCATCAAAATGCTCATTGCCCCGGTGATTTTCTGTACGGTGGTCATCGGTATTGCCGGAATGGAAGACATGAAGAAAGTCGGCAAGGTCGGCGGCATTGCCCTTCTCTACTTTGAAATCGTCACGACGCTCGCACTTCTTGTCGGACTTTTCCTTGTCAATGTTCTTCAGCCCGGCGCCGGCATGCACGTGGATCCCGCGACCTTGGATGTGAACTCGGTCTCAATGTACGCAACGGCAGAAAAGCCGCAGTCCACACTGGACTTCATTTTCCACATTATTCCTTCGTCCGTGGTAGGCGCTTTTGCACAAGGCGATATTCTTCAAGTCTTGTTCTTTTCAATTATTTTCGGATTTGCACTTCAGTTCTTAGGCGGCTCTCAGCATCCCATCTACGAACTCATTAAGAAGGGATCCGAGATTCTCTTCCTCATGATCAACTGGATCATGAAAGTTGCGCCTATCGGTGCGTTCGGCGCTATGGCCTTCACCATCGGTAAGTACGGCATTCATTCCCTGCTTCCGTTAGGCAAACTCATGCTGGTGTTTTATGCCACCTGTGTGTTCTTTGTTCTGGGCATCCTGGGTGCAATCTGCCGCTTCAACGGTTTCTCGATTTTCCGCTATCTTGCTTACATTAAAGAGGAACTTCTGATCGTTCTCGGTACATCTTCCTCTGAAGCTGTCCTTCCGCAGATGATCACAAAGATGCAGAAAGCCGGCGTGAGCCGTTCTGTGACCGGCCTTGTAATCCCGACCGGATATTCTTTCAACCTTGACGGAACCGCGATTTATCTCACCATGGCAGCGGTATTTATTGCGCAAGCCTGCGATATTCAAATGACCTTTACTCAGCAGGCTACGCTTTTAACCGTTCTTCTTTTAACAAGTAAAGGCGCTGCAGGCGTTTCCGGTTCCGGATTTATTGTGCTCGCAGCCACGCTTTCAGCCGTCGGAGACATTCCGGTTGCCGGATTGGCACTGATTCTCGGTGTTGACCGCTTCATGAGCGAAGCAAGATCGATTACCAACATGATCGGCAACGGTATTGCCTGCGTCGTCGTCGGCCGCTGGGTCGGAGAATTAGATAAGGAGCAATTAAAAGAAACGCTGAGCAAGAAGAAGACCGAGCCAGATCTTTTAGAAGAGATCGAAGAAAAGATTGAGAACGAAATCGAAGAAGTCCTCGCTCCGCAGCCGGCTTTAGTTCCTATCCTTGTCAGCGAATCGGCTTCTGAACCAAGAGAAGTTAGATAACGTCGAAGCAGCTTTTAATTCTCTAGAAGCGGCATGAGGTTAGCCGCTTACAAGCAAAGGTCGGTCAAATTTGGCCGGCCTTTGTTTTATCAACAGGGCCCTTATATCACCGTCATTCATGACGGTGATATAACCCAAACTCCCGTGAAATAGCCCGTGATTTTTTTAATAGGGCTATTTTTCTTCAACTAATTCCCTGATTTCTTTAAATAAAAGACTTCAAGATCGGCGTTCTCATGCTATAATAGATCGGTATTTTAATAATGTAGGTCCATTAAAATGGGTCGCCCTAGAATTTACGACACTCCGCACTTCTGCCTCCACACATACGTTAGGAAGGGACACACTTACGTCGAGGCTTATAGGAATGAATGGGATCCGGAGAAGAAACGCTCTCGCATCGCACAAAGGAAGTACGTCGGAGTCTTGGATACAACGACCGGAAGAGTGCGGCTCGGAAAGAAATATCTTTCAGAGAACCCTCAGTACGAAGGCAAGATCCTTTATTACGAAGACAAGCAGCTTGTTGAACGAACACCGGAAGAAGTTCAGGAGGAGCTGGACAAAAGAGTTCCGAGCCCTCTTAATGACGTTGTCAGCTACGGCGCTTCTGCTGCGTGTTGGCTGGTTGCTCAGCAAAGCGGAATGCTGGAAGACTTAAAAAAGACATTCGGAGCAGAAGTCGGGGCGGACTTGTTGAGATTGGCGGTTTACCAGTACCTTGACGGCGGCTCCATGGACTGCTTTGAACAGTGGGCCTCTCAGCACTGGCTGCCCAAAGCTCGAACCTTCTCAGGCCAGCGCATCAGTGAGATGCTGTCAAAAATAACCCATCAGGATATTACGTCCTACCTAAAACTTCGGAATCACAGGTGCGTAGAACACTTTAATAAAGTAAAGACTCAGGCTGAAGAACTCAAAAAACCAGGCCCCAGATTCCGTTACCTCGCATTAGATTCCACGGCGCTTAGTACCTACTCGGTAACCATCAGCAGCGCTGCTTACGGATACGCAAAACAAAATCCGGAACTTCGGCAAGTTAACTTCACCTTAGGCGTCGACTACCTGAATGGCGATGTCTGCTACGCCTACGAAAGCGAAGGCAATATCACGGATAAATCCGTCTATCCTCATTTGATGATGGATCTGCACCACAACGGCTACAACCTTCAGGACACGGTTATCGTTACAGATCGAGGCTACCAGAGCATCTACAACATTCAGCGGTTACTCGATATTGAAATTAATTACGTCTGCGGCGTCCCCCTTACGGAAGAAAGCGTCAAGCAGCTCTTTGAAAGATATAAATCAAGCCTTAGCAATCCGGCATTCCTTAACGGCCGACTGAAAGTTGCCGCCAGAACAAGCAAAGAGCTCTGGGAAAAAGCTACTGACTCCGGTCCTTTGCACCTCAGTACTTCGCTGCATTTGTATAAATACCCTGAACTTGCTGCCCAACAGGCCATCTCTCTTCATCAAAAAATCGAGGAAGTCCTGGAGAAGAAAAACAGCGGAGAAAAGCTGCATTCGGCCGACTGGAGCAGAGTCAGAAATTACATTGTTGAAAACAATAAGAATGTCTGGGTCAAAAATATTAAAGGCCTAGAAGAATTCTTAACTCGAGCCGGGTGCTTCGCCATTAGAACCAATTGCATCGAGGATCCGTTTGAATGCCTGGCGGTTTACAAGCAAAGGCAGATCGTCGAAACGGCTTTTAGACAGATGAAGGTTCTCAACGGGAACAACCGGCTGCGCTGCACTGAAAGAACCTATGTCGGTAAGCTCCTGCTCTTTGTTATCGCTCAATCTTTAAGAATGAGGATGCTCTACACGGTCAAAGAAAACGAGCAAAGGCTCGACTTGGATTTGCCGAGAGATTCTTTAGACAAAGCCATGGCAATGCTTAAAGGAATCATGGCGATTAGACCGCCGAGCAAAGCTGTCTGGGCAGGAAGGCCGATAAGTAAGAAAGCCCGAGACATTCTCGAGCTTCTTGGCATTAACAACAAATTCCCGCGAAACTTGAAGGACTAAAAGTCAATACCGAACTATTTCGCGGGAGTTTGGGTCAAGAAGCTAAGAATCACATCGGCGGAAAAACTACTACCAGCATCATCTTGAAATCTTCTTCTCCGTAAACGGCATGCGGATGATTAGCCGGCATGACAATGCTTTCGCCTTTCTCTAAGAAGTAAGGCTTTCCGTCAATCATGATTTTGCCTTTTCCATCCAAGCAAGTGACAAAAGCATCTCCGGTGCTTTCATGTTCACTGATGCCCTCGCCTTTTGCGAAAGCAAACAGTGTGATACCGACACCTTTATTTTGAACCAATGTCTTGCTGACTACTTGGCCGGCTGCATATTGAACTTGGTCAGCTAATTTCAGAACTTCTGAAGAAGCGATATTCTTTAAATAAGCCATTTTTGACTCCTAATTATTAAAACGATTTAGGAAGTCTATGTCTCAATAAGAATAAGTCTTCGAAATAGTCCTTCTTTTTGAGCATCTTGCCGTCGATACAACTGCTTCAAATTGCAACCGGCATTTTCCGAACAATTAAAGCTGATATTCAGAAACCTTTCCTTCACAAGGATATCCGTCCGTTACCCAAAGTTTTCCGGCCGTCACGTCCATCACCATGGCATAAACAGAACAATAACGTTCTCCGCTGATTCGAGGATCTTCGTGATAACAAATCGACTCCGGATAGTTGTCGTGATTGCTTAGAAGTTTGAAAATCTCCTTCTCTCCGATCCTTCCGCCGTGTTTCTTTAACCATTTTTCCATGGTGTTGTAGCGTGTAAACGTCGAAGGAATAAAACTTTTGGCTTTATCCTGAGGTGCGATGAGAGGAGAAAGATAATGATTCGTATGGATTAAAGGTTCCCCCTGACTCATGATGACATCAAATTGATCAGGAGAGAATTCAATCACCATCTCAAATCCACTGCGAGTCGCGATATTAAAAGCACCGGAACCGGCTCTCGGAAGCATAGAAACCGCTTTAATTGCTTCTGTTGCCAGGCTGGAATCCAGAACTTTCCTCATCATTAGGTGAAGCGGAACGCCGATTTTCCCTTTTCCGACTGACGTTGCATTAAGGCAGATAGAAATACCTTCCGAATTCAGTCCCTTTCCTCCGACCATGCCTGCCTCACAAATCATCAGAATGCTTGGCTCACCTTCTTGATGGACCTTAAGAACCACAGAATTTTGTCTGGCGCTTGCCATCCAATCCCAAGTTTGTCCCATAAAGACATGACCGTTCTTGCCTCGTCCTTCCGGAATAATAATGCAGGAACAAGCATCTGCCTTGGCAAAAAGCACCTCGCTTCTGCAATTCAAAGTCAGGATGTCTTCAAAGCTTCTTCCCGCGCCCTCAGCAATGCCTTTCATTTCCTCAACATATGAAGGGCAATACTTCTCAATCACAGGAAGAAACTTCATGGCGAGTTTCTGTGCCTGCGGCCAATCAATATTCGCGGATTTTTCGAACGCGGAGGAATAAAAGTTAATATTTCTCTTAATCGCTCCCGAAGCCGATGATCCGTAGCGTTTTCCGCGTTCAAAGGCTGTCCCCTTAATTTCTATCAGTTGATAATAAGGCTTTGCATTTAACTGAAGTTTTCTTTCTTTAGGAACGACCAAATCAGAAACGGTTTTCGCCCGAACCCCTTGGCTGACAAGTAAACCGGAAGAGATTCCAAGAATTAACTGGCGTCTAAGCATCACTTCACCCTAAAATTTTCTTCGTTCGAATACGAAACATTATGTTCTGAAAACATTCTCCATTCGTTTTAGAAGATACGATTTCTTATCGGTCCCCTAAAAAATGGCAATTTTTTACAAGCCTACCGCCGCCGTTCTTGAGATAGTTAGGGAAGCTCTGTAAAATGCTTGATTCTTCCCAATGGCCTTTAGAGACTTAAT
>OODH01001026.1_pt1 | contig 18685 bp, 10 predicted proteins | sample 1671391 | NCBI WGS metagenome assembly OODH01 (sample SAMN06348152, study PRJEB24527) | human gut metagenome | biome: human gut; feature: ankylosing spondylitis patient; material: feces | host: Homo sapiens | place: China | collected 2015-10 | reverse complement strand
TAATCTGCCTATTCTAAGAAAAGACCGGGAAGATTTCTGGGAAAAGTTATATCCCGAAATTCATGAATTATACAATAATAAATACGAAAATCAGCTATTACGCATTTTCGATTTTACCGCATGGATAGAATCAAAAATACGAAAAGAAAAACTGTCTGATGTTCTTAAACGGCACACAAATGCTAAAGAAATCTAAAAAGAAAAAGCAGATCATCTAAACTCACAACACTAAAACGCTCTCCTTATTTTCACTTTATCCGTTTGTAATTATATAATTCCGCACAACAATACAATCCATAAATTATTTTTAAACAGGATATTTCATCCTAAATATATAATTTGAAATTATATAAATGGAATATTAATGTAAAAAACGACGCGTTATTATTCCTTTTATTTGCATCATCTTAATTATTAATATTATGGAAACTATATCTAGCAATCGACCCAAAATCGTAGTTATCGGAAGCTGTAATACCGATATGGTTGTGAAAGCCAACAGACTACCTGTCCCCGGAGAAACCATTCTAGGTGGAACTTTCTATATGAACCCCGGAGGAAAAGGAGCCAATCAGGCAATCGCAGCGGCCCGGTTGGGAGCGGAAGTCACCTTTATCTCCAAAATTGGTTACGATCTATTCGGGCTGCAAGCTTTAGAAATATACAGATCTGAGAAAATCAATACTGAATTTATATTCACCGATCAGAAAAGCCCGTCAGGAGTAGCTCTTATTTCTGTCGATTCGTTTGGTGAAAACAGTATTATTGTAGCACCGGGTGCCAGCCGTTCGCTTTCAACAGAAGATATCAATAAAGCGGAAGAAAAAATCAAGGAAGCCGATATTATACTCATGCAGCTTGAAGTTCCGATAGATACAGTAGAGTACGCGGCTACTATTGCCAACCGATACGGTAAGAAAGTAATACTCAATCCAGCGCCTGCCTCTACGTTGAGCAACTCCTTTTTAAATAATGTACATACTATATTGCCTAATCGTATAGAAGCAGAAATGCTATCAGGAATAAAAGTAATGGATGTTGAGAGTGCGCACCGGGCAGCTAAAGCTATCGGAGAGAAAGGTATAGAAAATGTTGTCATTACTTTGGGAAAAGACGGAGCCTACGTGAAAGAAAAGGACGAATATACCATGATTCCTGCAAAAGAAGTAGAGACGATCGACACAACCGGAGCAGGAGATGTCTTCTGCGGAGCATTCAGTGTGTATCTATCCCAAGGACATTCGTTGGCCGAATCCGTAAAATTCGCAAATGCAGCGGCCGCCATTGCCGTCACACGCATCGGTGCCCAGAGTGCTATTCCATACAAAAGGGAAGTCAACTTATAGAATAAAGAAAAAGCCTAGGTCTATCACATAAATCTGATTCAAATGAAAGTAGTAGTTATTGGAAGTTCAAACATCGACATGGTTGCACAAGTCAGCCATCTCCCGGCACCCGGCGAAACAGTCGGAGATGCAAATTTCATGCAGTCCCTCGGAGGCAAAGGAGCCAACCAGGCTGTGGCGGCAGCCAGGCTTGGCGGCTTTGTGACGTTTGTCACCTCTTTGGGGAATGATATGTATGCGGATATTTTAAAAAATCACTTTAAGAAAGAAGGTATCACCACCGATTACATTATTGATGATGTCAATCATCCCACAGGAACCGCACTTATTTTTGTGGCTGACAGTGGTGAGAACTGCATTGCAGTAGCTCCCGGAGCTAACTATTCTTTATTACCCGGTTCAATCACCCATTTCTCAAAAGTAATTGACGAAGCCGACATCATCGTCATGCAGGCTGAGATTCCTTACGAAACAATAAAAAAAATAGCTCTATCAGCAAAGAAAAAAGGTAAAAAGGTATTGTTCAATCCCGCACCCGCCTGTCTGATCGATGAGGAGCTGATGAAAGCCATTGATATACTAGTCGTCAATGAGCTGGAAGCTTCATTCATCTCAGGGATAGATTATACAGATAATAATCTTGAGGAAATAGCCGAAACATTGCTGAAAGCGGGTACAAGCAATGTGGTAATCACACTGGGAAGCCAAGGTGCATACATGAAAAATGCTAAAGAAACCATCCAACTTCCCGGTTGTAAAGTAAATGCGATCGACACAATCGCCGCAGGTGACACTTTTTGCGGCGCATTGGCGGTCGTTTGTGCAAAAAAAGAAATAGACCGGGAAGCACTCAACTTTGCCAACACTGCGGCAGCCATTGCAGTCACACGCTCGGGTGCACAACCGTCTATTCCCACTCTCGATGAAGTGAAGCACTTCATGCTTGAAAAAGAATTAGCCTTATCGTTCAACTTTTAAATTTAATGAACCATGAAAACCTATTTGAAACGACTACTCATCCCTATTTTATCGGGCTTGATAGTATGCAGCTTTTATAGTTGTAATAGCGACGACGAACACACCGCTACTCCCATAGCCCCCATTCTAAAGGAAATAAAATTTCCTTCGGAAAATGACATCATCCCCGGTCAGGTTGCGCAAATCAACGGACTCGGTTTTGCAAAAGAAGATATAGTCTATTTAAGTAACGCTGACAACCAGAAAGAAAAGGTAGAAGTCACGGAGATTACAGACAGTTACCTGAAGTTTATCGTCCCGGTAGAAGCAGGCGGCGAGTATACCGTAACAATTGAAAGAGCAGGGAAACAGACCGTTTTAAACGGAACTTTCAAAGTGCCTTTCGTTGTTCCGATCATTGATATCGTTCTCCCTTCAGGTAATGTACAGCCCAAGAGCAAAGTCGAGATTCAGGGAAAAGGATTTGAAGCAGGGGACGTCGCCGTATTATATGCTTCTTTCTACCCGACAGGCGTCGAATACAATCTGCCATTAACTCTTAATGAAGAAGGAGTAGAATTTACACTTCCGGAAGGATTATACGGGGTAAACTCTATTATGATTATCAGGGGAGAACGGAAAAGTAATCTTGGAACAATCACTATCGAAACGAATGTTGGCGACAAACTCGGAGGAGGTGTTGTATTCTGGGTGGACGCTGCAAAGGCACACGGATATATCGTAAACATGAGTAACATCGGTACGGGAACAGAACAATTCGGTCCGGAGGTAAATCCGTCGGACGCGGCCGGAACGAGTCAAAACATGGGAAGCGGCTATACAAACACTCAAAATATAGTCAAAAAGTTTAATGCATTGCAGAGTGCGAACAACTGGCCCGAGTGGCAAGGAGTCAAAATTGCCGCCCAACTTTGTCTGAACAACAGTGTCACTGAAGGAAATGCCGTATATGCCGACTGGTTCCTCCCTTCCAGAGAAGAACTGATCGAAGTATTCAAAGTTAAAAGTTTATTAGCTGAGAAAGGAGTCAATATTCCGGCAAACAATTACTGGACTTCAAGTGAAGGCGACGGGGAAGCCGGCTGGTCTGCCTATTATGTGAACTTCTACGAAGAGACTAATATCGTTTCTGAAATCTGCTCAAAAAGCGGTTGGAAAATTGGTGTTCTTCCTATCCGGGCCTATTAACTAACAATCCTATAAAATAAGCGTCATGAAAAAACACATTATATTATTTATAGCCATCTTTTTTGCCAGTGTATTACATGCACAGACAATCAACATTAGAGGAACCGTTACCGACACGAGTAATGAAACATTGCCAGGTGTATCTATAACCATAAAAGGTACTCAAACAGGAACAGTAAGTGATGCAAACGGCAACTACAGCATCAGGGCCCAAAGAGGAAATGTTCTGGAGTTTACTTTCGTGGGTATGGTAAAACAATCTGTTACCGTAGGAAAGCAAAATGTCATTAATATACAAATGGCAGCAGACGCCATTAATCTGGACGAAGTAGTGGCAATCGGGTATGGTATTGCCAAAAAGAGCGATTTAACGGGTGCCGTTGCCTCTATCAAATCAGAAAATCTTACTAACTCCAAAGTAGGAACAGTGACAACTGCCCTGCAAGGACTTGCCGCCGGCGTGCAAGTCACTACCGGCTCCGTAAAACCGGGTGGAGATGCTTCTGTCGTTATTCGTGGAGTAGGTTCGCTCCGAGCCGGCAGCGAGCCGTTATACATCGTCGACGGTATTCCCGTACAAGGAGGTTTGCAGGATTTATCTTCCGGTGATATTGAATCTATCGAAATATTAAAAGACGCTTCTTCCGCATCTATCTATGGCTCGAGAGGTTCTAATGGCGTAGTACTCGTGACTACCAAGAAGGGTACAAGCGGAAAAGCCAAAATCTCCCTGAATGCCTCTTTCGGTACGCAACGAATGTTGAACAAGCAAGATTTGATGAACGCACAGCAATACTATGAATTAGTATCCATTGCCCAGCCTAACTACAAATGGACATCAGAAGAACTACGCTTGCTAAGCCGTGGTGAATCGACCGACTGGCAGGACGCAGTGACCCAAAACGGGCAATACCAAAACTATAACTTCTCGATTTCCGGAGGGAAGAACGATATACAACACTTTTTAGGAGTAGACTGGTATGATCAGAAAGGTACGATCAAAAACTCGTCTTTCAATAAGCTGACCGTCCGATATAATATGGATGCCAAACTAAACAAGTGGCTGAGATACGGTGTACGTTTCAATGTCATTGAGTCAAAGCTCATGAATATCAATGAAGAAGCCGACTCGGGATACGGAACTATGTTCAGTGCCATTAGTTCACAACCGACAGCTCCTATCTATACCGAAGACGGAGAATACTTCGATGGTTTCCTCAACACGAGAGCAAATCCGGTGGCTATTGTTGACCTGCTTGACAAAGCTACACTCAAGTCCAGATTCGTAGGTTCCGCCTACATCGAGATAGAACCGATAAAGAACTTGAAATTACGTTCCGATAACGGCGGAGAACTTGTCTTTTATAAAGTAAATACTTACGAAGACGGCCGTATGGGACAGCATTATACGGCTGGTGGCCATGCTAATGTGATGTCGAACAAGAAAAGATATTGGCAAACAGAGAACACTGCCACTTATTCATTTGACATCAATAAAGAACATCAACTTTCTGCAATGGCAGGTTTCTCCGCTTCCAGAACAGATTATGAAGAAGTAACCGCCGACTCCAAAAAGTTATCATCTATTCTCAAGTATTACAATTTGCAAGGAGCGGAAGAACATGGACCGAACTCTTCGTATGCAGTCCCATCTTCTCTGGTGTCTTTCTACGGACGATTCAATTATAATTTCAGCAACCGCTATTTGGCAACATTGACGATGCGCGGCGACGGTTCTTCCCGTTTTGCTCCGGGACACCGATGGGGATTCTTTCCGTCACTGGCTCTTGCATGGCGTGCTTCTGAAGAAAGTTTCATCAAAGAAAACGCTCCGGTCATCAGCAACCTGAAGTTAAGAATCAGCGCCGGCAAACTGGGTAACCAGAATATCGGAGATTTTGCTTATGCCCCGACAATCGCCCTCGGAGGAGCTTCCGCTAATTACATTTTAGGTAATAACCTGGTAACCGGCTCCGTACAAAACTCTATTTCGAACCCGGAACTGACTTGGGAAAAAGCCAACCAACTAGACTTGGGTATTGACTTCGGGTTATTCAACAATCGGATAGCCGGTACGATCGAGGCCTACTATAAGCGTACGACTGACCTGCTATGGGAAGTACCCCTTCCGTTGGAATCCGGCTTCGGAACTTCACTTACCAATATCGGCAAAATTGATAACAAAGGTATTGAATTTACGCTGAACACGGTCAACATCAGTACCAAAGACTTCTTATGGACAACTGCCTTCATGATTTCTTATAATAACAATAAGATCAAAGAACTTTATGACGGCAAACAAGATGTCAATAAAACATTGTTTGTGGGACGTCCTATCGGACAGTTCTACTTATTGAAATCCGAAGGTATCTGGCAAACCAATGAAGCTGCCGAAGCTGCCAAGTACAATGCCCAACCCGGTGACCGCAAGATTCTGGATGCCAAGAAAGACTATGTCATCAACGGAGAAGACCGTGATTTCTGCGGAGTTTCCACTCCCAAATATTATGGTAGCTTTACGAATACATTCTCATATAAAGGTATTGACCTTACCGCGTTCTTTACTTTTGCAGGAGGACATAAAATCAACAATTCACTGAACCGTTACCTCAATTCTTTCAATGTATGGGGAAACATGAGTGAAAACTATTACAAATATTATTGGAGACAAGACAGACCGAACAACAAATATCCGGCTCCGAGAGTTGGTAGTGCTTATGCCAACGGAGATGGTACCGATGCCAATCTCCAAAAAGGTGACTATCTCCGCCTCCGTAATCTGGAAATTGGTTATAGCTTGCCGAAAAACGTCATCAGAAATATCAAAGCCTCAAATATCAGAGTTTATTTCTCTGTACAAAACCTATTCACAGCTACGGAATTTACGGGATTTGATGTAGAGTCCAGCGACAATACCAATCCTTATCCGAACGCCCGTAGCTTTATCGGTGGTATTTCTCTTAACTTCTAAAAACAGAAACATTATGAAAAAATATTTATCAATATTAGCTTTCAGTTGCCTGACATTATGTAGTTGCGACAACTTTCTTGACTTGACACCCCAAAGTGTACTAACACCGGAAAATGCTTATGAAAAACCGGAAGACTGGCAGCAAACTCTTTATGCCGCTTATGGCACGCTCCAGGAAGTCTTTGTCGGGAAATATACCATTACCCTTACTGAATTCGGAACAGATGAAGTAATTCCGTTTGATATGGGTTGGGCGGCTTATTCCCAATTGCATTACTATACTTTTTCCGCTTCACACGAATTCCTGGACAATCACTATCGGCTCTGTTACGAAGGTATCAAACGTTGCAATGCAGTTATTGATATGCCTTCGGATGCAGTCAGTGCGGATCTTCATAGTTCCATGATTATGCAAGCTCGTTTTTTAAGAGCGATCTACTATTTCGACTTAGTAAGAATGTACGGTGGAGTTCCCTTATGGACAAAATCATCCATTGACAGAAGTGAAATCATGAGACCGCGCGCTACGGTTGACGAAGTTTACACACTGATTACGCAGGATATGGAAGCAGCTCTCGGCCTCCCTACCTCCTGGCCGAATGCCCAAGATAAAGGAAGAGCCACTTCATACGCTGCCCAAGCTTTGCTGGCACGCATTTACCTTCAGTGGGGAAAACCGGAAGAAGCATTAAAATACTGCCGGATGCTCGAAGGCAAATTCAAATTGTACGATAATCTAAAGGATATATTCGATCCTAAAAACAAGAATCAGGAATATGAGAATATATTTGAAATTCAATTCAAGCATTCCGGTTCATGGGGACTGGAGGGAAGTATCCAGCATTCTTATTGGGGACCTCGTAATGTAGGCGGACCGACCAACTTTGGCGGCTGGGGCGGATTTGGTCCGACACAATATTTATACGATTCTTATGATAACAACGATAAACGTAAAAAAGCATTCTTCATCACAGAATATGCAGGCGTCACCCAGACACCTCCTTCTTCCGGCAAATTCTGGGACGCAGAAACAGGTAATGTGATTGAAGATGATAATCTGAATTTTACAATGATTCGTTATGCAGACGTGCTTTTGATGAAAGCGGAAGCGCTGAACAGCATTGATGACACAAGTAATGATAAGTATGATGCCTTAAATGAAGTACGAGGCAGGGCAGGACTGACTTCCATAACAGCAGCCGATAATCTAAATAAAGAACAATTTGCCGAAGTCGTACTGGAAGAAAGATTACATGAATTATGTTGTGAACACCTGCGCCGCTGGGATTTAATCCGCTTCGGCAAACTGGGCGAATATATGAAAGACCATGCCGGAGTCACCATCCAGCCTTATCATGTTCTATACCCAATTCCACAGGCAGCCGTCGATGCCAATGACGCTATCACAGAAAACAACGAAGGATATTAACATAAATCATTTAGCACATGAAAAAATTTATTTTTATCACAGGACTATTGATGAGTATCTTCTTTTATTCATGTAAAGAAGAAGACCATGGCATACTCCCTCCTATCGAAGGGGGAGGAACTATAGAAGTCAAAGACGGAAGAGTTACGGTCAATCCGGCAGAATATCTTTATGCGATACGAAATCCGATGAAAGGTTTACGTGAATTCTTCGGCCCGGGCTATGACAAGGTAAGAGACGAATATCCGTATCCTTACGGCTCCATCATTAAAGAATATATGCAATGGAATATGCTGGAAAACAATGAAAGCGACGGTGTCGACAAGATTATAGCTTACAGTAACCACAGGTGGCAGGGAGTAGAAGATATCAATGTCAAGGTTATCCCACGTATCTATATCGTATGGATGGAACCCTGGCACGGAGGATATGCCAAGAACACTCATACAGACAACCCGGACGACCTGAACGGTTGGCATTGGCCAAGCGACATTCCGGGAGAGACATACGATGAAGACGATCTTAACGCTCCTATTATTGGAGGCTATTGCCACCCTACTTTTCAGGAAAGAGTGAAAAAACTGGTAGAGAAGGCTGGACAAGCATGGGACAACGATCCGCGGGTAGCGTATGTGGAAATGGGGATTATCGGCGAATTCGGGGAACATCATGACCCGGACATCACCACAGTATGGGCTCCTCACGACCAACCCAATCATGTAGAGAACCGTACCTGGTTACCGGGCATTGAAAAGGTGTTGGGAGATGCATTTACCGCTGCCTTCAAAAACAAGAAAGTAATGGTTCGCTATGCGTACGAGTTTAAAGATTATGAATTCGGAATCTATTGGGATTCATGGGCTATTGATGAAGAAAAGGTGCGTGGCTACGAGGAAATGAAAAAGCTCGGCGACCGCTGGAAAACTCAACCGATAGGTGGAGAAATAACCTGGAACTGGGGAAGCCTCTATAAATTCAAATCTTTTGAAGAAGTGGTGGCAGATGAAAAGACAAGAGACCTGGTCATCCAGCAAATACGTGATTTGCATTGCAACCACTTGGGAGGCATCACCTGGGCTAACTTTAACGACCCGTCTTTTGAGCCAAACGCTGAATTATTGCAAAAGACAATGGGGTACCGTTTTGTTTTATCCAATTTCAGTTACCCAACAAGTATCAAGCCGGATGAGCCGTTCAAAATATCATTTGACGTAACCAACACAGGCTCGTCACCCTTCTATTATGACTGGCCGGTAGAAATATCCCTGCTAAATTCCCAAACCAAGGAAGTTGTATGGAGCAAAACACTGAAGACTCCCAAGATATCCCAATGGATGCCGGGAGATAACTGGAACAACTCAACCAAAGTTTATACCCAACCGGCTACTCCGAACCATGTTGAAGAAGAACTGACTTTAGACAAGAAACTGGATACGGGAGATTACATCATCTCTATTGCTGTGCTAGATCCGGCCGGTATGCTTCCTTCACTGAGATTCGCCGTTCAGAACTACTTTGAAGGAGGACGTCACCCAATGGGACATATCGGCGTCAATACCGAGCCTATCTATTTTGAGATACCGGTCAGCAGTTTTAATGACATGAGGCAGGATAAAACCCTGAAATATAAAATCCAATAACCAATAAGCTTAATGAAATCAAGCATCAGAAACATATTACTCCTAATGGCATTCGGAACGTTATCTGCTTGTAGTGAACAAACCGTCACGGTTTCTTACCAGGAGTATCCGAATGCATTCAGGAATCCGATGAAAGGCTTCAGGGAATTCTTCGCTCCCGGTATCGACCGGGTCAGGGAAGAATATCCCTACCCTTACGGTTCACTGACAAAAGAATATATGCAGTGGAATATGATCGAGGATGACGCCAATGACGGGGTAGACAAGATTATCGCTTACAGCAATCATCGATGGAAAGGCGTGGAAGACATAAATGTCAAGGTAATTCCCCGGGTTTTTCTTGTATGGCTGGAGCCCTGGCATGGCGGAAAACCTAAAGACCCCACTAATCCGGACGACTTGACCGGTTGGCACTGGCCTAAAGGAATAGATCCGGAAAAAGGTCCTTATAAACAGAAACCGAACTCCGTGGGCGCCTATGTAGAAGAAAAAGACAAAAATACCCCTATTAGCGGGGGGTACTTTGATCCTTCTTTTCCTGAGCGCGTAAAAAAACTGGTAGAGAAACTCGGACAGGCATGGGATAACGATCCACGGGTAGCGTATGTAGAAATGGGGATCATCGGCGAATGGGGAGAACACCATGATCCGGATCTCTCAACTTACTGGGCTCCGCACGACGAACCGGAACACGTAGCTAACCGGACATGGATTCCTGGCATGGAAAAGATCCTGGGAGATGCCTTTGCCAAAGCATTCAAAAACAAGAAAGTAATGGTTCGCTACGCCTATGAATTTAAAGATTATGAATTCGGAATTTATTGGGATTCATGGTCTCAACCTCAAGAGATTGTAAGAGGTTATGAGGAAATGAAGAAGCTGGGTGATCGTTGGAAAACCCAGCCGATAGGTGGAGAAATTACTTGGAACTGGGGAGATTTAGCCCGGTTCAAATCTTTTGAAGAAGTGGTGGCAGATAAGGATACCCGGGAATATGTCATGGAACAGATCCGGAACCTGCACTGCAATCATCTAGGCGGAATCACCTGGGCAGACTTCAACGAACCGGAGTTCCGGAAAAATGCAGAGATACTGCAAAAAGCCATGGGGTACCGGTTCATTATCAATGAATTCTCTTACCCGAAAGAAATTAAGGTGGGAGCACAATTCCCTATTTCTTTCAAAGTTGTCAACAGCGGATCGTCTCCATTCTATTATAACTGGCCGGTAGAAGTAGCTTTACTAGACCCTGAAAGTCATCAAAAAGTGTGGGGAAAAATATTGGAGGAAGTAAACATCTCCGAATGGATGCCGGGAGATAATTGGTCTGTAGATGAACATAAATACCAAATAGCTCCGCCAACTTATCACATCCGAAAGAATATTTCTATTGACGCCCCCATTGCCAAGGGAAAATATATCCTGGCTTTAACGGTGCTCGATCCGGCCGGTATGCAACCTTCGCTCCGATTTGCCAATGAGAATTATTTCGAAGGCGGTTATCATCCAATGGGCTATATCGGTATTGGTGAATCAGTTGCCGATACCCGTCTGAATCCAGATTTATTCTTCGACATTCAAAGTGACAAGTCTTTAAAATATCAATTCAAACAACCCGATAAATAATCAGTAACATGAAAATATATAAATATATCACATCTGTTGCAATCCTTTCGTTCTGCTTCTTGAGCGCCTGTAACAAGCCTACAGAAACGAAGATTCCTGTTCCCGTGATATTCGACACGGATGTCGGCAATGACATTGACGACGTGCTGGCTATGCAAATGCTATTCAACTATGAGAACGCCGGAACAATAGATCTGCTAGGTATCACAATCAGCAAGTCCAACCCTTATTCAATTGAATATATTGACGGATATTGCCGCCTCAACGAGAGGGGAGACATTCCATTGGGATATGCATACAACGGAGCTACTCCCGAAGACGGAGGTTATCTCCGCCAGACTTTGGATACCATTATTGAAGGCAATAAGATACTGTATCCTCAAAGAAGCATAAAAGACAATCTGCCGGAAGGATATAAGTTATTACGGAAATTACTGGCTTCACAACCAGATAATTCCGTGGTATTTATTGCCGTAGGACCAGAAACGAACCTTTCACGCCTGCTACGCTCAGAAGCCGACGAATACAGTCCTTTGGACGGCAAATCACTCGTTGCCCAAAAAGTGAAGCTGTTGTCCGTAATGGGAGGACTCTATGGGAACGAGTTCGACTTCCCCGAATGGAATCTAGTACAGGATATAAATGCCGCACAAACCGTATTCAGCGAATGGCCCACTCCGGTCATTGCAAGCGGCTGGGAACTAGGCAACAAATTGTTGTATCCGCATCAGAGTATCTTGAATGATTTCCCGAACGCTTACAAACATCCTCTTTGTGTATCTTACCAGATATATGACAAAATGCCATACGACAGGCAAACTTGGGATTTGACTTCTGTCATACAGGCCATAGAGCCGGAGAAGGATTATTTTGAACTGTCAACAAAAGGAACGATTACAATAGACAGTGCAGGACACAGTCTATTTAATGCGTCAGACAAAGGACAACATCAATATCTTATGATTCAAGGAAATGAGAATATTCAGAGAACATTAGGTGCCATTGTCCGCCAGGTGACAGGGAAAGAAGAAAAGAATATAAACCAATAAAGAAAGAGTCATGTTTATAGTCAATAGTTATACACTAGCCATTATCTTTTGCTTCATAACCATGATATGTTGGGGTTCCTGGGGTAACACCCAAAAACTGGCCAGTAAGAACTGGCGTTATGAGCTTTATTACTGGGATTATACAATCGGTATCTTATTATTTGCCTTACTTCTCGTTTTCACACTCGGAAGTTTCGGAGATTCGGGGAGAGGTTTTCTGGAAGATATCCGGCAAGTAGATACCAGATACATAGTCAGTGCCTTGATCGGAGGAATTATTTTCAATGCTTCCAACATCTTACTTTCAGCTTCGGTCTCCATAGCCGGAATGGCGGTTGCTTTTCCGTTGGGCGTAGGACTTGCCTTGGTCCTAGGTGTGTTCATCAACTATTTCAGCACTCCTAAAGGAGATCCGTTCTGGTTGTTTACTGGAGTAATCTTGATTGTTATCGCTATCATCTGCAATGGAATAGCGGCAGGCAGACAACAAAAAAAGGGAAATAATAATAGCAAGAAAGGGATTATTCTTGCGGCTATTGCCGGCATACTTATGTCTTTCTTCTACCGTTTTGTGGCTGCTGCCATGGACCTTAACAATTTTGACTCTCCGACTCCGGGCATGGCTACTCCATACACCGCTTTCTTTATATTCTCAATCGGTATCTTCCTGAGCAACTTCCTATTCAATACAGTTGTTATGAAACGCCCGTTTGTAGGAACTCCTGTAAGCTATAAAGAATATTTTGCAGGAAAAGCAAGCACACATCTGGTAGGTATCCTCGGAGGATGTATATGGGGATTGGGAACTGCTTTAAGCTATATAGCCGCAGGAAAAGCGGGAGCTGCCATCTCCTACGCTCTCGGTCAGGGAGCACCTATGATTGCCGCCTTATGGGGTGTATTTATCTGGAAAGAGTTCACCGGTAGTTCCAAATCAACCGACAGACTTTTAGGAATCATGTTTATTCTGTTCATCACAGGATTATCATTCATCGTTTTATCCGGAGGAAACTAATTATGAAAATGAACCATATTCTTTTCCTACTAACAGCAGCCTTCTGTTTTCCTTCGATAACAGTTGCCAAAATAATTGAGGCCGGTTCGCCGGACAAGAAAAATGTGATAACTATCGAGACTGACAATCAGGTCAGTTACAGCTTATCCCGGAATGGAACAAAGATTCTTGATACTTGCCCGCTCTCACTTACAGTCGGAAACGACACTTGGGGAACAGACAAATGTAGAAAGATAACTCGTAAAAGCGTTTCGGAAAAAGTGGAATTTATTGTACCGCGTAAATATAAAGAGACAGTGGATAATTATAACCAGGTTGAGCTTATTTACAAAGACTATAAAATCGAATTCAGAATCTATAATGACGGAGTGGCCTATCGTTTCGTAAGTACTGCAAACAATAAACAGCCTGTAAAGAAAGAGTCGGTATCTTTCCGCTTCGGACAGGATCATACCTCGTACACTCTTTTAACCGACCAGCTACAAAACTGGTTTGAGCAGGATTATACGGTAAAGCCGATCAATGCATTACCCAAAGACAGTTTCTCTGTAGCGCCTGTAATGGTCGAAGTAGACAAATACAAAGTATTATTAGCAGAAGCCAATCTCTATAATTATCCGGGAATGTACTTACAACCCGCCCTAGAATCCTTCCATGGCATTTTTGCCAATTATCCGGACAAGGAAGTGCCATACGAAGGGGATAATAAAATCTATGCCTCCACACGCAAAGACTATCTTATTCCCACCTGCGGGAAACGGGTCTTTCCATGGCGGGTGACCGGTATCTTCGACAATGCTTCTTCCATATTACAAAGCGAGCTTATATATTTACTCTCCGCGGAGAAAGAACAAGCCGCCGACTATACATGGGTTAAACCCGGTAAAGTATTATGGGACTGGTGGAATGACCGTAATATCTATCATATAAATTTCAAAAGTGGCATTAATACCGATACATATCTCTATCTGGTAGACTATGCAGCCAAACATCACATCGAATATGTCCTGATCGACGAAGGCTGGTCGGCACGTAACGATCTGTTAACCCTCAATCCCGATGTTGACATTCCGCGTATCTGTGAATATGCAACAAAAAAAGGAGTAGGTATCCAGTTATGGTCGAAATGGGTAAACATCATGCGACAAATGGATGAGGCTTTTGCACAATTCAGCAAATGGGGAGTGAAGGGAGTCAAAATAGACTTTATGGACCGTAATGATGCCAAAATGGTTAACTTCTACGAACAAGTAGCTATTAAAGCCACTCAATACAAATTATTAGTAGACTTTCACGGTTCTTACCCCAACGAGGGCATGAGACGCAAATACCCGAATCTGATGACACGCGAAGGAGTAATAGGACTGGAGTATAACAAATGGAGCAAAAGAGCCACGGTTACACATGATGTAATCATCCCTTATCTGCGTATGTGGGTAGGCCCAATGGACTATACTCCCGGAGCTATGCTTAACGCACATCCGGAAACATTCTATGAAAATCAACATGAACCGATGAGTCAGGGCACACGTAGCCACCAGTTAGCCATGTATGTAGTCTACGAAAGCCCGTTGCAAATGATTTCGGACAGTCCTACTAAATATGACAAGAATCTCCGGAGTTTTGAATTTATCAAAAGTATTCCTACAACCTGGGATGAGACAGTCCCTTTGGAGGGAGAAGTGGGCGAATATATCGCTCTTGCACGCCGGCATAACGATACATGGTATATCGGAGTAATCAACGGAGCTACCCCACGGCATATTGAGATTGATTTATCATTCATAGGAAATGGACCGAAGAAAATAAAAGCACATATAGATGGAGTAAATGCCGGGCAACAGGCGAAAGACTCCCAAATAATAGAACAAGTTATCAAGGACAACGAAAAACTGCCCATAGATATGAGCAGAGGAGGAGGATATACAGGTATTATTCATATAGAGAAGTAACATTTTACGGTTACTCAACAAAGCAGGCTGCCTCTTTATATCGAGACAGCCTGCCTTTATTTTATTCCCAATCGTTTCAGACGGTAATATCCAGTAAAATCTTTCCTTTTGCGTTCAGAACTTTCACTCTCAGTTCGTCTTTTTTCTTTTCCAGAATCATCACCGTAGCGCCATCCATTTTATACCCGCCACCGATAATAACCGGATAATTGTTGCCCAGCTCACCTTTCGGATGATAAGCATATTTATGAGTATGTGCATTCAGACTGATATTGAAAGGTGCTTTCTCCAATAGTTTGGTCCACAGATTTGCACAAAGGTTCTTTCCGTCATTTCCATAAAGAGGAATATGATGAATAAGGACACGTTTCCCGGCTTTCTTGAATTCTTTGGAAGACAACTCCTTTTTCAGGAAATCAACTTGTTCATTACGTAACTGGGTAAAATCATTCAAACCGTAATACACCCAATGGTCATCCGGTTTGTCTTCCCCACAGTCCAGCATAACGATACGGGTATCCCCCCAATTGAAAGAGCCGTAAGTCCTGTCCCCTACGTAGTCGTAGTGGTCGCGCAAACCGATAGAATAGGCATTGCGGATTTCATGGTTGCCACGCATAAAGAAAGTCGGTATACGGTCGCCACACACTCCTTCTGTCAGTTCACTGATAAAACTGGTTGCTTGATTATGGTCCACCGGGTCGTCTACACAGTCACCATTGAAGACAACGAAGTCATAATTGACATTCTTGATTTGCTGACACAAAGCTCGGAAGGTTTGCGTATGCTGATGCAGGTCATTAAAGACAACGGCAGTAAAAGAGTCTGTATCCGTTGCCGGAAGTGTAAACTCACTGAAGGCCGACTGCGCCGTATTGCCGAACACCTTTTTATACGCCTGATAAAGCAGAATTTCTTGTGAGCATACACGGTAATAATATTTCTGACCGGGTTGCAGGCCGTCTATACGTATTTTGTGCAAGTAGTTATTGCAAACCACCTGTCCGTCGACAATCGTACGTGCACGTTTCAGTTGGGTAGTGTCCGTTCCATATTCCACCCAGCAATAAGCAGGAACGGTGGTTTCCCACATCACTGTAATACCGTTGCCTACCGGATTCTGCAAGTAAGGTTTCATGCGGAATATCTTATCCGCCTTTTCGGCAGTACGGAGTTCCACCAATATAGGACGATGATCGGAAGCCATCGGTTCATTTATGACTTTTGCAGATATCACAGCAAATCCTTTCGCATTCTGCTTTAGCGTAGCAATGTAATCTATCGTCTCTTTAGGATCAGGCGCAGGGAATGTATGCTGTTTCGGATTAGAGAGTATCTGAAAATCCTTTTGCAGTTTTTTGATAAAGCCGGATTCCGGTTCAGCATTCATGTCACCGGCCAGAAAGAGAGGCTTGGTAGAGGAGGAAGTGAAAGCCTTCACCAGCTCTAATGATTTCATACGGTCTTCTTCGGTCAGCGACATGTGAGTGCAGCAATAGATATAATCGGCAAATTCCGCCAGAATCAATGTACGCGCTTCTTCCCTTCCCGGCAAAGGTAAGGTCTGCAAACGAAGCGGGACTTGTTTCGTCAACAGTCCGATCCCATATTTTCCTCCGTCATAGTCTATTGCAGGTGCAAAATAACCATGCATTTGAGTACGTTCGGCAATTTCGCCCAACACATACTTCTGCCCGCTTCGGTTTGTCATGCTGTCAACTTCCTGTATAGCCACCACATCCGGGGATGTATTGTTTATAACATTCGCTATACGCTGGAAATTACATACATTATCCATACCGTTTGCATTCTTGATATTGTAGCTCATCAGTTTCAACGTATTCTGAGCTTGTGCCGAAAAAATAAATAGAGCGGCAAAAATGAATAAAAGATTCTTTTTCATGTTTCTCATTGGGGGTTAATTAAATGAGCCTCAAAGGTAATAAAAAAATAAAAGCTACAAAGGCATGAACGATACCTTTGTAGCTTTTATTTTTAGTTCCGGTTCTATCAAATAACGCCGCGTACTCTGTCATCAAAGGCGGAAAGTGCAGCTTTCGCCCCTTCTCCCATAGAGATAATGATTTGCTTATAAGGCACGGTGGAAACATCTCCGGCTGCATAGATTCCGGTCACGTTGGTGCGACAATGTGCGTCAATCACAATTTCACCCGGACGATTGGTTTCCACCACTTCGCGGAATGCGCTACTATTGGCAGAAAGACCGATTTGTACAAACACTCCGTCAAGTTCCACCAGACGTTCTTCTTCCGTTTTGCGGTCTTTGATACGCAAAGCAGTCAGTTTGTCGCCGTTTCCTACCACCTCGGTAGTTTGTGAGCTGACAAATACTTCTACGTTCGGTAATGTTTTAAGGCGTTCCTGAAGTACATTATCCGCTTTCAGTTCATCCATAAATTCAAAGACAGTTACTTTAGAACAAATACCTGCCAAGTCGATAGCCGCCTCGATTCCGGAATTTCCTCCGCCAACTACCGCTACGTGCTTTCCTTTGTAGAACGGGCCGTCACAGTGAGGACAGAAAGCAACACCGCGACCGATATACTCCGCTTCTCCCGGAACGTTCAGCCTACGCCAGCTTGCACCGGTCGCAATAATCAATGCAGGAGCCAGAAACTTTTCACCGACAGAAGTCGTCACCAGTTTCTGCTTTCCCAGTATTTCCACTTTCTCTATCTTACGATGTTCCAACAGATCGACCGGATAACGCAGCAAGTGAGTTTTCAGGTTATCTGCCAGTTCGCTGCCCGTTGTTTCAGGAACAGAGATTAGGTTTTCGATGCCGACAGTCTCTTTCACTTGCCCACCGACACGTTCGGCTACAATAGCTACACGCAATCCTTTACGGGCAGAATAGATAGCAGCCGACACTCCCGCAGGGCCTCCACCGGCAACAATCACATCATATTCTTTCACCTCAGCCACCGCTTTGGTTTCATCAATTCCATATTGTTCTTCCAATTTTGCAAGCAGCTCGCCGAATTCGCCACGGCCTACATGGAGCAATTTGCCGTCAGCAAACACGGAAGGCACTCCCTGTATCTTCAATGCATCTACTTCGTCCTGGTAGAGCGCACCATCCACCATTTCATGCGTAATGGAAGAATTGAGTGTTGTCATCGCATTCAAAGCCTGTACAACATCAGGGCAGTTCGTACAAGTCAGCGAAACGTAGGTAACCAGATGTATCGGGCCTTTCAGTGCTTTCACCCGATTGCAGACAGCCTCATCGGGGAAGTTCTTCCCTTTGCCGTCCAAATTCAGTATAGCCAACAATAACGAAGTAAACTCGTGCCCGTTGGGGATTCCCCGGAAAGTGATTCCAGTACGGTCACCGTTCTTCAATAAAGCAAATTTCAGTCTGCTTCCTTCATTCACTACACAAGTGATGTGGTCGGAGCAGTCTGCTACGTCTCCTAGCAGTTCAACCAGTTCAGTTCTGTTTTCATGACTGGATGATACCGATATAT
>OODH01001021.1_pt1 | contig 18733 bp, 10 predicted proteins | sample 1671391 | NCBI WGS metagenome assembly OODH01 (sample SAMN06348152, study PRJEB24527) | human gut metagenome | biome: human gut; feature: ankylosing spondylitis patient; material: feces | host: Homo sapiens | place: China | collected 2015-10 | reverse complement strand
TAGCAAGCGAATTTTTATTTTGACCTCATGAAATCTTTCAGGAGGTGTGTCGATCAGCAGTCAGAATTTCTTCCCATCCTTCCAAAACCAAAAGTCCTCATCATAAACTCAGATAGCCACTCGCATAGAACAACTTACAATAACAAAGATAAAACAAGTATCCTCATTACTATTTATAACATAAAACAGCCCTATTTATAACAATTCATCACAAACACATTATTATTATACATTAAGACATAATTTGCATATTAAAAATATCAAAACGTCGTATATTTGCATTGTAATAAAACAAAAAGACATATCAAACAAAATAATAGCGATAAAAATGACAGAACCAATCAGATTTACAAAGATGCACGGAGCCGGAAACGACTACATATACGTGAATACAATGGCTTTTCCGGTCCGGAACCCGGAAGAGCTTGCCATTAGGTTGAGTGCTCCCCATACCGGGATCGGCTCGGACGGACTGGTTCTGATCGGTTCATCAAAAATCGCCGACTTCAGCATGCGTATTTTCAATGCGGACGGTTCCGAAGCCATGATGTGTGGAAATGCCTCCCGTTGTATCGGCAAATATGTATATGACAAAAGACTGACGAACAAAAAAAACATTACGCTGGAAACATTATCCGGCATCAAGGAGTTGCAACTGACCACCCGGAAACTTTCCGGTCCCCACGAAGAGGTAACCGAAGTGACGGTCGACATGGGCTGTCCGGTAATAGGTGAAACAGCCCTTGAAATAGAAGCCGGAGACTATTTTTATACGGGAACGGTCATCTCGATGGGGAATCCGCATCTTGTCATTTTTGTCGAAGATATCACGAATATAAATCTGCCGGTCATCGGACCTTTATTGGAATGCCATCCGCTGTTCCCAAACCGGACGAATGTCGAATTTGTCCAGGCGCTAAGTACAGACGAAGTACGGATGAAGGTTTGGGAACGCGGTTCCGGCATTACGCAAGCCTGTGGGACCGGAGCCTGTGCGACAGCCGTAGCAAGCGCAGTGCGCGGGAAAACCGGACGAAAAACCAAAGTCGTCATGGATGGAGGCCCTCTTACCATCCATTGGGATGAAAGTTCCGGACACGTCTATATGACTGGCGGGGCGGTCAAAGTATTCGAGGGGGAACTGGAAATATAAACACAACAAAAAACTATTGATAGAATATGGCACTGATTAATGAACATTTCCTGAAGCTGCAAAACAACTACCTGTTCTCGGACATCGCAAAGAAAGTAAACAGTTTTAAGGTTACACATCCCAAAAAGAAAATTATCCGCATGGGTATCGGCGATGTGACGCAACCGTTAGCCCCTGCCGTCATCGAAGCCATGCACAAGGCGGTCGACGAGATGGCAAGCAAGGATACATTCCACGGATACGGCCCCGAACAAGGCTATCCGTTCCTGATAGATGCCATCATCAAGAACGATTATGCCAGTCGCGGCATCTTCCTCGAACCCGGAGAAGTGTTCGTGAGCGACGGAGCCAAAAGCGACTGTGGAAACATCGGTGACATGCTTCGTCACGACAACAGTATCGGTGTGACAGACCCGGTCTATCCGGTATATATCGACTCGAACGTGATGAGCGGACGGACCGGTACGCTGGAAAACGGCAAATGGAGCGACGTGGTCTACATCCCCTGCACCGAAGCCAATAACTTCGTGCCCGATCTGCCCAGCCGCCGCGTAGACATCATTTACCTCTGCTATCCGAACAACCCGACCGGGACAACGCTTACGAAAGAAGAACTGAAGAAATGGGTGAACTATGCCCTTGCCAATGATTGCCTGATTATGTACGACTCGGCTTACGAGGCCTATATCCAAGATCCCAATATCCCCCACTCTATCTACGAGATCAAGGGAGCGAAGAAGGTGGCGATCGAGTTCCGCAGCTTCTCCGAAAGAGTTGAACGCCTTTACCCTGGCAGGCGAACGGGTTCCGCTGAACCGGATGTGGAACCGCCGTCAGTGCACGAAGTTCAACGGTACGAGCTACATCACCCAGCGAGGAGCCGAAGCAGTCTACAGCCCGGAAGGGAAAGAGCAGGTCCGGAAAACGATCGATTATTACATGGCCAACGCCCGCATCATGCGGGAAAGCCTCCAGAGCTGCGGCCTGCGGGTGTATGGCGGCGAAAACGCCCCTTACATCTGGCTGAAAACACCGGACGGACTCTCTTCTTGGAAATTCTTTGACAAACTGCTTTACGAAGTCAATATAGTAGGGACTCCCGGTGTGGGGTTCGGACCTGGTGGCGAGGGTTTTCTCCGTCTCACCGCTTTCGGAGACAGAGACGACACGCTGGAAGCCATGAGCAGGCTGAAGAAGTGGTTGCTCTAAGCTAACAGTCGATGAATTCCAATCCACAGGTTAATTTGGAAAATTATCACATCAAATCATTATATCTATGTCAAAGTTAAGATTCAGAGTAGTAGAAACAGCCTTCAAGAAACGGGCTGCAGAAGTACCGGCTCCGGCCGAACGTCCATCCGACTATTTCGGGCAGAACGTATTCAACCGGGCGAAGATGTTCAAATATCTTCCTGAAAAAGCGTACGAACGGATCACGGACTGCATCGACAACGGCGCTCCGCTCGACCGAGAAACAGCCGACATCGTAGCTGCCGGCATGAAGAAGTGGGCGATCGGAATGGGAGCCACCCACTACACGCATTGGTTCCATCCGCTGACCGAAGGAACAGCCGAGAAGCATGATGCTTTCGTCGAACACGATGGCAAGGGCGGCATGGTCGAAGAGTTCTCCGGCAAGCTACTGATCCAGCAGGAACCCGACGCATCCAGTTTTCCGAACGGCGGTATCCGGAACACATTCGAGGCACGTGGCTATTCCGCCTGGGACCCCTCCTCTCCCGCTTTTATCGTAGGTGACACACTCTGTATCCCGACTGTTTTCCTCGCTTATACCGGAGAATCGCTGGACTACAAAGCCCCGCTATTGAAAGCCCTCGAAGCCGTTAACAAGGCTGCCACAGACGTCTGCCATTACTTCAATCCGGATGTAAAGAAAGTATACGCTTACCTGGGCTGGGAACAGGAATACTTCCTAGTCGACGAAGGACTGTATGCCGCCCGTCCCGACCTGCTGCTGACCGGGCGCACCCTGATGGGACACGAAGCCAGCAAGAACCAGCAATTGGAAGACCATTACTTCGGAGCCATCCCCACGCGTGTGGCTGCCTTTATGAAAGACCTTGAAATACAGGCGCTGGAACTGGGCATACCCGTCAAGACCCGCCATAACGAAGTGGCTCCCAACCAATTTGAGCTGGCTCCCATTTTCGAAGAATGCAACCTGGCGGTAGACCATAACATGCTTCTCATGTCGCTCATGCGCAAGGTGGCGCGGAGCCACGGCTTCCGCCTGTTGCTGCACGAAAAACCCTTCAAAGGCGTCAACGGCTCGGGGAAGCATAACAACTGGTCACTGGGTACAGACACCGGCGTCCTGCTGATGGCTCCGGGCAAGACCGCCGAAGACAATCTGCGCTTCATTACCTTCATAGTCAACACCCTGATGGCGGTATACCACCACAACGGTTTGCTGAAAGCTTCTATCATGAGTGCCACCAACGCCCATCGCCTGGGAGCCAACGAAGCGCCGCCCGCCATCATTTCTTCTTTCCTGGGCAAACAGCTCACGCAAGTGCTGGACCATATAGAAGAAAGCGGTAACGACGACCTTGTCTCACTGGCAGGCAAACAGGGAATGAAGCTGGACATCCCGCAAATCCCCGAACTGCTGATTGACAATACCGACCGCAACCGCACCTCGCCGTTCGCCTTCACCGGCAATCGCTTCGAATTCCGCGCCGTAGGCTCGGAGGCAAACTGTGCCAGTGCCATGATTGCGCTCAACGCGGCCGTTGCCGAACAACTTGCCCGGTTCAAGCAGGACGTGGATGCGCTCATCGAAAAGGGTGAACCGAAAATCTCCGCCATCATTGAAATTATCCGCCGCTACATCAAGGAGTGCAAGCCTGTCCGTTTTGACGGCAACGGCTACTCGGACGAATGGAAGGCGGAGGCCGCCCACCGGGGTCTGGACTGCGAAACGAGCTGCCCGCTCATTTTCGACAACTACTTGAAGCCCGCGAGCATCGCCATGTTCGAATCCACCGGCGTGATGACCCGCAAGGAGCTGGAGGCGCGCAATGAAGTGAAATGGGAAACTTACACAAAGAAAATCCAGATCGAGGCGCGCGTGCTGGGCGACCTGGCGATGAACCACATCATCCCCGTAGCCACCGAATACCAAAGCAAGCTGATAGACAATGTGTATAAAATGAAAGAGCTCTTCCCGGCGGAAAAAGCATCCCAACTGTCGGCTGAGAACATGAAACTCATCGAAGAGATTGCCCGGCGAACCATTTTCATCACCGAGCATGTAAATGCCATGGTGGAGGCGCGAAAAGTGGCGAACAAAATAGAGAGCGAGCGCGAAAAGGCCATTGCCTATCACGATACCATCGCCCCGATGCTGGAAGAGATACGTTATCATATCGACAAGCTGGAGCTGATCGTAGACAACCAGATGTGGACATTACCTAAATATCGTGAATTGCTTTTTATTAGATAATCACTGCATAAAGGTTATCTATTTCTTTTGTTGGTTGTTTTAAGTTTGCGGAGAGGGGCGTCGGGATGACGGTCCTCTTTACACATTACCCTTCTTGCTTGCTTACTGTCTTTCAAATCGTAACTAAAACCACAACAGACAATATCATACTGTAAGTTTTCATATTTATTAAAAAAACGAATAAAATATTTCTTTTCGATTTTTATTCTTACTTTTTTATCGCTTTCGTCAATTATTTATGGTTTTTTATTGCATTTATGTTAATTGATATTTGTATCTTTGCAGTCGAATCAGAACATATACTTAGTAGATTATGTGTGGAATAGTAGGCTATATTGGAAAACGAGATGCTTACCCTGTTCTCATAAAAGGCCTGAAGCGGTTGGAATACCGGGGCTATGATAGCGCAGGAGTCGCATTGATAGACAAAAAAAGGAGGTTGAACGTTTATAAAACGAAAGGAAAGGTTTCAGACCTAGAGGCTTTTGTTTCCCAAAAAGACGTTTCCGGTACAATTGGTATTGCCCACACCCGATGGGCCACCCACGGAGAGCCTTGTCAGGCTAACGCTCATCCTCATTTTTCTTCTTCAAAGAATCTAGCTCTTATCCACAATGGTATTATTGAAAACTACGCTACCCTGAAAGAAAAGCTACAAAAAAAAGGGTTCATCTTTAAAAGTAGTACAGATACCGAAGTTCTCGTACAGTTAATTGAATTTTTCCAACTTTCCAACCATTTAGATTTACTTACTGCCGTTCAGTTGGCTCTGCATGAGGTGATTGGCGCATACGCTATAGCGGTGCTCGACAAGAATAATCCCGATGAGATTATTGCAGCACGCAAAAGCAGTCCGCTGGTGGTAGGGATAGGGAAGGATGAATTCTTTCTGGCTTCGGATGCTACTCCGATTGTAGAGTATACGGATAAAGTGGTGTATCTGCAAGATGGGGAGATAGCGGTGATTCGCAGAGACAAGACATTGGAAGTCGTCAATCTGGACAACGTGCTTCAAAATCCCGAAGTACGTACGGTGGAAATGAATCTGGGACAACTGGAGAAAGGGGGATACCCGCATTTCATGTTGAAGGAGATATTCGAACAACCCGATTGTATTAACGACTGTATGCGTGGACGCATCAATGCGGACGGTGATAAAGTAGTACTGTCGGCGGTTATTGATCATAAGGAACGTTTGCTCAAGGCCCGTCGCTTTGTAATTGTGGCTTGCGGAACTTCGTGGCATGCCGGATTGATAGGGAAACAACTGATAGAAAGTTTCTGCCGTATTCCGGTAGAAGTGGAATATGCCTCCGAGTTCCGCTATCGTGATCCGGTGATTCATGAAGACGATGTGGTAATAGCTATCTCGCAATCGGGTGAAACGGCCGATACATTGGCTGCCATAGAACTGGCGAAAGAGAAAGGAGCTTTTATCTATGGTATATGCAATGCGGTAGGTTCATCCATTCCGCGCATTACAGATACCGGTTCTTATATTCATGTAGGACCGGAGATAGGAGTGGCGTCCACCAAGGCATTTACCGGACAGGTAACCGTGCTTACCATGCTGGCGCTGACACTGGCAAAAGAGAAAGGGAGTATGGCAGATGAGAAATACCTGGAAGTGATCCGGGAATTGACTGTGATTCCGGCTAAAATAAAAAAGATATTGATCAGTAATCCTAAAATAGCGGAACTGTCGCGTATTTTCACCTATGCACATAATTTCCTCTATTTGGGGCGGGGGTACAGTTTCCCGGTAGCTTTGGAAGGCGCGTTAAAGTTGAAGGAGATATCTTATATTCACGCTGAAGGCTATCCCGCCGCTGAGATGAAACATGGACCTATCGCATTGATTGATGCCGAAATGCCTGTTGTGGTGGTAGCTACGCATAATGCGATGTATGAAAAGATAATGAGTAACATACAGGAAATCAAGGCGCGGAAGGGAAAAGTAATCGCTTTGGTCACAGAAGGAGATACGGTAATCAGTAAGTTGGCCGATGATTGCATTGAGTTGCCCGAAACATTAGAGTGCCTCGAACCGTTGATAGCTACGGTCCCCTTACAGTTATTGGCCTATCATGTAGCCATTTGCAAAGGGAAGAATGTGGATCAGCCACGAAATCTGGCGAAGTCGGTAACAGTAGAATAGAAGGCAATGCTGCCGGAGATTATGCAGGAAGTTTCCGGCATAATTCTTGAAAGATGTACCGTAAGTAAGTTTGGAAAAATGACAGAAGGTCTTGTCATACCTTTGGGATGTTTTTATAAGAATCTGAAAATGAACTATTAATTTAAGTAGTAAAGAGAGAGCATGGAACCGTTAAAGCATGAATGTGGAGTCGCTATGATACGACTGCTGAAACCGCTGGAATATTATCAGGAAAAGTATGGAACCTGGATGTATGGCTTGAACAAGCTGTATCTGCTGATGGAAAAACAACATAACCGCGGACAGGAAGGCGCCGGGCTGGCCTGTGTCAAACTGGAGGCCAATCCCGGTGAAGAATATATGTTCCGTGAAAGAGCTTTAGGTTCAGGGGCGATAACAGAGATATTCGGTACGGTGCAAAATCATTTCAAGGATTTGGCGCCTGAACAATTGCATGATGCCGGATACGCCAAGAAATGCCTTCCCTTTGCCGGAGAGGTATATATGGGGCATTTGCGTTATTCCACTACCGGAAAAAGCGGTATCTCCTACGTGCATCCGTTCTTGCGCCGTAACAACTGGCGTGCCAAGAATTTGGCGTTGTGCGGCAATTTCAACATGACCAATGTGGATGAGATTTTCGCACGTATCACTGCCGACGGCCAGCATCCGCGTAAATATGCCGACACATATATTATGCTGGAACAAGTGGGGCACCGTTTGGATCGCGAGGTGGAGCGCCTCTATGTGGAATGTGAGAAGGAAGGTCTGAAAGGCATGGATATCACTCACGCTATAGAAGACCGCATTGATCTGGGCAATGTCCTCAAGACTTCGAGCAAGGAGTGGGATGGAGGCTATGTGATCTGCGGTATGACCGGTAGCGGTGAGTCTTTTGCGGTGCGCGATCCGTGGGGCATTCGTCCGGCTTTCTGGTACATGGACGATGAAATCATGGTATTGGCATCCGAGCGCCCTGTCATTCAGACTGCCTTGAATGTATCTGCCGGAAGCATCAATGAATTGCAACCGGGACAGGCTATCCTTATAAGCAAGACTGGAAAGATGCGTCTGGCACAGATCAACCGGGCGAAAGAGAAGAAAGCCTGTTCCTTCGAACGTATCTATTTCAGCCGGGGAAGTGACATGGATATTTATAAGGAAAGAAAACAGCTGGGCGAAAAACTGGTGAATCCTATTTTGAAAGCGGTAGACTATGATGTGGAGCATACCGTATTCTCTTTTATACCCAATACGGCGGAAGTGGCTTTCTATGGACTGCTGGAAGGATTCGACAATTATCTGAATGAACTGAAAGTAAAGAAGATAGAGGCTTTGGGGCATCATCCCAATCACGAGGAACTGGAAAAAATCCTGTCCAGGCGTATCCGTAGCGAGAAAGTAGCCATCAAGGATATCAAGTTGCGTACCTTTATCGCCGAAGGCAACAGTCGGAATGATTTGGCTGCCCATGTGTATGATATCACTTATGGAAGCCTTGTGCCTCATGTGGATAATCTGGTGATTATTGATGACAGCATCGTCCGGGGAACTACGTTAAGACAGAGCATTATCGGCATCCTCGACCGCCTGCATCCGAAGAAAATCGTCATTGTTTCTTCTTCGCCACAGGTGCGTTATCCTGATTATTATGGTATTGATATGGCCAGTATGGATCAGTTTATCGCTTTCAAGGCTGCTATCGATTTATTGAAAGAACGGGATATGAAAGATGTGATAGCCCGTGCTTACAACAAATCGAAAGACCAGGTGGGGTTACCCAAAGAGCAGATGGTGAATTATGTGAAAGAAATTTATGCCCCTTTCACTAATGAGGAGATTGCGGCAAAAATGGTGGAACTTCTCACTCCGAAGGGTACGCAGGCGAAAGTGGAAATCGTTTATCAGACACTGGAAGGATTGCATGAAGCGTGTCCCAACCATACGGGCGACTGGTATTTCAGTGGGGATTATCCTACTCCGGGTGGAGTGAAGCTGGTGAACCAGGCGTTTATAGACTATATAGAAAAAGTTTATCAATTCTAAAGAACAACCATTCAAGATAGATTAGATGAGAAATGTAACATTGATCCTCGACGACGGGAGCCGTTTCCCGGGCAAGTCGTTCGGTTATGAGAAACCGGTAGCCGGCGAAGTGGTGTTTAATACCGCTATGACCGGTTATCCTGAGAGTTTGACAGACCCTTCATACGCGGGGCAGCTGATGACCTTAACTTATCCGTTGGTCGGTAACTACGGGGTACCTCCCTTTACTATCGAACCCAATGGCTTGGCTACTTTTATGGAAAGTGAACGTATCCATGCCGAAGCGATTATTGTAAGTGATTACAGTGAAGAATACAGTCACTGGAATGCGAAAGAAAGTCTGGCCGACTGGCTGAAGCGTGAGCAAGTGCCGGGCATTACAGGCATCGATACCCGTGAACTGACCAAAGTTCTTCGCGAACATGGGGTAATGATGGGGAAAATCGTATTTGATGATGAACCCGGCAATGTGCCCGAAGCAACGTATGCAGGTATCAATTATGTAGATAAAGTATCGTGTAAGGAAGTCATTCGTTATAATGAAGGTGCAGGTAAGAAAAAAGTGGTGTTGGTGGATTGTGGTGTAAAGACAAATATTATCCGTTGCTTACTGAAACGGGATGTGGAAGTGATCCGTGTTCCTTGGAACCATGACTTTACAGGGATGGAGTATGACGGATTGTTTATTTCGAACGGTCCGGGTGATCCGGATACTTGCGATGAGGCGGTACAGCATATCCGCAAGGCGATGAGCCTGAGCGACAAGCCTATCTTCGGCATTTGTATGGGGAATCAGTTGCTTTCCAAAGCAGGAGGCGCTACCATCTATAAATTGAAATACGGTCATCGCAGCCATAACCAACCGGTGCGCATGATAGGAACGGAACGTTGTTTCATTACCAGTCAGAACCACGGTTATGCGGTAGATAATAATACATTGGGAACCGATTGGGAACCGCTGTTCATCAATATGAATGACGGTTCCAACGAGGGTATCAGGCATAAAACCAAACCTTGGTTCTCGGCACAGTTCCATCCGGAAGCTGCATCGGGACCTACGGATACCGAGTTCCTGTTTGATGAGTTTGTGAAGTTGTTATAAACCGTGTATTAAAAAGAACAAGTATGAAAGACGAAATAAAGAAAGTATTGTTATTAGGTTCCGGTGCCTTGAAGATTGGCGAGGCCGGAGAGTTCGACTATTCGGGTTCGCAAGCATTGAAAGCCTTGAAGGAGGAAGGGATTGAAACGGTTCTGATCAACCCGAACATCGCTACCGTGCAGACCAGCGAAGGGGTGGCAGACCAGATTTATTTCCTGCCCGTTACTCCTTATTTTGTAGAGAAGGTGATAGAAAAGGAACGTCCGGACGGCGTGCTCCTGTCTTTCGGCGGACAGACTGCCTTGAACTGTGGGGTGGCACTGTACAAAGCAGGTATCTTCGAAAAATACAATGTCCGTGTGTTGGGTACTCCCGTGCAGGCCATCATGGATACTGAAGACCGTGAATTGTTTGTAGAAAAACTGAATGAAATCAATGTCAAGACCATCAAGAGCGAAGCGGTGGAAAATCTGGAAGATGCCCGTCGCGCCGCTAAAGAATTAGGTTATCCGGTCATTATCCGTGCCGCCTATGCATTGGGTGGTTTGGGCTCAGGTTTCTGTGACAATGAAGAGGAACTGAATGTTCTGGCTGAAAAGGCCTTCTCTTTCTCGCCGCAGGTATTGGTGGAAAAGAGTTTGAAAGGCTGGAAGGAGGTGGAGTATGAAGTGGTCCGTGACCGTTATGATAACTGCATCACTGTATGTAACATGGAGAACTTCGACCCGCTGGGTATCCATACCGGCGAGTCTATCGTGATCGCCCCTTCGCAGACACTGACCAATGCCGAGTATCATAAACTTCGTGAACTGGCTATCCGTATCATCCGCCATATCGGCATTGTGGGCGAATGCAATGTACAGTATGCCTTCGATCCCGAATCGGAAGATTACCGTGTCATTGAGGTCAACGCCCGTCTTTCGCGTTCGTCTGCATTGGCTTCCAAGGCTACCGGCTATCCGTTGGCTTTCGTTGCCGCCAAATTAGGCTTGGGATATGGGTTGTTCGACTTGAAAAACTCGGTGACAAAGACCACCAGTGCCTTCTTCGAGCCTGCACTGGACTATGTGGTGTGCAAGATTCCCCGTTGGGACTTGGGCAAGTTCCACGGTGTGGACTGTGAACTGGGCTCGTCCATGAAATCGGTGGGCGAGGTGATGGCTATCGGACGTACTTTCGAAGAAGCCATTCAGAAAGGTTTGCGCATGATTGGTCAGGGAATGCATGGTTTCGTAGAGAATAAGGAATTGGTTATAGAAGACGTGGACAAAGCCCTTCGTGAGCCGACGGACAAACGTATTTTCGTGATCAGCAAAGCCATGCGTGCAGGTTACACGGTAGACCAGATTCATGAGCTGACCAAGATTGACAAATGGTTCTTGCAGAAATTGCAGCACATCATGGACACTTCTAAAGAGATGCACGAATGGGGCAATAACCACAAGCAGATTACCGATATGCCGGACGAATTGCTCCGCAAGGCGAAAGTGCAGGGATTCTCCGATTTCCAGATAGCCCGTGCCATTGGCTACGAAGGAGATATGGAAGACGGTATTCTGTATGTGCGTAATCATCGCAAGCAGGTGGGAATCCTTCCGGTGGTGAAACAAATCGATACCTTGGCGGCCGAGTACCCTGCACAGACCAACTATCTGTATTTGACGTATAGCGGTGTGGCCAATGACGTAAAGTACTTAGGCGACCATAAATCCATCGTGGTACTGGGTTCAGGCGCTTACCGCATCGGTTCGTCGGTGGAATTTGACTGGTGTGGTGTGCAGGCTTTGCAGACTATCCGTAAGGAGGGTTACCGCAGTGTCATGATTAATTATAATCCCGAAACGGTTTCTACCGACTATGATATGTGCGACCGTCTGTACTTTGACGAGCTGACTTTCGAGCGTGTGATGGATATTCTCGAACTGGAGAATCCTCACGGAGTCATTGTATCTACCGGTGGCCAGATTCCTAACAATCTGGCTCTCCGTCTGGATGCGCAAAATGTAAATATCCTCGGTACCAGTGCCAAGAGCATTGACAATGCCGAAGACCGGGATAAATTCTCGGCCATGCTGGACCGCATCGGAGTGGATCAGCCCGAATGGAGCGCATTGACTTCTATGGAAGACATCCATGCCTTTATTGACAAGGTAGGCTTCCCTGTTTTGGTACGTCCCTCGTATGTGCTGAGTGGTGCGGCCATGAATGTCTGCTCCAATCAAGAAGAGTTGGAACGCTTCCTGAAACTGGCTGCCAATGTATCGAAAAAGCATCCGGTAGTGGTGAGCCAGTTCATCGAGCACGCCAAGGAAGTGGAAATGGACGCTGTGGCTCAGAATGGTGAGATTGTGGCATATGCTATCAGTGAGCACATTGAGTATGCCGGAGTGCATTCAGGCGATGCCACTATCCAGTTCCCACCGCAAAAGTTGTATGTGGAAACGGTGCGCCGCATCAAGCGCATCTCCCGTCAGATAGCCAAGGAATTGAATATCTCCGGTCCGTTCAATATCCAATATCTGGCAAAGGATAACGATATCAAGGTGATTGAATGTAACCTTCGTGCTTCACGCAGCTTCCCCTTTGTCAGCAAGGTGCTGAAAATCAATTTTATTGAACTGGCTACCAAAGTGATGCTCGGACTGCCGGTTGAGAAACCGAATAAGAATCTTTTCGAGTTGGATTATGTGGGTATTAAGGCCAGCCAGTTCTCTTTCAACCGTTTGCAGAAAGCCGATCCGGTATTGGGGGTAGACATGGCCTCTACCGGTGAAGTAGGCTGCATCGGTACGGATACTTCGTGTGCCGTATTGAAGGCGATGCTGTCTGTGGGGTATCGTATTCCGGAAAAGAGCGTGTTGCTTTCTACAGGTAATGCCAAGCAGAAAGCGGATACCTTGGAAGCGGCCCGTATGTTGCAGAAGAAAGGTTATAAACTTTATGCCACCGGAGGCTCATCCCACTTCCTGACCGAGAACGGGGTGGAAAATACCCGCGTGTATTGGCCCAGTGAGGAAGGGAAACCTCAGGCACTGGATATGTTGCACCGGAAAGAGATAGACATGGTAGTCAATATCCCGAAGAACCTGACAGCCGGGGAGTTGGACAATGGATACAAGATCCGTCGTGCCGCTATCGACCTGAATGTGCCCTTGATTACCAATGCTCGTCTGGCAAGTGCGTTTATCAATGCTTTCTGTACCATGACGATAAACGATATCGCTATCAAAAGCTGGTCGGAATACTAGTTATTAGATTAGTGGTTAGTGGTTAATGACCTTGCGGGATGATAGCGCAACTCATTAACTACTAACTATTAATCGCTAATCACTCATCATTCACTACTCACCACTAATCCCCCTCCTTCTTCTCATTATTAAAAAATAATTCACTATTCTTTCTTGATTCACAAAAAGTTTCTTAAATTTGTAAGATTAGGAATCCTAAAGATTTTCAATAAATATGGATTGTGAACACAAGCTTAAAATAGTGGAGCAAGAACTTGCCTCTTTGAGAGAGGAGAACAGGTTGTTGAAAGAAAAATTGTCCGCTTTGGAGCATGGCTCTGATAACATTAGTTTCAAAGAAAAATATGCAGTAAAGATCCTTGATTCGTTACCGGATATGTTGACGGTTTTCAATCATGAAGAAACGGGCATTGAGGTTGTTTCTAATGAGGAAACCAATCATGTAGGTGTTTCAAATGAAACCTTTAAAGGAATGTCCATGCGTGAGATGGTTCCTAAAGAGGCCTATCATAATATTCATAATAATCTTCTGAAAGTAATTACTACCGGTAGAGGATCTACGGCCCATCATGAACTGGATGTAAACGGAGAACATCATTATTATGAAAACCGTATTTTCCCATTGGATGATGAATATGTGCTGATAATGTGTCGTGATATTAGTGAAAGAGTTGCCACACAGCAGAACCTGGAAATATTTAAACGGGTACTGGATAAGGTCAGTGATAGTATTCTGGCTGTATCGGCTGACGGAACCTTAGTTTATGCCAACCGGCAGTTTATTGAGGAATATGGAGTGAAAGAGGAGCTGGGAACACAGAAGGTTTATGATTTATCTGTTTCTCTGAATACCAAAGAAATATTTGATAAACGTGTTCAAGAGATTCGTGATAATGGAGGTAATTTTGCTTATCGTGCCAAATATACCCGTGTGGGAGAAACAAAACTTCGTGTTCATCAGGTTTCGGCCTTTATGATTCAAAATCAGGGCGAGGAAATGATTTGGTTTTTTACACAGGATATAACGGATGTTATCAAGAACCGTGACGAATTGCGTGAACTGAATTATCTGATGGATGCCATACTGAATAATATTCCTGTTTATTTGTTTGTGAAGGACCCTGAAGATGATTTCCGATATCTTTATTGGAACAAGGCGTTTGCCAGCCACTCTAAAATTCCTGCTTCCAAAGCATTGGGCCATACTGATTTTGAAGTGTTTCCCGAACATGAGAATGCGGAGAAGTTTCATCGGGATGATTTGGAATTGATCCGTACCCGCGAGCGCATGGAAATGCAGGAAACGTATGTGACGGCTACAGGCGAGACCCGTATCGTGCAGACTTTAAAAACATTAGTTCCTCTGGAAGGGCGTGCACCGCTTATTATCGGCATTTCGTGGGATATTACCAATATGCAGAACATAGAGCAAGAACTGGTTCAGGCCCGTATCAAGGCTGAGCAGTCCGATAGGCTGAAAACAGCCTTTCTAGCCAATATGAGTCATGAAATCCGTACTCCTCTGAATGCAATAGTAGGTTTCTCCCGTTTGATGACTATAGCGGATAATGCAGAGGATGAAAAACTTTATTCGGACATCATCAACCAGAATTCGGAAATATTGTTGCAATTAATCAATGACATTCTTGATTTGGCAAAAATAGAGGCGGGTACATTGGAATACATCAGATATCCAATGGATTTGGGAGAATTGTGCCGTAATGTGTATGAGATGCATAAGGATCGGGTGCAGACTGGGGTTGTTTTGATATTAGACAATAAAGACACCAGTTTGATAATCAATGAAGATCAGAACCGAATTATGCAAGTTGTTACAAATTTGATAACCAATGCTATAAAATTTACTTTCAAAGGGGAAATCCGTTTTGGTTTTGAAGTGAGGGAGGAGTATATTGATTTTTATGTAAAAGATACGGGAATGGGTATCTCCGAGGAGAAGATTAAAATGATTTTTGAGCGTTTCGTGAAACTGAATACTTTTGTTCAGGGAACAGGTTTGGGGCTTGCGATTTGTAGGGTGATTGTAGAAAAATTAGGTGGAGAGATTACTGCGGAATCCAAACTGAATGAAGGTTCTACTTTTCGTTTTACGATTCCTTATAAGGCGGGTAAAAAATGTCCGGAATCCGAAAAGGCTACGAAGTGTCCGGAATCAGGGAGTACGGAACCGAGAAAAGTATTGCAAAGAAGAACAGTACTGGTGGCGGAAGATGTAGACAGCAACTTTTTGCTGTTAAAGACATTGTTAGGGAAAAGATGTAATCTGCTATGGGCTAAGAATGGAGAGGATGCGGTGAATCAATTTAAAGAACATCAGCCCGACTTGATTTTGATGGATATCAAGATGCCCCATATGGATGGGCTGGAGGCTACGCGCCTGATTCGTTCTTATTCAAAAGAAGTGCCTATTGTCGCTTTGACTGCCTTTGCTTTTGAGTCCGACAAAGACAGGGCTATAGAAGCCGGATGCGATGATTGCCTGACTAAGCCGGTTTCACAAAATGCCTTGGAAAAAGTGTTGGATAAATATGTTAAGTAGACATTGGCGAGGTATAGTGCGTAAAGAGAACAGGCAATATGGAACAGAACAGGGAAGGGAGGATGCAATGCGAAGATTATAGATCTTACAGGTGAAAGATTTATATCTTTGGGTTGTAAGATTACGATGAACTCATAGGGAATAGAAACGGACTTTTATAAAAACAAAAGAGGAACTGCCTCTGCGGCAATCCCTCTTTTCTGAATTTGAGAGCATGTTATTTAACTTCGATAACCTTGGCTGCTTTTTCTTTGTCTTCCGGCGTACGTTTCGGCAGCTCGATAGTTAATACACCATCGTTTACTTTTGCATCAATTTTATCTTTATCTACATCATCAGGCAGGATCAATGTCTGTTGGAATTTAGAATAAGAGAATTCGCGACGCAAGTAACGGCTTTCTTTCTTGCCTTCTTTATCACCTTCGGTACTTTCTGTTTTCTTTTCCATAGAGATAACCAAGTCGTTGTCTTCGTTGATATGAATCTTGAAGTCTTCTTTGGTCATTCCCGGAGCGGCGACTTCTACTTTGTAGTCTTTGTCACTTTCAATAACATTGATGGCGGGAGCTGTTGCATTGGCTTTTACCATCCAGTCGTTATCAAAGAAATCATTAAAAATACTTGGTAACCATGTTTGGTTTGATCTTCTTACTGGCATCATAATCTTAATCTCCTATAGGTTTTGGTTAAACATTTTGTTTATTTCTGAATTCCTTCACCTTTCGGCTTTGTCATTCACTATCCATAATGCAAACCGCATACCATTAGTTCGATGATATGCGGTTTATATTGCACTCTTTTAAACCTATAAAGGTTTTCTTAAAGATTAAAACCTTTGCATTAAAAGTTGGTAAGCCTCTTTAAACATTTGATTGTCAAGGCTACTGCCAATTTGTAATTTTAGGGGGACAGATTGACAGTTGTTCTATATCAGCTTGAACCGCATACGGAAGATTCCGTCTTTATAGTCGTGGCTTATAATTTTAAATGTACCTATTTCGGACGTATTTTCCACGTGTTGACCTATACAGAGGCATTCGTCGTAATCGCCGACTTTTACAATCCGTACGGTTTCGGAAGCTTTTTCCGGTAAACGTTTCATGTCAAAGCGCCCTATAGCTTCCTCTTGAGAGATAAATTCCATTGTAACGGGCAAATTTCTTCGCAATACTTCGTTTACGGTGTTTTCTATTCTTATAATATCCGCTTCTTCCGGACAGGTTTGCAGCGCAAAATCCAGCTTGCTTTTTTTGCGTTCTATATGGGCGGATATTGCCCGTCCGCATCCGAAAAGATTGACCATTGTCCTGTTTATGACATGCTCTGTAGTATGCATGGGAGGGTATTCCTGTTTATTATGGTCGTTGAGTGATGGTTGTTCCATAGTTATTTTATTTTTGTTCTGATTTTGATGGGATATTAAAATCCGTTCAAAGATAAATTATTCTTTTGTAATAAGGAAGCAGAGAGGAAATGATTGCTTTTGTATTATTATAAAACAACGAATTTTAAAAGATACTCAATGCCGGAAGGGAGTACTTTTGCAGAAAAGTATGACGTTCACGAGGCTCTTAACCGATTTTAATGAGGCATGAACGTCATATTGATTTTTACTGTTTTACATCACAGGGGTTTGGAATAAGAATACAAATGAGTCGCTGTCTTTTAAATCTTTTACAGCATCTCCTGCATAAATCTTTCCGTTGGTGAGGGTCAGTTTCTTGATTCCGGCTTTGGGACTGAAGTCGATTTTCTTCAAATCCAACCAAAACAGATTAGGAGTCATGACCGATTCAAAATAATATATTTTATTCTTCTGATCGGATACAGAACGCCAGCGGGTGGAAGATATATGAGGTTTGTCCGGTGTGGTAATTCCGAAAGGAACAGATACATTACGCATCACACTGAGCACACTGGGTACAGCTATTTTAGCATCCGGAGTCTGAGGGATTGCATGTATATAAAAAGAGGCACGCACAAAGCGGTCGCTGGAACGGTTCGTGCCCGGCAGCATTTGCAATCCTCCTACTTCTTTCCAGTAATTATTGATAGCCAACTGATAATCATATCGTGGAGAATTGGTCATCACTTGGAATTCTTTTCCTTCGTGTATGCTTAAATTCCCGTCCAGATATTCCAAAACCGCTGTATTTCCTGTTTCATCTGTAATAGCCAGGTGAAGAGTGGAAGCTGAACCGTTGGGCATGTGGGGAGCATCAATGCGGAATGATTCTTTTTTCAGCTCCTCGACAGCTTCATGTACGGTGGCAAAATTGTCCAGTACATATTGTGTCCATATGCTGATCCCCATGACAGGACGTGTATCTCCCGGGCGGTCAAAGACGGATTCTGGCAAAAATAACAGACTGGCAACCAATCCTTTTTCATTCATTCCGTCACACGTACCTATATCATATCCTGTTGCAATGACGCTGCCGTATTTTGAAGTCCATTTCACGGCATTTTCTTTATTATATCCTGCACGTTGTATTCCTCTGGGGAAAACATAGATATTACTCATAATATCTTCTTTCCAGTCCATTGTACGTCCGGTTACTACCATATGGTCCGGTCCGATATAGACGGCACGCGTGCATGCATCCGCTTTTTGTACGCTCATATAGAACATACCTGCCAATGTTAGTAATGCAATACTTCCTTTTTTTAATTTCATGATTCTATCATTTATAAAGATTGTCTTTGCCATTTAGAACAAACCGGATAAGGAACAGGTTTATGGAAATGCAGTGATTTGTGATACATTTGTTGATAAATGCTAATTCATCGGTTCGATTGGAACGTAAATCACATCCGCATTCCCTTCATAAATTTCTACCTGATTATCCTGTCGGAGGGATTCTGTTGAGAACGATTGAAGATAGGTCGAGGTTTCTGGATTAAAAGAAATACTTGTTTTATCGTAAAAGTAAGGGGGATAAAATAAAAAAGGAGCAACGCCTTGCTCCAACCTTTGTTAACCTTAAATCTAATACTATG
>OODH01001015.1_pt1 | contig 18798 bp, 19 predicted proteins | sample 1671391 | NCBI WGS metagenome assembly OODH01 (sample SAMN06348152, study PRJEB24527) | human gut metagenome | biome: human gut; feature: ankylosing spondylitis patient; material: feces | host: Homo sapiens | place: China | collected 2015-10 | reverse complement strand
GGCCGGGGGACCGGAACAATGGAACAATGGTTTGACCAACTTTTGGGGCCGGGGGACCGGAACAATGGAACAATGGTTTGACCAACTTTTGGGGCCGGGGGTCCCACTGATTTTGGAACAATGGAACAATGGTTTTATCAACTTTTTTAGGGGGCTTATCCTCTTTAAGAACACATGTTCCCTATCATTGTTTACTGCTGGTCCCTGCCACAGGGGCCAATATCCTCGGCTTGTGGACACAAAAAACCCGGGCTCCCCTAAGCCCGGGACGGAGTAGTTTCCTAAAATTTCCAGCTAAAGCCGACCTCATACCCCGATCGGGTCAGCTCGAAGTCCCTCATATAGGATATATCTACTCCGAAATTCCTGTAATATATGCCTCCCCCAACCCCAACCTGCCCGAAGGAGTTAGCCGAAGCTCTCAGAAAGGGGGACCATTTCCGGGACCTCGTTTCTTTGATCTGTTCTCGGACGGGGGTATACTTGTACGTAAGATGCTGGAGAGTGTTGTATTGGACTGTAGCCTCCCAGTCAAATTGGCCAATTTTGGGATCTTTGAAAAATGTTCCAGCGTATTTCCTGGTCGTATTCCAGTCCAATATTGTCCTTTTTACGCTCTCCAGAGTATCCACCTCCTTTTGGTCCTCCCCAAAACCCCCTCCATTTGTGATTTCTGGGGGTGTTTGGGGAACCTTTTCCTCCTGGCCCTTATAGATATATATCAATTTGATTGGATTCCTAAAACCCTCCCATTTTGGAACCAAATCCGGGACTTTGACCTCCCCCTGAATTGGGGGTAAATCGACGTACTTTATAACGGTCTTTTCCTCGACTGTTTTACGCCCGATTATAAAGCCTATACCTACAAGAACTATTGTGCAGAGTACTCTCTTTAGTAAGTCCATATCGTGTCCTGCGGGAGGGTTTTAGAAGCATCTACGTGGATAAAATTCCCGTCGATGCCTATCCTCCGGATCCGCAATGCAATGGCTGCCCGGAGGATCTTCATCCGATTGGGGCCCGAGGCACACCGGATGTCCACTGCCAAACCTTCTGTGTGAGCACTGTTGCCGGACCGTCCTTTGGCCTTATCGTGTTCTTTGGAACGATAAGCGCAATTGAGGACGAGAGGGATGCCTGCCTTTTCACGGAGGTCATCCAGTAGATCGAGAAAATCCTGGTCCATGTCTTCAATGGAGCAGGACGGGTTGCATCGCTCGAACTCTTCGGGCTTAAAATACTTACTTGTCTTCATGGCATTCAAAGTCTATTTGAGTTTTCTTGCTGACCGATCTCTCCATGTATGACCGGAGAGCTCTGAATATGGGGTGATTTGAGATTATAGCTGAATTCTCGAGAAAGCTCCAAAACTCTGTTCCGACGATGAAGGCAGCGAAGAGGTTGGCAAGGCCGAGATCCCCCAAGTTCGAGAGGACCTGCACGTCAAGCATGTAGGCCATGCCAATACCGATAATGCTGAGCCCCAACTTCCAACACGTGTCCCACATTTTCTCGCTTTTGAACACATATTTTTGATGGGCTCGTTTGTGGCGCTTGTAGTCAGCAATATTTCCAGTTATGAAGTCGACGATAACGGCAATACAGACACAGAGGATAAGGACCTGGATCGGAGCTAAAAGCCCCCAAATCCCTACAATGCTCCCGCATATCCATTTTCCCGCTCTCATGACTTCCTCCTTCATATCTGTCAAACTTATAACTTATTATGTCCTATAATCATTTTACGAGACGGGGACTCCTTGTATTCAGTACATGGAGTCAGTAACCGCAGAGCTTTAAGGTGATTTATAGCCTTCTCGAGGTAGGCTTCCCCGATGTTCCGTGCTTCGTTCGAGCTACGGACGATTATGTTGTCTTCTACTCGAGTGCTGAATTCGCCATCTTTGTACCTCACACCGAAGGCAGTGGGATTGATTGGATTGTTGACGATGAATCGGGAATACGCAATGTATGCAATGGCTATCTTGAGTCCTTCGCTTCGACCATCCCCGGAACAGCCACCATCATAATACCCGCCTTCCATGGCGGCAGTGTACTGATCTTTTGTAATGGTTACGTCCCCGTATTGGAAAGGACCGGGGCCGGAAAAGTCTGTCTCGTCGAGCCATCTGTAGAGGTTGGCTCCTATGACATCCACCAATCTGAGGGTCTCGGCCTCCCGGATGTATGGCTCCAGTCTGGCCGGATCGTTGATGTTCTCGGCTATCGGCCGAACATTCCGAAGGTCGTTAGAGTTGAGTATCATCGGGCATGAGTTTTATAATCTCCTCGTCATAAAGCCCATAAATGAGCTTGAGCATGTTTCTCTTCTGAACAGTGGAGAGCATCTGGTCCCGGATAATCTCCAGTACCTGAGTCATGTTGTCCTTGCCAATTCTGTCTGCTATAGACTCGCCGGCATTGTAAGTGAGAGACTGAATAGCGAAGTCGGGATTTTCCAAAGGAGCCCACCAGTACTCAAAAATCGATACGAAAGTCTCCTCCAGCTGCTGACGCTCCCGTACTGTAACAGAGTTGTAGTACTTGTAGGCATTGGTCATGAGATCAGCCCCAAAGTTAGCCCCCACGTCAACAGCTCGGAGAATGGGGGGTTGCTTGAAGGATTGGCCAATGTTCTCCGGGATGACTCTCTGCGTTACTTCGAATGCTTTGTCATAGTTCTCCCCGGAGAACCTTATGAACTGGGGCACTTCATCTTTTGACTTGCACTGGATGTACCACAATTGTGAAGTGTTCTCATCTCCTTGAAATTTGTTGAGCTCTTTCTGCGTCTCATTGACTTGGGACTGGTCTTGAGTCTCGTCCTTGATGTCTACCAAGATCCCAGCTGACAAGAAGTTGGAGCATGCGTTTCTACCGGCTACATTGGCAAGTGCTTCCTCGGTTCTCATGTCGGTCATCTCAGCGATGAAGATGGGGACCGGATAAGAGGGACTGCCTTCGGAGTCTCCTGAAAAGTAGAGGATCTGGCCATTATAATTGTCCCATCCGCCAGCTTCTCCTACCTGGTTCAGAATAACCTCCGGATCCGGGTTGAAGAGATGAAACCACTCAATGTCAGACGGGGACCACCGGGATCTCGTCTTGTCTCGGTGACCCCAGTCGGGGTGATATGCCGTCCGGCCAATGAATCCATCATCGTCTGCCTTCGCAAGTCGGAGAGACTCGAACGGAATGTGGTGGATCGAACTGACGCGGAAGTTCATATTATAGTTAACATGGATGGCGAACCCATGCCATAACGTAAAGTCTTTGCAGACCATGCGGAGGATCTTGTCGAGCTTCTCCCCTTCTTTGTTGACCCGCAATTTGTAGATGCCGGGGTCTTTGAATCCATGACCGTATACGAAATCATTGTATATGCTCAAGCAGGCATTGCCGGTCTTTGAAGCCTGAACAATCTCGCTGACTGTCTGGGGAAAGTCGTTGGTATCTCCGTATGTTTGGATGCCATATTGTCTCCAGTCCCGGGATTCGAACTGAGGAGCTGATTTGATCTGTGCAACTTTCATACTGGCGTAATTTTAATAGTAGGAGGGACGGGAAGCGACCCCGTCCTATTACCAGTCCTATTCGGACCCTCCTTTTTTGGGAGTTTCCGAAACGGGATTGACTATCCGGTTGTAAGCCTCTTCGATCTCCCCGGCAGACATTTGCGAGTCTGCATAGGCTTCTTTGATGTCTTCCAGATCCATCCCGGCGTCGATGAACTCCTTCACCTCGGTGTCGATGTCGGCGGTCTTCTCCTCGGTCTTCTCCTCGGTCTTCTCCTCGGTCTTCTCCTCGGTCTTCTCCTCGGCGGATGCCGAGTCGAGAATGGCATGGATTGCCTCCATGGCTTTGGAGTACTCATCGAGCTTGGCGTTCAGCTCGATCTGTTTCTTGTTCAGCTCTTCGAGTTCGGCTTTCACGGACTCGATCTGCTTGCTCAGAACCTGAGCCTGACGCTTTTTGATTTCCACGTCCTTGTCCGGCATCTCCTTGCCATAACGAGACATGAATTTCTCCAGTCGGTCGTTCAGGTCTTCGGGGACCCGGGTGAAGTACGAAAGAGCATCCTTGTTGAATGCGATGTGATACAAGCAAAGATCCTCCGTGATGTTCCTCGGGGTGAGGATCTTGCTGAACTCTTTGTTGATCGGGTCATGGAGCAGAGTACCTGCTCTGAGTTCGTAATCGGGGTGTGCTACGTTTTTCATTTGTTGTTCTGTTATTCGTCTTAATGCTAAGTCGGCTTCGATCAGGCAGAAGCCGCATCGGGAAACTGACTTATTCAAAAAGTATCGAGAAAGTTCATCTACTTCTCGATGGAGAGCGGGGTTCTTTTCCAATTCCAATGTATGGGCCCGATAGGCTTCGCCTTTCAGGGACCCATACTTGGATTGGTAAGCTCTCAGTCTTTCGAGCATGTCAGTCATGAGTGCTACGGTTTAGATCCTTTGGTCAGAAGCCCGTCTACCATGAGGTCTGTGGTGGCTTCGTCCGTGTCGAAGAGGCTCATCGGGAGCGAACCTTCCTGAGCGATGGTGCCGTTGGCCAGAGTTACCTGGTATGCAACGCCGTCGGTCATTTCGGTAGTGACAGTGATTTCGGTGAGCTCCAGACCCGAGTCCCAGCCATACACCTCGTACTTGGTGTCCCCTTTGTCGCCGGTATCGTTGTTCTCGACGATGGCGATGACGCGGGCATTGGTCAGGCCGTTTACGAACTTCTTGGCTGCTTCCGACTTCTTGAAGATTCGGACAACTACGTTGTGCTGGTGAGTCTTGAGGTACGTGCCAGCATTGATGGTGTCCGAGCCTACAGTTGCGTTGGGCAGCGAGTCGACTTCGTAACCAGTGGCACCGGTCTTAAGGATGAGCGAAGAGATAACGTTGTCAGTTACAACAGACTTCGATTTGTCGACGTCCGAGTAGCTGAGGAGAATCACCCTGGCGGTGGTGCCGGCGATTGCCGGCTTACCACACACCTGGTTGATGAATCCTGTTTTGATTTTAGAACAATCAAGTCCTGCCATTTTCTTAGATTTTTAAGGATTAGATACCTACCGAGAACAGATCCGGGTTAGTGAGCTTGGCATCCGCCCGACCCATGAGTTCTACGTAGACTGCACGGTCTTTGTACTCGTACCAGATCCGCATCTTCTCGAAGCTGTCGATTGCATCAACACCTATGCCGAGCACGCTCTTCGAGGTGAAGAGAATTCGATGGGGATTGTTGAGCTTCGTGCCAGTGTCTTCCGACGTAGCGATGATCTTGTCCCAGATGGGCATTGCGATGACCGGGATGCCATTGAAGCTGAGAGCCTCCATGCCATTCAGCAGAGCCAAGCGAGCCGACTCGAGGCAGCAAGCGTCCATAAGAGACTGCTGATAGGCATCGTAGACCGACTGGGTAACGAGGATAAACTTGTCAGACTGCTGACGGAGCAGAAGCGGGGCACTGAACACGACCGACTGAATGTATTCCTTGGCCTTGTCCGGAGTAAGCTTCTGAGCTGCGTAAGATGCCCCGGCATTTTCCGTAATTGTTGCTCCGCGCTGGGACGGATTGGCTGTAACCTGGGCGGTAATCTGTTTCCAGAAACCATTGATGATGGTGAAAAATTTCAGGTCGAGACCATCCGTAATGATACCGCTGTCGGCAACGTTCTTGGCGTCCTTGTCGTTGAACCAGAACAGGCGGTACCAGAAATCCATAATGGAGCGCTCCAGAACCTCGATGACAATGTTCATGTAGTCCGTATCCGTGAAGTCCGGAATGTCGACGCCGGTGCGGAGAGAGTAGATAGTTGCCGACTGTTGGAGGTCAGTGTAACACTGGGACAGAAGGATCTCCCAGACACCGGGCTCCCATTTCAGCTTGCGGGTGTTGATGTTCCACGGCTGAGGAGTCGGGTTACACCCGGTGTTGACCACGCCGACCATGCCGCCCTCGCCGATGTAACCCACCTCGGTGTTAGTGACGATGTCGGGGAAGACTGTGTGGATGGAGTTGATGTCAGGACCCTGAATGGTGTCCTCCATAATCATCTCCGAGATTGCCTGAATGACACGTCCACAAAAAGTGAACTTATCCATGTCAAGGAATCCGCCTTTTTTATTTGCCATAGTTCCTAAAGTTTTTGAGTTTGACTACTTGAGAATCTTTTTGGCAGCGTTGACCTTCTGGAGCTTTTCGCGAGCTTCGTTCTTGAGGTCAGCTGCCGAGGGTTCGGGCTTCTTGCCTCCGGGCAGAACCGTCTTGCGGTTCTTTGGGCGGTAGTTGCTACCACGGAGGTTGCGGAGTTCGTTCTCCTGCTCCTCGATGAGGTTCGTTGCCTCGTCGAGCATCGCCTCCAGTGCTGCAACGCGGTCCTCGAGAGACTCGGTGTCCTCCATCTCGATGCTGGTGACGATGTTGTCCTCGACAGTAACCACCCGACCGTCTTCCAGAACGACAGTGCCCGACGTCTCGCCATTGGCGAGAGTTGCCTCTACACCTTCGGCCAGATTGTCCTCTTCACCTACGGTCTGGAGAACGACCTGACCCTCAGCATCCAGATAGTCAAAATTGGCGGGAGCGCCTTTCTTGCCATTCCGGAATGCCTTGACTTTGCTCATGAACTTCTCATAAGCGCTTTTTTCGTTTTTTGCCATAGCATTAAAAATTTGGTTTGTGTTGTATGAATTGATTTTGGAAATGAATCCCAAGTCAAGAAGTGATTTGGCATCATGGATGCGTTCCTCATGCATGACATTGCGGAGCCGTTCCCGGTCCTGACCTGTTCTCTCGACATACACGTCAAGAATAGCCTCCTCCTCCAGAGCAAGCTCCTCGGCAATGCTACGAGCATCGTCGGAAGTGAGCCAATCCCCGACCGGCATGTATACCCGATGGATGAGTGCCCGGCAATTCCTGTTTGCCGACCGGTTCTCTGCCGGAGCTGCCAACAGGATGCACACTGCCATCGAGTGGCATCCCCCGACAATATTTGTGTATATAGTCCTCCCGCTCATGCGAAGATGATCGTAAATCTTGAAGCCCTCCTCAACAGAGCCCCCGTCACAGTCAATGTTGATGCACACCTCCTGTTCGTCGGGGTGTTCATCAAGTACCCGGCGGAAGGTCTCCACGGAGCAGATCTCTGAGGTCCCACCCCAAAGCTCCATCATGACCCGATTCTCTTCGGAGTCAATTGCGCCTTTTAAGTTGATGAATATCATGTGCCAAATTATTTCAATACAAATATAATTATTCCTAATAGATATTGAAATACTATTTGTGCTGGGCTATTTAAAAATTAGCCCGGTCTTGAATCTGCACGTAGTTAGCATCTTCCCTCCGAATATCTTCGATTGTAGCAATCACTCTCACCTGGCCAAATGCTTTTTGAATTGCCCTCTCCATGTCAAGCCGATTCATAGGTTCCGACGCCTCAGCGAATGATCGGATAGCATATCCCCCGTCCGATCCAACTTTAGTGAACGGTACTCCGCCACCGAGTTCGTTTATGGCTGACAGAAGAGGCAGGAACATGCGGCTCGACTTCTTGTTAATGATGGTCTCGCCTCCTTCCGCCTCAATGTGCACTCCTCCAGCGGCATGACTGGGTCCCTCAATGTATTTACCTCTTGCGGCTTTCGGCAGAGGAGCTGCCCAAAGAGCTGCCATCTGAACTGCTCCCAAAGCCGCAGCTGCTGCAATGAACGGGATAGCCAAAGGGAATCCCATTTTAGCCGATGCCATGATGGAGATGGCAGTATTGATGCCAATCTCGAAGGATCCCATTGCCCTCTCCCGGATAGCTTGTTCCCGTTCGATTTTGGCCAACTCCTTCTCCTTCTGTTTCTCCATCTTGACTTTCTTTTCGTTGTACTGGGCCTCCGTGATTTGGCCATTAGCGTACATGTTTGCCAATGCCTGCTCCTCCCGGCTGTATTGGTTTTCTACCTCCTGAGCCCGGCGCTCCCCGAGAGCACTGGCCAAGTCATTGAAAGCATTAGCAAAGCCGGATGCCATTTCGGCATACTCCCGGAGCTTCTCGATCCGTTTTTCCCATAAAGCCTCCTCGTTCTCAGCCATCTCAAGTTGGATCTGAGCAATGGCGTCCTCGTTTCCTTGAGCTGCTGCCAACTCTGCCTCCAGATACCTTTTCCTGATCTCATACTTGGACTTGTGATTTAATTCGGCTTGAGCGAGCTCCTTGTCGAGGTCCATTTGCTGGAGACGAAGATTGTTGGCTCGGAGCTGGGCCTCCTGCTCATAGGTTTTCTCCCCGGCAGCTTTCCTGGCTTCGATTTGCTTCTGGAGCATCTCATTCTCGAGCTCCAGCTTCTCCCTTTCGTTGTCCGCTGCCTTCGAGAGGTCCTCGGCATACTGTTCGTTTAGAGTTTGGTTGAACCGGTCAAGTTGCTGTTTGGTAGCATCCTCGCGGATCTTTTTGATTTCGTCCTGGAGGTTTTGCTGAATTTGTTTCTCGAGTTCGGCTCTGTTGACCAGGAACTGCTCATAAGCGGCATACTCTTTCTGGTATTCCTCCTCGCTCATACCTCTCACGAACTGAGGAGACTGAATGTTGGCCAGCTCCTTCATGGCGTCCTGGTACTTCTGAGTAACCTGGGCAATCTGCATGTCGACTGTGCCTCCGGAGGCTACAGCCAATATGTTGGCTCTCACCCCCGCAAGGTAGTCATTGAGCTGTTTGGCTTGGTTCTCGTAGAACTGCTTGTCAGACCGAGCCAGGGCATTCAGAGCCGTCTGATACTCCTTGTTAGTGATTTTGCCGTAAGCTTTTTGGAGAGCGAGACGCTCCCGGGCTCCATCCTGAGCTGCCTTGTAGAGCTTTTTCTCATACTCCATCCGGATGGCAATGTTCGTAGACTGGAATGTTGTTTGGAACCTGAGATCGTCTTCCCGGATCTTCTGCATGGCTTCCGAGTTCTTTAAAGCAACCTCCAGAGCCTTATCGGCAATGGCCTGCTGAGCCTCCCGGTTGGCTATTGCAATCTCAAGAGCCAAGTTATCAATTGCGGCTCCCTCATTCTCGATTGTCCGGAACAGTTCTTGGTATCGGCCTTTCAAATCGTCGAGTTCCTTTTTGGACTCCTTGTATTTGGCCAAGCTTCCTGACCATGTGTTGAGCTCCTCCTCCTTGGCTGCAATCACCTTTTTCAAGGAGTCGAACTCATCCATTGCAGCCATCTGTCTTTGACGAGCTGCACTCATCTCAATCTCGCGGAGCTTGTTAGCTGTTTTAAGCTGAGCTTCGGCGATCTGTTCCGACGTGGCATGATTGGCTTTGAGATTTTCTATTTCTCTCTTGCCCCGGATCTCCTCGGCTTTGGACAGAGTGTTCCGCTTGGTCTCGATCTGATCCAGTACATACGTGGAGGCTTCGGCAGCTCGATTGTATGCCTCCATTGCCCGGGTTGCTCTCTCTTGAGCTTCCGTGTTACTGTTGAATGCGTTCATAAGAGCAACCACTCCAGCCACCAATCCGCCCACTGCTGCTGCCACCAATACAACGGGGTTGGCAGCCAAAGCCGCATTCCAAAGCCATGTGGCAGCTGCTGCTGCTTTGGTGAGGATGTTGCTAGCTCCTTGTACGGCATTTTTAGCAGCTATCGCTTTCGTCTCGGCGAGAGTCTGGTTGATGCCAACCAGCTGAACCAAGTTAGATGCAGCTCGATAAGTGGCTTCGGTCTTGGAGAGAGCTGCTTGGAGAGAAGACAAAGAGGAAAGAGCCGTGATGATGGTTATCATCTTCGTCATGGTAGCATTGAGCTCCTCGTTCTCGCTCCCCAGTACCTGAGTGGCTGTGGTCCAAAGGCCCCATACGGAAGTCAAAGCTGACGTGGCGCTGGTAACTGCCTGTATGGTTTCAGTTCCTTTACCAACGTTGGATATAGCTGTATTGACCAGGTCCTCAGCGCCTTTCAGTTCACCGGCTCGTTTAATCATCTCCTTGAACGTCTCAGAACTCGTATCCCCGGACTGAGCCATCTGGATGAGTGTCTGGGTAAGGTCGGAGAGTTCCTGCTTGAGGTTATCCGTTGCCTTCTCGTAGTTACCAACTGACCGGCGATAGTCCCCGAGTGCCTCCTCCTGAGCTTTGAGCTCCTCGGTGGTTTCTGCAATGCGCTTGCCGAGCTCGGCTTTACGAGCCGCGTCCTGCATTGAGTTGCCCAGCTCTGCAAACTCGGCATTGTCCAAAGCCAGCTGGGTTCTAAGTTTTGCTAAACTTGCCTCCTGTTGGTTCTGGAGCTTAATGTTGTTCTGGATTTGCTTCTGGTACTTGTTCGCCTCGCTGTTGATTGCCTTGATCTGGTTGTCAAGCGCATAGTATTCTTGAGCATTCTCCTCAGTTACTTTGCCGAGAGCCTTCTGCTGGTCTCTCAACTCCTGGGACCGGAGTTTCAATTCGGCTAACGTCTTGAGGGCATCCTCAGCTGTTACACGGACGTTGTAAATTGTATTTTTCTGTTTTTCGGCCATATCACATTCGTATTAGGTCTACTTTGGGTATCTTTCCAGCTTGGAAGTTGTTTATTTTCGAAACGTAGAACCAGAACCCATGCTCTTCCAGCCATATCGGGTTGAACAAGTCCAAACTTTGAATGTCGAGCGAGTCCAAAAGAATTTGGACCTGTAGGATCTTTGGTCTTTTGAGTATATTGTTGATGAGCTTGTCGTAGTACTTAGGAACGTAGTATTTCAAATTTTTGAAATACGCCGTGTATAGTCGTACCTGGGTAGTGGTGTGGCCTACCCTCACCTTGGGCCGCATATAGTCAGACTTATCTATGTGGACGACCATCGGCTTACTTAGAACATTGTACTCCCAAGTCGTCTCGGTCACTTCCCCGTTCTCCATCCGACCTCTATTGATGGTCCAGATAGGGTAGTTAGCAAGTGTATGAATCTTATTTGTAGTGTCCGCATCATAGAGGCTTTGGTTGAGCCCTGCCAAGAACCCAATTTGGAACAGGAGTTTGGTGGGCTGGAGGTTGACGTCCGGGATGCTGAACTTGTACGAGTCAGTAACGTCGTTGTCCTTATTATCCTCTAACTTTATCTCGTTGGACTGGGCATAGCTGGACAATTGGAACGTAAGTTTGGTGTCCTTTCCTTTTATCAGCTTGTCAGACCAATTTTTCCCGGACGAACTTCGTCTGTTGTAAAACTCCCGAATAGAGTATGCTCTTGCTACCTTTGTGACGGGATTAACGTCGACGGTTAGACCAAACAGCTGGACAAATGCTTTGACTATGTCCCCCAAGCTTTTGAATCCAGTAGAGGCCAGGAGGTCATAGGTTAGTCCGGGTTGGGGCTTATCCCCTGGTGAAGTTTCAGGCACAGGAGGAGCAGTAATGCTGACCGGAAATCTCATGTCAAACGAACTGCCAGGGTTAGTGACTATGGCGAGAGTTCCAGACACCAGTATGTGCTCCCCTGCCTCCATCTGGATGTCGACCGAAACGTTGCCAGAAGACCCCGATGACCAGGACCTTGTCAACACTACAGCACTGGTTCCGTCGTTCTTGTAGTGGGTAACTTTGACTGTCACACTACTCTTTTGGATGGCAGAAATATTGGACCACGAGAATCTAAACGTGATGGTCGTGTCCCATAGAGTCATCCAGCTGAATGTTCCGGATTCGGGGCCTATAGTCAAACGTCCGGCGACCGGGTCACTGAGAGTTACCCCGGGGGAGCCTTTCCATATCACCCCGGTGGGGGTGCCAACCGGGGGATTCCGGATCCAGCCAATTCCGGATGCTCCCGGAGCCTTGGGGTTGTCTGCCAAAACGGGGTAAGTGCAAGGCAAAAACATTTCGTCTCGGTCGACGGGGTCCACGTCGGTCTCGAGACTGTAGCCTGCTCGATCGAAGATCCATGTCACCAAGTCATACCAGTTGAGGTGGGGGTAGAACTTGTCCAACTCACTGACTTGCCTGATTGCCTCCATGGCGAAAGGGGGAAAGTTCGGGTTCTTTTGTAGAGTTGCATACAGCCAAAAGTACAGGACTTTAGCCTCTTCGGGGCCGGAGAGGTATCGCTCAGTCTGTCCCATTGTGTCCGTGTACCACTTGAGGAGGAACATACCATCCCCAGGGTCCTTCGCGTCAGTGTTGTTTAGTGTGTCGAACAGGTCAACGGTTGCCCCGAGGATCTGGACCCCGATCGATGTATCTGATACGTCTACGATGTTCAATACTGCTCCAGCCGGGGATATGAGTGCTCCCCCATAGAATAGTTGGCAAGGAAACTTCATGTATGGCACACCCGAACCTGAGCCAACTACAAAACTGAATTGGAATGCTTGCTCGTTATGGGTCGTCCTGGGCAGACTGATCCGCTGGGAGTACGAGGCATTCCTGTCTTTCAGCTCCGCCAGATTGTTGATCTGGTAATTCATCGCAGGAGCATCCAGCGGGAGGTCCAGTGACCAGACCTCGCCGTCAATGCCTTTCATGAGTAGTTCATAGTTCATATTACCACTGAGTTTGTTCGTCAATAAGCTGGAACTCGTAGCTAACAGTGTTCCTGGGAGTCTTGGTGTCCCAAGTTAAGTCCGTGTCATTTACTAGGACTCGTTGCCATGCCTTGATTGAGTGGTCGTACCTTTGAACAAGAGGCGAGAGAGCAATTCCTTTGAGCAAGTTGAAGTCGTTCTCATCAAGCTGTTCTGCTCCTGCTTGGACTATGTTCTTAAACTCCGGAGCTAACTCGCCTCTCGTCTGTGAGGCATAGGGGCCTCTGGAATTCGCTAATACGTATTGGTCTCCCCGGTCAACCTCCTGCGTATACTTCTTGTGTTGCTCAAACATGTAAGTGTCCCATCCGCCTTTCTGGTTTATCCAGCGAATGTAGAATGGGTTGCAAGGTTTCTCCGTATCGATGAATATGATGTTCCATGCTTGAGAAGGGCCTGCTCCTCCAGAAAGTCTGAATTTTACGTAGTTTGCATCAGTACTAACCGTAGTCTCAAATTCGCGCACAAGGGGGATGTTGAGTCGGGTAGAAATATCAAATTGTTTTTCGGCAACCTTATAAAGTTTAATCCGAACGTCGACCGATGTAATGGTAGATGGTGACCCCAAAAACCCTCCCGGGAATAGGGTGACGTAGAACGGCCACCCGAAGTATTTTTTTACATACAGATTCCTGTCGTTGTCAGGAACCCGGTCAGTCAGTACGAGTCCTAAGCCTGACCTGGTGAAATTAGCGTTGTAGCCTCGAGCCCTAACTCCCCGGGAGGCATATCGAACATTGAAGTTTCGGTCGCCGATGACTCTGTAAGCATATGCCGATATGAGATTGTAGTCAATGGCAAAGCCGATGGATTGGTCTATGTACGGAAATGTTCTCAATCTGTCGTCCCGGAATCCGGCTTTTGCCAAGAAACTGAGGTCGTATTTCTTTGTCGTCCCGAATCCCGAGTCTCTGTAGATGTCGATGCTTTCAGTTAGTGAGTTCGCTGCTTTAATTGGACTGGGGCTATAGTCGACAAAGTTCTTTCCGTAGGCCAAACTCATACCTGAGAGAGTAACCTTCACTCCAGCTGTTGCTCCTTCAATACCTGCAAAAATGACAAGGAAATCGCGGGGGGATCCTGCTGTAACAATGTGCGGTATCTGAACCCTCCACGTCATGTTGGCACCAATTGGTATATTTGTTTTAGCAATCCCAGTGGTAAGATTACCCGAACTGGTTGCTTGGAACAAAGCAACGGTGAGTGAAGTGGCACCCACTCCAGCCCCGCTAGAAACCCTAAAAGCATACCATTCCCCGGGTACCACCTTTCTACGGAGAGGAAACTTCACAGAATAGTTGTTACTACTACCTCCACTGTTATCAATTACTTCGACCGCCTCATTGTCTATAATGTTCAACGAGACCATATTGTCCTCGTCAAAGTTCTGAGTCTTGATCTCAAGCCCAGGTGTTAATTTGTCGGTCTCAACTGGTATTTGCGAATATGCTGAGTATAAAGAATCCTCAGCCGGTTGATTGGTAATTGCCATATCGCGTTATATTATATATCCGTGGTCCATATTGTTGTCAGGAGTGAATGCCTCTTCAATGAGGACCTCCATTGTCTTGTCCAAATGCTGAGCCAGGTACTCCTCGAAGTTATCAGCGGGAGTGTCGACCAAGTCAACGTAAATGTGATTGCGGTAAAGCTCTGAGCCTTCTCGTTTTATCTTCCATGCAGTGGCATTTCCGAATCGGACCAGGTCCTTGGGATCCGAGAATGTGATGCCTTTGAGCTTTGCCCACTCCATGATGATCTGTCCCAAATTGGCGGGGATCTTTCCAGGACCTCGTCCCCGGATGAGAGTGTAGAAGTAGTTTGGAGCTTCGATCGTTCCCCAAACTGTTTCGCCTTCTCGTCCCGTCTGGACTGTTATCTGAGCATAGGTTCTGCCCGAAGCTTCCTGCCCGGCGTCCTGTGATGCCCGGATGATCTCGTCCCTCATCTGGGTGAGACCCTCAGCCAATATCTGTTCCAGTCCTACCGCCATTTGTTTCTGGGTTTGCGAGCATTGGCTTTCTGCTGAGCCTTACGCTCCAGTTCCTTGTTCAGTCGCTCCCGGAAGAGGTGACTCTGCAAGTTGGTGAAAAGGAGGTTGTACACCTTCCCGTATTTCCATTCCAGAATCTCATCCGGGTCTTTCGAGTAGTCCTTGGCCAGTGCAGTGATGGTGGCCATCTCGCCAACCACCAAAGAGAATTGAGTAATGCCGGCTGCCTTTTCCTCGGCACTGGGCTCGTACTTGAGCTCCGTCTGTTCTCGTTCGATCCAGTACTTAATGCCCATGAGAACCTCGTACCAGTACTCGACAATTTCTGAGGTGTTCCTCAGACTCCATTTGACGCCGAGACATTGCATTCCTTCCTTCATCTTGTCAATGTCGGTCAGCTCCTTTTCAGTGATGATCCGGCCAAGCTCTATGCGTTGGCCGAACGTCATCTGACCGCCTTGTATGTCGATTCGCTGTATCATTTTATGTAGCAGTGTTTGAGACTCCAATACTGTTCGGGGATGTCTTCAATTTTTATTGAGTTGACTATAAACCCAGATCCGGAGCCCAGGTTGGGGTACGTCACACTCGACTTTTTCCACCCATCCTCTTCGGTCCATGGGTAATCTACTGCTAAGTCGCCATTCCCATCAACAGTAAGTTGTCCAACAAAGTTCCTTGTTTGCGAGATGTAGAATGCCAATAGAGGCAAACCCACTGCGGGCACCAAAGCTTGGATCCATGCAGGAGGATAGACCGGCATGGGCAAGTCCTGTCGGTCAAAGAATAGAGTGTGCCCCGACAAGTCAAACCCGGGCTTTACCACTTCGAGGAGGGGGCGCCAGATCTTGTCCTTGTACGATTCAATGCACCAGTCCTGTTTGAAGGTGAACTCCAGTCCTACGCTGACCTCGTTGGCGTCAAACCTGGAAGACGGGTACAGCACCCGGACAGTGTTCATGATTTCCGGATATTGCTTGACCAGCTGAGAGGTCTTGAGCAAGTAGAGGAAAGGCCTGACCATCTGCTCCTCGATTTGGCTCTTCAACTCCAGTCGTCCGACAGTGGGTGAGTTCTTGCTGAACTTCGTGTCGCCTTTGTAGGCATCGTTGGCCATCGGCTCAAACTTGCAGAAGTAGACCTGCATAATGGTACGCTGAGTGGGGTAGCCCCGGTACGGGGTATCGTAGTAGCCAGTGGTAGGTTCCTCAACATAGACGAAGTCGGACGATACCCGATTGCCGTCCGAGTCTGTTACGAATCTTTCCATCGTGTCTACTTTGACGTTCAGCATTCGAGCCTGGTCACACTCAAAGACGGCCAGAGGATTGACCATCTTGACTATTTCGCGGATGAGGGTTATGATGTCCAGTATCATCGTTTTGTGGGGATTATTATTTTGGCGGACTTCATGCCAGTCGCCTTCGGCTTGATCTCGAATATCATTCGCATGATGAGCATGTCCAGGAAGTCCGGAGACCTGCCAAGGAGCTGTTTCATGGTGTCCTTGGAGATGAGCTCTCGCTTCTGCTCAGCGGAGTTCGTGTTCTTGGACTTGAGCACCGTCATCTCCTGCTTGATTTTCTCCTGAACTTCGGGAGAGCAGATGATGTGGATCTGGCGCTTGTTGATGAGCTCCGCCAGCTTGAATGCGCACTCCGACTTGATGTTGTTGTACGTCTTGGAGTCAATGGCTGACTGTCCTCCATGAAACTCCCGGATGCCTTTCAGGTAGCTCTCCAAGTAGAACCCAAGTCCGTCAGCGTCAGAGACGATGCTGGACCGGGGGACTTTCAGACCGGTGGCCAATTTGGCGATCTTCTCCTCCATCTCCTTGCCTTCCGAGAAGCTTTTGGCAATTGGGATCCGGCATACCATGCCGTCCCAGGTTCCAACCACCCAACTGTCTCTACCTTTCCCGGCAAGGTCAGTGCTAATGAACCGATTGCCCGTCGGGAGTACGAACTCATTGCTGAACATGTCGCACACTGCGTCATAATCGACCAGCCAATTCGGGTCATCGTCATACTCCCAGTTGCCAAAGACCAGTCGCTCGATCTGCGACTGGGTCAGGTTCCGGAGAAGCCCCTCAATGTACGTGTCTGGGAGAGTCTTGTTGTCCTGGGGCAGAGCTTTGACGAACCGACGCCAAGGAGGCAGCTTGTTCTCCTTCCATGGCTTGTAGTAGTCCGTGTAGAGGAAATTGTTGGACGGGTTGCAGGTGATGAGGAGTTTGGGAGCCAGCTTGTAGACGTCATTTTTCCATCGACCGATGGAAGCCTGGAGGTTGGTCTTCGCCTCGCGGATAAACTCTCCGCCCTCCTCAATCCATCCCCGAGTCATCTGCATGGAACCGAACCTCTCATACATGGGGTCACTGGGGTTGTACTTGGCATCGATGAGGTAGATGCGGCTTTTGTTGTACAACTCAAAGAAGTTGTATTGGCCATTAAAGTGGTAGTAGTTCTCCGTGATGCCCCAGTGGGTAAATACCTCGTAGATGGAGGGAATAGTGTACCGGACCAGGTCGGCAGCCGTCTTACGCGCAATAAAATAAAATGTCTCTGGGTAGGTGAGGGCATCGCCGGCTATCAAGGAACACCCGAGGTAGGATTTGCCAGCACCTTTCGTGCCGGCATACAGAATGTCAGTGACCGAGTCATCAATCCATAACCGAGCCACTTCCTTCTGCTTCTCGTTGCCTTTGGTGTCAAATTGAAGCCGGCGTCCCATTTTATTTTACCTCCATTCCTGTTATCTGTTCGAGAGTGATGCCTCCCGTCAGGTTGACATTGGTCTTGCGTCCTTGAAGCACCTGGATGAGGCTGGCAGCGTACTTGCCAACCAGGGCTCCCTCGATTTGCTGGGAATTGATGGCGTCCTCGATGGTGCCACCAATTGCAGCTGCTACCGGATCCCCCGTGAGTTCCCCGTACTCAACAGGATTGATCCCAGCGAACAGCCTGAATGACTCGATGGTCATCGGGCGGGAAATGTAGACGCTGCAGTCGTCGCCATTCTTATTCACGTGAGCTTGGGAGAAATAGTTATCCTTCATGAATTTGCAATACTCAATGAATGCAAAATAAAGCTCCTCCGCATCGGTGGGCTTTACAAAATCTCCGGCGTCTCGCCTTTTCTGTCCCTCCTCCATATAGGCGAGCGGACTCATTTTATATGTACTTCGTGCCATGCCTCAAATATAATTAAACCTTATACAAATTAAAAATTTATTTCTGCACAACAATCCCCGGAGCGTTTGGCCCCGGGGATCTTTGATTTATTCGCTTACGTGAATGAGGGTCACGCCGAACCACAGGAACTTGACCGAAATGCCGTTCGGCCAAATCATGCCTTCGTGGACCGTTGCGATGGATGGGGTCCAATTACAGTACTTGGTATTGACTTCCGAGTACAAAGCCCAGTTTTTCCCGAGCTGCTTAAAGTGTTTTGCTTTCATGTTTTTTTTTGGTTTTAATTTCCGTATACGCGAGGGCCGTCCAGTATTTGTGGGTCGAGAGAAAGGCCCAATTTGGCACCAGTTCTACTGACTCTGTCAGTTCTACTGACTCTGTCAGTTCTACTGACTCTGTCAGTTCTACTCGACTAGTTCTACTCGACTAGTTCTACTCGACTAGTTCTACTGACTCTACTCGCTTACGACTTCTTTTTGAACTTCCGAATCCGACTTTCCGCTCTCTCCATCTGCTTGATGGATCGGGTCAATTTCCGTTTGGGACTGATCCACCATTGGCGGATCCCGCCGAAAATCGCGAACAGGCCGATAGTGGCCAACAGATAAATTGCAATCATTTTCTACGCCTCCTTTCTAATTTGGTTTGTAATTTGCGGACCTCAACCCAGTCCTCATGCCGCATCCAGTACGGACGGGATAGCAGACTCTGCTGTCCACGTGCTATTTGCATGGTGGTCTTTTTCAATTTGCGGGCGTAGTCCAGTACCTCCCGCTCCTCTTTTGAGTAGATTCCAAGCCATCGCCGGAACACTCCAATTTTTCCTGTTGGGGGGATCCCCAATTTCTCAATTTTTTTCATAATAAACAGTAGGTGGAACAATAAAATTTTTATTGTTCCGGCCCCTAAGTGATTAATATTCAATTGATTAGGCCCTAAAATCCCCTCCCCCCGGAACAATTGGAACAATGTTTCTATGCACTTCTATTTGGTGATTTCTCATTTCCTATATTGGTCATTATTGGAACACATATTTCCTATTCAGGTTTTCCTCCTATATTATTGTTCCAATT
>OODH01001012.1_pt1 | contig 18878 bp, 13 predicted proteins | sample 1671391 | NCBI WGS metagenome assembly OODH01 (sample SAMN06348152, study PRJEB24527) | human gut metagenome | biome: human gut; feature: ankylosing spondylitis patient; material: feces | host: Homo sapiens | place: China | collected 2015-10 | reverse complement strand
AAAGGGTGGACTCGGAACTACCGAGCTTAACCACAAATTGCAGGCGGCGCTAAATCCGAAGGATGACGATAAGGCGGAAATCACAATCGGTTCAAAAACCTTTCGCACAGGCGACAAGGTTATGCAGATAAAAAACAACTATGATATTCGCTGGTTTCGTGAAAACGGCGAAACGGGCGAAGGAATTTTCAACGGTGACATAGGCATCATCACAAAGATTGACAGAAAGACAAAATCGCTTGTCGTTAAATTTTTTGACAAGATTGCAAGATACACCTTTGAATTTGCGGGCGATCTTGATTTCGCCTACGCAATCACGGTGCATAAAAGTCAGGGCAATGAATTTGACGCAGTTATTATACCGATGTTTTCAGGGCCTCCTCAGCTTTACTACAGAAATCTGCTCTACACCGCTGTTACAAGGGCGAAGAAAACGCTTGTGCTTGTCGGCAATCCGTCAACCGTTGAATATATGGTAAACAATAACCGCCGTACAAAACGGTACAGCGGTCTTAAAGAATTTTTACTGAGAGATGACACACTTTATTAAGAAAGTTTTCGGCACGATAAAAGGATTTTTCTTTACGGTTCGTTGTCCGTACTGCGGAAGGGTTATTGAACCGAACAAAAGCTGTTGTGACAAATGCAGAAAAGAATTCCCCGAAATGCCACTTGTACGATATGCAACGGGAGGGTACATCTGTACCTCTCCTTTCCCCTATGACGGAATTTTTCGCAGGGCAGTTCTTAACTTTAAATTTCACAACTGCGGTGCATATGCCGAATTGCTTTCACACGAAATGGTTCGTTCAATAAAAGATGTTTACCGTGACAGGGAATTTGACCTTGTCACCTGTGTGCCGATGCACAAGGATACTCTCAGAAAGCGTGGATACAATCAGGCTGAGTTGCTTGCAAAGGAATGTGCAAGAATTCTCGGCATTGAGTATGCCGACCTGCTTGCCAAAACAAAGAAAAATAAAACCCAGCACAGCATAAAAGCGGCTGAAAGGGCAAAAAATGTTATAGGCGTTTACTCGCCGATTGACAAGAATTTAATCAAAGGCAAGCGAATACTGATTATTGATGACATTATTACTACAGGCAGTACGCTTGGCGAATGTGCAAGAATACTTAACAAGTGCAAATGCGGCGAGATTTGTTGCTGTACGCTTTGCACATCTCTGCTGATATAGCATTGGAGTGATTAAAATGGATATAGCTGTTGATCTCGGTTCTGACAGAACAAGAGTTTTTATTGAAAATAAAGGAATAGTGCTTGATGAGGCGAGCGTTGTTGCGTTTGATGTTGACACCTACGACATTGTCGGCGTCGGCAACGAGGCTTATAAGATGATTGGCAAAACGCCTGCAGGCATAAGAGCAATGCACCCGATTGATGACGGTGTTATTTCACGCTCCGAACTTGTTGAGGATATGGTTTCAATTCTTATAAAAGAGGTCAGTCCGTCAAAGGTGACTATGCCGAGGGTTGTTGCATCAATTCCGAGTGAGGTTACCGAGGTTGAAAAAAGAGCTGTTGTAAACGCAGTAAGCTCAATCGGTGTTCGCAAGGTGTATCTTATTGAAGCACCAAAAGCGGCGGCAATGGGCTGTTCGCTCGACATAACAAGTCCTCACGGCATTCTGATTGCAGATGTCGGCAGCGGTACGGCAGATATTGCCGTGCTTTCTCTCGGCGGAATTTCGGTTTCAAAGTGCATAAAGTCGGCAGGCTGTGCAATGGACGAAGAAATCGTTAAATACATCAGAAAAGAGCATAACCTGATTATCGGCACAAACATGGCAGAGGCGTGCAAAATTGCAGTCGGCTGTGTAAAAATTCCGAAAGAGCCTAAGCTTTTCAGAGTTAAAGGCAGAGATGCCGTAAGCGGTCTGCCAAGATTTATTGATGTGGGCTATGCCGAAATCAAGCCTGTAATCGAGGATATTGCGCTTAACATTATCAGAGCAATTAAAGATGTGCTTGAACAGACTCCGCCCGAGCTTGTCGGTGACATCTACACGGACGGTATAATTTTGACAGGCGGTCTTGCCAAGCTGACGGGATTTGCAAGGCTTCTCAGCGAATCTACAAAGCTGAAAGTAAGAGTTCACAAAGCCGCCGCTGACTGCGTTATCAACGGTTGCGGCAAGGCAATCGAATATATTGACCATCCCGAAAAAATACAGCCGGGTGCAGTCAATCCGCTTATAGAGGCATTTTAATTATAATTTTAAACATTTTATCCGCAGATTTTACCGTCTGCGGATTTTTTGTAACATGGTATTGTCAAATCCGAAAATATGATTTAACAGTGTCTTTATCCCGTTTCAGTACCGTACTTTTTTTCTTCTTTTTTACATAAAAATCTCCCCTTAAAGCATTCCCTGAAAACCATGTTTTTCAAGAGTCTGCTTTAAGGGGATTATATCAGTTAACAATTGTTCTCCACTTTTGTTTTATAGTTCATTATTCTTTCAAGAAATAACTGTACTTTTTCTTTGGCTATCTCTCCGCTGTTTTCAATTTCGGTATCGCCAATGTAAAACTTGTGTTCAGCGGATTTCTTCAAAATATCAAGCAATTTTTTCTGTTCATCCGCTTTGTTAATGAAAACGGACACGGCACAATCACAGGCTATGGAAAATTCTGCCGGTGTTTTTGAAGCAAGTGCGTCGTAAAACCTTCCTTTTACGCTTTCAAATTTATTTTCCGTGTCAGTCGGCAAAAGCTTTGTAATTATCTTCCAAGTATTCCACGCAAGAAAGCCGTTGCAGTTGTCAAGACCTTTGGCAACAAATTCAAAGAACGGATAGACAAGTTTCGGATTTACTTCGCAAATATACTCAAGAACCTGTTCCGCCCAGTGAGCATTTGCGTAATCATCGTCAAGAAAAATCTCAATAAGCAAAGGAACAGTCAGAATTTCTTTGCTTGCAAGCTGTGCATAATATTCTTTTTCAAGCCTTTGTTCAAATTCCTGAAAAATCTGCTCTGTTTTCATAAATTCCCGTCCATAAATTCACTTAAATTTCGGTTTAATACTCCTAATATAATACTGTATATTACATTCTTTTTCAAGTAAAATCATATTAAAAGTAACATTCCCCCCGAATTTTATCGGAGGGAATGCTTTACTGTTAGCAGAATATTAAGAAAAGGTTGTTCTGTAGTTCTGTTATTCTGAATAGCTTACCCAGACACCGCCGGACTTTGAACCCGGATTTGCACGGAAACAGTTCTTACCGTCAGCAACTGTCAAGTCGCTTGTCTGTGTTTTCCATGTTGATTCTGTGTCCTTAAAGAGGAAACAGTTTGAACCGGGGCTGAGCGGTGTGTCAAAATCGTAGTACCAGATATCTGTACCTGCAATCTTATTCATGTGAGCTGCTGCGTTGCCGAGTCCGCTCTCTGCCCAACCGTAGATATAAACATCAGTATAGTGTGCCTTTGAGTTATCAAAGTAAACTCTTGAAAGTGTGAATGCAGGCTTCTGCTCCGGAACATACGGAGCTGTTGAAACAGCTTCGTCATTGCTGAGTGTGATGCAGTTGTTTGTCTTTGAAACTGTTGCATCCCAGCAATTGTAAACATTACCGTCATCACCGCCTACAGGCTTTTCGTCAACCTCTGAAAGAGAACGATAAACACTGACATTTGAAACTGTTGCAGGAACTTCAACTGTGTAAACATTCGGGTAAGCATCTGTATCCTGCTCAAACTGATAGCTTGCACCTGTGTCAAGGTCATAAGCAAAGAGTGAAACACCGTCAGATGTCATCCAACCAAGCTTAGTCTTGAAGTAAAGAGTGTATGTGTCAGCAGGCTTTGTTGTAGGTTCTGCTGTTGTAGGCTGTGCAGTCGGCTTTACGGTTGTAGGCTCGGCGGTAGTCGGCTCAGGTGTTGTAGGCTGTTCTGCCTGATAAACATCACCCGTGCGACCCCAGTCTTTGAGCTGAACAATGTACTTCTGAATCAATGTTGCGTCAACAACAGAGATTGTATTATCCCCATTAACATCAGCAAGAATCTGCTTGTCAGCCGAAAGTGTTTCAAGCTGAACGACATGTTTCTGAACGAGTGTAGCGTCAACGACTGTAATGTCACCGTCACCGTTTACATCACCGTAAACAGCATTGCCCGAAGGCTCTGTTGCGGGCTGTGCGGTTGTAGGCTGAGTTGACGGAACAGGCTTTGTTGTAGGTTCTGCTACAGAACCCTTTGTAACATCAGTAGCCTCAATCTCAACCTTTGTAGGTGTAAGAGTTGTATCCTCCCATGTACCTGCCTTTGTAAGTGAGAATGCCTTTGATGAACCGTTGAGGCTGATAGGTGTATCGGTTCTGCCCGGATACTGCTCGCCGCCTTTTTCAGAGATGATTACTCTTGTGTTGGCTGAAGTTGAAAGGTCAAAATCCGACGCAGCCTGATTTTCATCATCCTCATCAGCTGAAATACTTGATGACTTCGGAACTTCGTAGTAATAGTAACCTGTTGCAGGATCAAGAGTCATTGCTTCGCCGGGCCAGTTTGCATTCTTGTAAACAGTACCCTTGTTTGTGGTTTCATCATAGATGTAAACCTGGTAAGGTGCTGACCAGCTCTTCTTGGTAGCAGGGTTGAAGAATACATACACTCCCGATTCCTGAGCGGTACTCTTTGTGTACTTATAAACCATTGAAGAGGTCTTTACGCCGTCGGTTGCCGTAACTGTGAGATTGATTGTTTCGCCCGGCTTATAATCTGAACCGATGCGGATTGATGTTGTACCCGTAAACTTAACAGGAGTTGAATCATCAAGACAGTAAGTACCCGATGTTGCGTTTTCAAGACTGAGTGTAAGGGTCATTGTGTCGCCCTTGAACGACGAACCGCTTTCAACAGAGTTTATTGCCTTCGGGGTTGTTGTACCGTTGTAAACAACAGCAACACCCGTGTTGCCGATTGAACCTGTGAGAACGCCGTTTGCAACCGTAAACTCAGCACCTGAAACCGTATCCGTATATTTGCCGTCTGCAAGACCTGTGCCGGAAATACTTACGCTTGCGTTTGTACCGTTACAATTTGAAAGAACGATACCGCTTGTGCCTCTTGCAACATAAGCAATGTCGCCTGAAGAACCGAGCTTTTCTGACTGACCTACAAAAAGGTTGTGGAACTTGTTAATTTCGGAAACAGCTGTGCTCTTATAAGTTGAATCCGTTGAAATGTTACCCATGAGAGCTGTTCCAGGACGGGCAAAGAAAAGTGCTGTTGAATCTTTTCTTGACGCAACGATTGCCCATGCCTTTACAACATTTTCATCCGAAATACCGGCAGTGTTTGAGAATCCCGATGAACCCGAGCTGCCCTCGTATGTATCGTGGCTTTCTGCCCAGAGAACTGCATTTGACGCTGCAACACCTGATTTGTATTTCGCATTGGTAGCTGTGCTTGCCTTACCCTTTGTGACATTGTAAAGCACTGCGTCGCCCGTTTTGTTGTCAGTAACATTGATATACTTGGTGTATGAGGAGTAGCTTCTGTCTGCACCGCAGTTGTTAAGAATTTCACCGTAGATGTAGAGGTCATCGCCTGTTTTCTGTGTGTAGTAAGAAGAAGCCGAGGTTGTTATATTTTTCCAGTAATCAGACGCATACTCGCCGTCATCCTCTGTTTCAATATGCTTTGCGGCATCAAAACGGAAACCGTCAACACCGCAGTCGATGCATTCCTTGAGGAGGTTGATAATGTATCCCTGAACAGCAGTATCGTTTGTTACAAGGTCGGGACAACTTGAAACATGACCCTGAACAACTGCCTGAACCGAACTGTCGTTTGCATGGCCTGTGTATGTACGGGTGTAGGTTTTTCTTTTCTTATAGAACTCAGGCTCGTACTTTTTAACCTGATTGCTCACAACATTCGGCCTATCTTCATCGGCATTTGCAATATGGTTTGAAACGATATCGCAGATGATTTTGATGCCGTATTTGTCAGCCTCATCACAAAGTGATTTAAGATCGTCCTTTGTGCCGAGCCATGACTCCTCTGCAATATGGAAGCTGATCGGCTGATAAAGCTTCCACCACTGACCTGTTACATCGCCTGAGGTTGAGTAGTCCTTTGGCTGCTGAACGGGAGAAGTCTGAACTGTTGTGTATCCTGCCGCTGCAATTGCGGGAAGGTTTTCTTTGATTGTATTGTAAGACCAGTTGAATGCGTGGAGCATAACACCGTCGCCGACCTTATCACGAAGGGTGCTGTCGGCAGATGCAGTCTGTGCGGAATCAACCTCGGCAGCATTTACGGAGGTAATTGCCGCAAAAGAAGATGTCAGAAGCGCAGACGCAACAACAAGACTTGCAATCTTTTTTGCTTTCTTCATAGGGAAAACATCCTTTCATAAAATTCTCGATTTCATTATAACAAATTTCACCAAAAAAGTATATACTTTATGTTACAAATTCGAGGGCTGTTTTTTGTGCAGATTACACGGTTGTAAAAATTTTTCAACAATAATTTTGCACCAAAAAGCATTATATTTAACCTTTTCTGACTCTGTATGGACTTTACTTCTTTAAAAGAATATTGGTGATGCAAATTTGATTTTCTTTTTACACGATATTGATTGACATTTTTGAGCATTTAGAATATAATCAAAGAGCAGTTGTCCCCTGATGCTTATGTGACGGGTGACATTTCGGAAAATTTAAATTGTATTGCGTGCAATCGCTTTTAAGCGGTTAATAAGGATTTTGTGTAAAGAAAAAGGACGGGGCGACACAGCCGTCTTATTTTTCTGTTCAAAAATTCTGAGCATCATGGTTATGTCTTTGCAGAAACGGCAGAGCGGACTGTGTTCGCCTGCATTTTTCAGGCTGACACAATCCGCTTTATTTTTACGGATTTTACTGTTATCACAACGGAACAGGGGTGCATAAATGGAACAGACATCAAAGAAAACAATAGTTTCACTCAAGGATATTTTCATCAAATTTGACGGTGAGGTAATTCTTAACCACATCAACCTTGATATAAATGAAAAGGAATTTGTAACTATTCTCGGTCCGTCAGGCTGCGGTAAAACCACAACCCTGCGCATCATCGGCGGTTTTGTTGAACCCGACAGCGGCGATGTCATTTTCGGCGGCAAAAGAATTAACGGAACACCTCCGAATAAAAGAAATGTAAACACGGTATTCCAGAAATATTCTTTGTTTCCCCACCTCAATGTTTTTGATAATGTGGCTTTCGGACTCAAGCTTAAAAAGATGCCGAAAGATGAAATAAAAAAGCGTGTAACCGATATGCTTGCAACCGTTGACCTCAAGGGTTATGAAAAGCGTTCTGTTGCAAAGCTTTCCGGCGGTCAGCAGCAGCGTGTTGCAATTGCAAGGGCGCTTGTGTGCGATCCCGAAATCATTCTGCTTGACGAGCCTCTCGGCGCTCTTGACCTTAAACTGCGTAAGAGTATGCAACTTGAACTCAAGGAGATTCAGCAGAAAACTCAGAAAACATTTATATATGTTACTCACGATCAGGAAGAGGCTCTGACCATGAGCGACCGTGTTGTTGTTATGAACAACGGTGTAATCGAGCAGATCGGTTCTCCCGAGGATATATACAATGAGCCTGTGAACGCATTTGTTGCAGACTTTATCGGCGAGGCAAATATTCTCAACGGAATTATGCTTGATGACTGCAGAATTCAAATTCTCGGCAAAGAGCTTGAATGTGTTGACAAAGGATTCGGCAGGAATACTCCTGTTGATGTTGTCATCCGTCCCGAGGATATTGAAGTTACCTCTCCCGAGGACGGTCAGCTTGTCGGAACTGTTGAAAACACAACCTTCAAGGGCGTTCACTATGAGATGAGCGTAAGATGCGGAAAGTGTGAAATACTTATCCACTCCACCGAATCGGCTGAAATTGGAAGCAAAATCGGTATGAGGGTTATCCCGTTCAACATTCAGATTATGAACAAGCTTCTTCCGTTTTACGATAATGTTATTGAGACAACCGTTACATACGCAAATCAGAATGACAATTCCTTTGAATTTGAGCTTGAGGGCGAAACCGTTACCGTTCCCGATAAATACTATGAAGAAGGTACAAAGCTAAAAATCACTCTGCCGCCCGACGCTCTTTCGCTTGCAGGCGACGGCGTGGGCGATTTAAAGGATTTGTACATTGAATCCGTAGTTTACAAGGGTGAACACAACGAAATCATTCTTGAATCGGACGAAAGAAAGTGGCTTATGCTCAGCGATACGGACGAGCAGGTTGCAACCTATGTTCCGCTTTCATTCAACTTTTCAAAGGCTCGGTTTGAGGTAATCTCAGAGTTTTCGGAAAAGGAGGGCTGATAAATGAAATCACGCAAGCCCTCTATTCCCTACATAATCTGGATGGTTGTTTTCACAATGATTCCGATTATTATGATCGGCTTTACCGCCTTTACCGACAAGAACGGTAATTTTTCGTTTCAGGCATTTACAAATGCGTTTTACTACACAAACATTTTTGTAAAATCACTTTGGATTGCGCTTATTTCAACGGCAATCTGTCTTGTACTTGCATATCCGCTTGCATACCTTCTCACGAGAATGAAAGAATCAACCCAGAACACGCTCATTATGTTGCTTATGATTCCTATGTGGATGAACTTTCTGCTAAGAATCTACGCATGGGTAACGCTTTTGCAGGACAACGGTCCGATTGATATGATGCTTTCGCTTTTGGGTATTCATTCAACCTACATCGGCAACACGGGTGCGGTAATTCTCGGAATGGTGTATGAATATCTTCCGTTTATGGTTCTGCCGATTTACACCGTTATGAGCAAAATCGACAACGGTCTTATTGAGGCGGCGCAGGATCTCGGTTCAAACAACTTTACCGTATTCAGAAAGGTTGTCGCACCGCTTAGCGTTCCCGGAATTATTTCGGGTGTAACAATGGTATTTGTTCCGAGTGCAAGCACATTCCTGGTTGCGCAGTATCTCGGCGGTCCGGACGACATTATGATTGGTGATGTCATTGAAAAAATATTCTGGACAGACCAAAACACGGGTTCGGCAATTTCATTGATATTAATGATTTTTATTTTCGTGTTCCTGATAATCATGAACTTGTTCGGTGATGAGGAGGCGATTGCATAATGAAAAAGAAAACAGGTATTCTTTCAAAAATTTACATTGCAATCCTGCTTATTTTCCTTTATTCGCCCATTGCCGTACTTATCTTCTATTCCTTCAACAACGGCAAAACTACCGTCTGGAAAGGATTTACATTCAAATGGTATGTACAGCTTTTTCGTGACGACAATATTATGAACGCATTGTGGAACACTGTTATTATTGCAGTTCTTGCATCTGTTTTTGCAACAATTCTCGGAACTGCCGCCGCAATCGGCATCAGCAATTTCAAGGGCAAAAAAAGAATGCTTATTCAGAATGCGTCAAACATTCCGATCATCAGCCCTGACATAGTAATGGGTGTTTCTCTCATGCTTTTGTTTACGACTCTCGGAGTTATCTTTAACTTTGAAATGGGATTTTTCACGGTTTTAATTTCGCACATATGCTTTTGTGTTCCGTTTGTTGTGCTTAATGTTATGCCGAGAATAAAACGAATGGATCAGAGCATTTACGACGCCGCCCTTGACCTTGGCTGTAACCAATGGCAGGCATTTTACAAGGTAATTATTCACGAGCTTATGCCGGGTATTTTCTCGGGTCTGCTCATGAGTTTTACATATTCTCTTGACGATTTCATCATAACATATTTCACAAGAGGTGCAAAATTCCAGAACCTCTCTATTGAAATTTACTCGATGACTCACAGGAGAATTTCACCGAAAATCAACGCTCTTTCCGCACTGCTTTTCCTTGCTGTACTCATTGTTATGGTTATTATTAATCTGCGTGACAGACACGAAGAAAAGGTGCAGAAAAAGAGAACTTGATTTATAAAATTTTATTTAAGGGAGATTGAGAAATGAAAAGAATCATCAGCATTGTCCTTGCATCTGCAATGACGGCAACATGTGCGGCTTGCCTTTCAGGCTGCGGCGGAGGTGCTTCGGCTGACTCAGCTGACGCAGGAGAAGTTAATGTTTACAACTGGGGCGAGTACATTTCAAACGGCGAAGATGACTCACTCGACATTATCGAGGAGTTTGAAAAGCGCACCAACATCAAGGTAAACTACACAACCTATGAAACCAACGAAGAGCTTTACAATATGCTGAAAAACAGTAATGTAAGCTATGATGTTGTCATTCCGTCCGAATATATGATCAGCAGAATGATTGATGAGGATATGCTGTTGGAGCTTAACTTTGACAATATTCCTAACTACGACAATCTTATGGATCGTTTCAAAAAGCTTGCCTGCGATCCCGAAGGTAAATATACCGTATGTTACAGCTGGGGCGTAACAGGTATGGTTTATGACAAAACAAAGGTTAAAACAAAGCCAGATTCATGGGACGCACTTTGGAACAAAGACCTTTCCGGTCAGATTCTTATGTTTAACAACAGCCGTGACGCAATGGCAATTGCAATGCAGCTTGAGGGCATTAATCCTGCCAACTGTACAAAGAAAGATGTTGACAAAGCCGCCGCTAAACTTAAAGAGCAGAAGCCTCTCCTTAAAAAATATGTAATGGATCAGGTATTTACTGAAATGGAAAACAGCCAGTCGGCAATTGCTCCGTACTACGCAGGCGACATTATGACAATGATTGATAACAACGAGGATCTTGACTACGCAATGCCAAAGGACGGCTCAAACCTTTTCTATGACGCAATGTGTATTCCGAAATGCAGTAAGAACAAGGAAAATGCGGAGAAGTTCATCAACTTTATGCAGGATCCTGAAATTGCCGCCGCAAACTTTGAATATCTCAACTATGCAACACCCAATCAGGTTGCATATGACGATTACATTGATGAAGACGCAAAGAAAAACGAATTCATCTTCCCGAGTGACGAGTATCTTGACAAATGCTATGTATTTTCAAATGTTTCCGATGAGGTTTATTCCTATATGCAGGAACAGTTTGTAAAAATCCAGGCAGACTGATAAGCAATAAAATTAATCCCGAGCAAAGCTTTTAAAGGCTCTGTTCGGGATTTTAATTTTGGTAAATTTTTAAAATCAATTATCCCCCATTTATACAGCCTTTAAATTTTATGTTATCTTAAAAGTATTATTCCTTATTTTAAATGGTTTCCGTGACAGGTTGTCATATTCGCTCTGCGAACACTCAAAATACACAGAATTAACGGGGATTCGCTCAATCTTACAAATAGATTTCAATTGCCTTGTTTTGATTGACAAATTAGGAAAAAGTAATATAATATATACTGTTAAAGAGTGCATAATACATTTTTCGATTTTATTCACTTGCAGGCGGGCGCCTGTGCATCACAAAAGAGATAGGATGGTATAATAATTGTTTACAATTTTAAAAGAACATCGTGGCTTCGGAAAGCAGATTTTGCTCCTTGCCAAAAACGAACTTATTAAAACTTACAAAGGCGCCGTAATCGGTCCTCTTTGGGCTGTTGTTAAGCCTGCGTTTACAATTTTTGTTTACTGGTTCGCTTTTTCCTGCGGTATCAAACAGCTTAAAACACTTCACCTTGACATCGGCGGAGCACAGCCTTTTTCTATTGACTTCTTTACTTTTATGTTCATCGGTATCATTCCGTGGTTCTTTATTCAGGACAGCATAACGCAGGGTGCAAAGGAACTGAGAATCAACCGTCAATTTATTACAAAGGTTAAGTTCCCCGTTTCAACAATCCTTACTTATACAGAGGTTTCAAGGCTTTTTGTTCACCTGATTCTTATGGCATTTATGTACGCATATGTACTTTTCACAATCGGACCGAGCTGGTACAATCTGCAATTTTTCCTGTACTGTCCGTTGATGTTTATCTTCTTCCTTGCGCTCACATGGTCAACAGCCCCGATGTCTGCGTTCAGTAAGGACTTTGAAAGCCTGATTGTTTCCGTTATGTCAGGTATTTTCTGGTTATCGGGTATTATGTACAACTCCTACGGCTTTGATTCGCCGTTTCTCAACAAGCTTATGCTTATCAATCCGATTAACTTTTTCGTAAACGGCTACCGCAACTGTTTCCTCTACAACAGACCGTTCTATGCAAACAAAACGGAATGTCTTGTGTTTGCAATTGAATTTGTTGTAATTTTCGCCCTTGGTATTTTCAACTACAACAGACTCAGGAAAAAACTTCCTGATGTACTTTAAGGAGGTAATATTATGGCTGAAACAAAAGTATCCGATCCGATTATTACCTTTAAAAATGTCAGCAAAACCTACACTCTCTACAAAGATGACAAGGCAAGATTCAAGGCTCTTTTCTTTAAGCCGAGAAATGCAAAAACGAACAAGGCACTTAACAATGTTTCAATGGTAATCAATCGTGGCGAATCGGTTGGTATTGTCGGCGACAACGGTGCAGGCAAGTCAACTCTGCTCAAGATGATTACGGGCGTTGCATTTCCCGACGAGGGCGAAATCACCGTTGACGGCAAGGTTGCCGCATTGCTTGAGCTCACTGCAGGCTTTTCCATGGAAATGACAGGCAGAGAAAACATTTATCTAAAGGGTTATGTTCTCGGTCTTGAGGACAGCTACATCAAGCAGATCGAGGAGAAAATCATTGACTTTGCAGAGCTTGGAGATTACATTGACCAGCCTGTAAGAACATACTCAAGCGGTATGAAAATGCGTCTTGGTTTTGCTATCAATGTCAACATTGAACCCGATGTTCTTGTTGTTGATGAGGCGCTCTCGGTCGGTGACGCAACCTTCAAAAAGAAGTGTAAAAATAAAATTAAAGAGATTATCGAAAGCGGTGTAACTGTTCTTTATGTAAGTCACAATGCCGCTTCGGTTAAAGAAATCTGCGCGCGTTCAATCTTCCTGAAAAAAGGAACTGTTATGTTTGACGGCCCGACAGATGAAACCCTCAGAGTTTATGAGGAATCAAAAAAGAAAAAATAATTCCGTTTCGGAATAAAGCAAAAGCTCCACAATTGCGGAGCTTTTCTGATTTATCTGAGAGGTAAACCCATATGGACTGTACCGTAAAAGGCAATCTGCCCTCCGAAATTTTTGAGGACATTAAAAAAATTGCAGACAACAGGATAAATTTTCAACAGTTAAAAAACAAGACTGTTTTCGTGTCGGACTGTCACGGACTTATTGCATATTACATTATATGCACATTGCTTGAGGACAATGATTTTTTTGAAAACAACACAAGGGTAATCACCCTTGCAAAAAGCCGTGAAGATGCCGAAAAGCAGTTCGGCAACCTTACTCTCCGCAAAGATTTTGTTGTTGAAATCGGAGAGTCAAAGAACTTTCCGGAGATTGAAAGAGCCGACTTTGTAATATACTGCAACTGCCCGTGTGAGGTTGCAGAGGAAGATTGCAGTAATCCCGAAATTGCGGATACAATCACTTCGGGCTTTGCAAATGTGCTTGAATATGCAAAAGAGTCAAATGCCGAATCGGTTCTGCTCGTATCTTCATATATGGTTTACGGGGAGGTTTTCAGCGGTAAAAATAACATTTCCGAAAACGACCTCGGCTATCTTGATCCGACCGATGCCGACAGTGCATACGCACAAAATATGCGTTCAGCCGAAACACTTGCTGTTTGCTATGCCGAAAAGTTCGGTATGAATGTAAAAATCGCCCGTCCCTGCCCCACACTCGGCGGTGTCAGAATGAGCGATGAAAGAAAATGGGCAAAGCTGATTGTCAGTGCGGCAAAAAATCAAAGCATTATGCTTACAGATAACGGTGGCGAAAAGTTCAGCTTTTGCTATGTGACGGACACGGTTTCGGCATTGATTGATATTTTGCTTAACGGAAAAAGCGGTGAGGCATACAACATTTCAAACGATAACGCAAATGTGACAATGCGGGAATTTGCACAGCTTGCAAAATCGGCAAATCCCGAAAAAAATCTCTCTGTAGTGTTCGTTCACAGAGAAGATGAAGAAGAACCCGAATTTTCTCCGTCATCACCCACACCGTATGTTTTGTGCAATGATAAAATAAAATCACTCGGCTTTAGTCCGAAAACCACGCTTAAAGACGGAATAAAACGCAGTATAAGAGCAACGGAACTGCGTGCAGAATTGCGAAGGATAAAGTAATGCGTATTAAAGATTTTTTAAACGAATTTGAGGCCGACAGGGCGGCATTGCCCGGAGTTGAAAAAGAAACTCTTGCAAAGCTCAGGAACAAAACAATTGTCATCTCGGGCGGTGAACTTGCAAGGTGTCTTTGCTATGCCTTTCTGTACAATAACGAGGCTAAGAGGCTCGGAATAAAAGTTATCCTTCTCGGCAAATCACGCAACGCAATGGCATCCTACCACAGCGAACTCCTGTTAAGAGATGATTTTGATTTTGTTGATTATAATTCCGCATCGGAAATTTCAAGTGCCGACTATGTAATTACAACAGGAATCTGCGGTGAGCATACAGACAACAATCCACAGATTATGATTGACGGCATTGCAGAGATAAATGCCTGTGCCAAAATTGCAAAAGCCACAGGCGCAAGGGTTGTCGTTGTGAACGACAGCAGAATTTACGGCAAAGCCAAACCGCACAGAGTTTATTCCGAAAACGAGTACGCAGGACTTGACACAACCTCTCCCTCATCGCTTGCAGGTCAGCTTATGAGAACGAGAGAAACCGCCTTGCACTCGGTTTTGAAGAACAGCGAATCAACCGTTACAACGCTCAGAACGGGCATAATTTTGGGAGCGTCAAGCAACTTTACAAGCGTGCTTGATCCTGTTTTTGACGATATAGCCAACCGCCGTAACACAGTTGTTCCGGCAACAAGGGATCGCTATACCTTTGTTTATATCAACGATGTTTTAAAGGCGATTGTGTTCGCAATGACAACTCTTAAAGAAAACACAGTTTATAATGTCGGCGGCAAAAATTGCAACGCATCGCTGATTATGATTGCGGCTGTTCTCAACGATATTTACGGCAGTCGCTGTACAATTGAGTCGGGCAATTTTGCGGAGCTTGACGGCTGTGCAATTAATTCAAACAAGATTTCCGTAAACGAATGCACTCCCGACATTGACCTTGAAACCATGCTGAAAATCTGCATAATGGACAAGATGAAGTCCGAAAAAGTTCTGCGTATCCCCCACTCACACGAACGCAGACTTGATTCAATTCACGAAATTCAGCTTGCATTTCTGCTTGAAACCGACAGAATTTGCCGAAAGCACAACATAAAATATTTTCTCGGCGGCGGAACACTTCTCGGTGCAATCCGTCACAAAGGATTCATTCCGTGGGATGATGATGCCGATATTATGATGTTGCGTGAAGATTTTGACCGCTTTTGCGAGATTGCGCCAAAGGAACTTCCGAGCAATATGACTTTTCAATCGTACCATACGGACAAGGCTTGTTTCTATGAATTTGCCAAGGTCAGACTGGACGACACTTTCTTTGCAACCGACTTTGCAAAAGACCATCACGCAATGCACAACGGAATTGCGTTTGATATTTTCTGTCATGATAACACAGCCAATTCAGCAATCGGACGAAAAATTCATATGGCTGTGACTCTGTTCACAAGAGCGCTGGTGTTCAATAAATGGAACAATCGCAAGGCTGAAAACGGCAGTAGGATCCAGAGCATTGTAACAAATTTCTGCAAAAAAATATTTCCGCTCAGATTCAGTATGTGGCTTGAAGTCCGTACTTTAAAATTCTTTAAAAACAAAAAGAACGCAAAATATCTCTATGACGGAATGGGCAGAAATATTTATAACGGTGCTTTTCCAAAGGAATATCTTGACGATGTTGCTTATGCCGACTTTGAGGGTTACAAGTTCCCCGTGCCAAAGGAATATGACAAGTACCTTACTTTCCTCTATGGCGACTATATGGAACTTGCACCGCTGTCAACAAGAATGGGTTGCCACGAAATTGCCCTCTGCGACATCGGAAAATATGACGGTTTCAAAATCCGCAAACCCGATTCTGAAAAATAATCAGCGTAAAACAGACCGATAAAGTAAATGTCACTTGACACTTACCTGCCGGTCTGCTATAATAATATAGCACATTTTGGGTGTTGCACAAATAATGGATGCTAAGAGTGACCAACTGCCTTCTAAGCAGTAGGTCAGGGGTAGCGTTGCTAACATATTTCAGTTTAAATGCTCACTATCGACTTCTTGTACACAAAATTAAACATATGCGGATATGGCGGAATTGGCAGACGCGCATGGTTCAGGTCCATGTGAAAGCAATTTCATGCAGGTTCAAGTCCTGTTATCCGCACCAGTAAAGGTGGTTTTTTAACCACCTTTTATTTTTTGCCAAAATTACTTAAAATGCCTTAAAAACGGCTTAAACACTGGGTTTTTGGGATTTCATAAATCTGGTTGAGTAATTTTGAATTAAGTTAAAACAAGATAAAATGCAGTCAAACTTACTGTCAAACTTACTGTCATTTTAGTTTGCCTGCCGATTTTCAAGGAAACAAGATAATATATTTTTAAAATTTATTACACCGTAACACAAAAGATTTTTTACTATGTAACATAATAAAGCTAAATTTATTTTTCACTCCGCTACCTAGTTATTGACTTATTTGGAAAAATTTTATATAATTAAAATTTGTAGAAGATTTTTAAGCAAGGAGGTAAAATATGCCTGTTTACGCTGTTGATTTATTTTGTGGTATCGGCGGACTTACTAAAGGTTTAGAGTTATCAGGAATAAACGTGTTATACGGAATTGATTTTGAAAAAAATTGTAAATTTGCATATGAATATAATACTAACTCCAGATTTATTAATGATGATATTCATAATATAACTAACAGCCAGGTTGTTGCTATGTATCCCAAAAACGCAATAAAAATATTAGCTGGTTGTGCTCCTTGCCAACCCTTTTCTAAGTATTCTTTAAGATATCAAAAGGATGGATACAAAGACGAAAAGTGGAAATTGCTTTATGAATTTTCTCGTATAGTAAGCGGAGTTAAACCCGAAATTATCGCTATGGAGAATGTACCAGAATTAAGTCACAAAAATGTTTTTATTGATTTTGTAAATCAACTAAAAGAATTAGGATATTACACTTTTTATAAAATAGTAAATTGTAAATACTACGGAGTTCCACAGAATAGAAAAAGATTGGTACTACTTGCATCCACTTATGGTGAAATAACTTTAATTCCCCATACACATCATGAAGGAACATTTTTGACTGTTAGAGATGCAATTGGAAAATTAGCTCCACTTGCTATGAAACTTGCTAAAGGTGAGAAGATTGGTGCTTCTTGCGAAGACAACTACATGCCAAACGGTATCCGTGTAAACTTATTCGAGGAGAAAACCTGGGGGAACTTGGAGAGATTGGCCTGAAAACCTACAACTATCATGCCATAAAAAATCATCTGGCAAAAGTTATCCGTCAGTATATGGAAGAATGATATGGGATGAACCTTCACCAACTATTACAACTCAATTTTATGGGTATGGAAATGGTAGATTTGGACACCCCGAACAGAACAGAGCAATTTCTTTAAGAGAAGGAGCATTATTACAGTCGTTTCCTAAAAATTATACATTTATAAAAAAAGATAATGCGTACAATAAAAGAACAATTGGTATACAAATCGGAAATGCAGTTCCAGTCGAATTAGGTAAAGCAATAGGACAAAGCATTGTCAATCATCTGGAGGTCTACAAAAATGAAAAAAAATAATGTTCATATAACAAAAGAGCAACTTGATTTATGTAATAAGCAACTCAATGATTGGCAAAATCAGATTGATTATGATACTAAAGATTATCCATTAGAATTGTTGAATCAAAAATTTTTAAGCAATGATTTCTTTATACCTGATTATCAGAGAGAATATATATGGAATCAAAATAATAAAACTAGGTTTATAGAATCAATTTTATTAGGTTTTCCAATACCGTTTATGTTTTTTGCTGATTGTGAAGATGGCAGGTATGAAATAATTGATGGTGCGCAACGTATTCAAACTATAGTAGAATTTTTCAAGGACGAATTAATTTTAACCAATTTAGAAAAATTGAATTCATTAAATGGGTTCAAATATTCATATTTGCCAATACCACAACAAAGAAGATTTAAAAATAGAACTTTAAGAATTGTTATACTAGACAAAAATACATCAAATGATATCCGCCAAGATTTATTTAACAGAATAAATACGACTGGACAGAAAGCTAATGATTCAGAAATTCGAAGAGGATCATATAAAGGAAAATTAACAACATTTATAGAAGAATGTCGTAATAACCAAAAATTTATGCAATTATGTCCTATTCCTGAAAACAAACGTAAAAGATGCGAGGATTTTGAATTAATTTTGCGCTTTTTTGCTTACCTCAATGATTACACTTCTTTTGTACACAGTGTTAAAACATTTTTAGATGAATTCCTACAAAATAATTTGAACACATTTGATGAAGAAAAATATAAAATAGATTTCAAAAATATGTTAGATTTTGTTGAAGAGCACTTTGAATTTGGATTTGCAAAATCAAAAAATGCGAGAACTACACCTAGAGTTAGATTTGAGGCGATTGCTGTTGGAACTGGCTTAGCTTTAAAAACAAAACCAAATTTAAAAGTAAGCAATGTTGATTGGATTTTTTCAGAAGATTTTCAGAAATTAACAACAACAGATGCAAGCAATAACACAGATAAATTAAAAAGCAGAATAGAGTATGTGCGTGATAAGTTGTTAGAGGCAAGTATATGACGAATACACTTGAAATTTTTGCTGATAGAAAATCAGAAATTGAATTTT
>OODH01000959.1_pt1 | contig 19618 bp, 10 predicted proteins | sample 1671391 | NCBI WGS metagenome assembly OODH01 (sample SAMN06348152, study PRJEB24527) | human gut metagenome | biome: human gut; feature: ankylosing spondylitis patient; material: feces | host: Homo sapiens | place: China | collected 2015-10 | reverse complement strand
ACAATGGTTATAACCTCTGTTCCATTCGAGTTGTTGCGTTTGTTTCTCAATATCCTTACCTATATTTTTTCCATACCGAAAATCGAATTCCGTTGCCTCTACCGGAAGAATACCCCCAGAAGGAATAAACTCTGCATTTGTTTCAAGAATATAGCTCGACGGTATTGTGACTCTATGTTGTAGTATATCTCCTTTGCCAGCAAGATTGAAATAAGCATGATTGGTCAAATTAAGTACAGTAAGACGATCCGACACTCCATCGAAATCAATAGAAACCATTCCGTCAGAAGTAAAACTATAAGAGACCGTCACCTCGACATTTCCCGGATATCCACCTTCTAAATGAGCAGAAGACAAACGAAATACAATTTTGTTTCCCTCATAACTTCCTTTCCAAATTTTAGAATGGAAACCTGAATACCCTCCATGATTTGTATTCGCCCCATCGTTTTTCTCCAATGTATATTCATGATCCTCCAAAGAGAAAGTCGCTCCTGCTATACGATTGGCAAATCTACCCACAATAGCACCCATATAGCAATCATCTTGCAAATAATCCAACACAGTGGGGTATCCCAACAAAATATCGGAATACTTTCCGTTCCCATCAGAAACAACCCACGACAACCATCTCGCTCCCAAATTGCTTACTTCAATATAAGAGCCATCAGAATGGGCAATACGAAAAACTTGTATTTGAGGTTCCCTATTCATTTCAATCAGATCAACGCATTATACGAAACACCAGAACATCTTTCTTGGGTATACAAACCCGCACATTTTTCTTGAATTTCACCTCTTTTCCAGACCATAATTCTTTGGCCTTATAAGTAGAAAATTCCCTTAACCCGAGACGAGACAATGGCAAATCATAAGTGAGATCATAGCCCGAATAATTAAACGCAGCTAAGTAAACCTCTTTTCCCGTATCATACATAAATAGGAAATCTGCTCCGTCCATATTTCCATTTACCGGACGGAAACTTTTCCCCATTTTAGCTATCGCATTTATATCCTCATTTGTCAAAAATTTACGAGCCTTATCCTTAGCCACTTGAATCCCCGAAATATAACTCAAATCATCTCCATTCATAAAGATCCCAGTAATAACGCCTGATGTTATACGAGCTCGATTTTCCCCATCGGAAACTGGTTCTAGCAACAGATGATCTGGATCGTTATAAGTATATACTTGATTAAGCCACCACCCATAAGTCAAAGAGTTCAACGTGTATTCTGTATCTCCTATTCCGGCCCAAGCATCGCATGCGATACGACGAGAGTGAGCATACTGCGATGGGAACAAAGGTGAAATAGCCATAGTAATATACATACCCTCCATCTGTTCAAGTAAATAGGCCATTCCTTTGTTATACGCCTGCATACCGGTTTGAACCTCTGGATCGTAATAATAATCGGCTTCGGCACAACCATGCGTTAAGAAATCAATTTTAATGTATTCATATCCCAATCGTTTAAATCGCTCTGCTGTTTCACGGATACGTTCTTTAATTGCCGGATGCGTAGGATCCATAGCCAACCCACCGGCAACCATATTCTGAGTTTTACCGTTAGCATACAAATAAGCATCTTTACACTTATATCCTGAACTACCGTTGATATAGGCCTCGGGATCTCTCCCCCAATCCGAGAAAGGTGTAAAATATATACCAGCTTTTTGTCCATTTGCTTTACAATGTCTCGCAATATCAGCCAACTGCTCATCACTCATTTTGGCCCAACCAGCATCCATTCCGATATATACAATACCATTATTCTCGAAATTATTGTTTTGCAGATTCTCCTTAAAGAAATCGGATACTTCAAGTACTTTTTCATAGGATAACCGGAACTCCATCTTAGCCCAACTATTCCAACCGAAAGGTGTTCCTAAATTCCACGGTAACGGAGGTGCTATTGTCGCACAAGCCCGTCCGAACTCTTCCATACCGTCACGCCAATCTTCAAAATATCCGAAAAAGGTTTTCGGCGAACGAACAGTTTTCCCTTTTACCTTGCCATGAGGGAGCACATCTCTTGTCCCTTCTCCCGACGCTCCGGTATAAAGTTCAAGACGAGATATGATACCGGGTTCATCGGACTCTATGCGAACACCGCTCTTCCATGTATCGTGTTCCACCGATCCGATAACGATTCCCCTGCGAGTATCTGCATTATAAACAGCACTTACTTCAAAGCTGTTTACCCCGCCTCTCAAATCGGAAGAACGATAGCGTACCCATTTGTCGTTATCAAACGGAACGATAAGAACACGATTATCGCCCTTTCCCAAAATATCACAACGGGTGTCGGGTTCAGTAGAAATAGGACGCAGATAATTGGTTTCAACACCTTTTTCGTCGCTCAGCGCCACATCGGTAAGGAAATAATCTTTCCCCTCATATAAGAAAAAACGCTGTATGACAGAAGGTAAATTTTCTCCCGATCTCGTCACAGTAAAACACATTCCCGTTCCGAAACCGTCCGTTATTTCTTCCTGTCCAATCTCATATTCAGTATACGTTCCTGAAACACCCGTACCCACTTTATCGAACACCGTTTTACCTTGATATATGTATTCGGCACTACCAGTAGAAAGAGTATATTTCAAATGCCATTTCCCATATTTGAAATCGGCCGTATTCCCACCGGCCATAACTATCTGTCCGATAAAGACCAAAAACAATGTGACTACACAAATTTTTCTTCTCATATTCAAAAAACGATATTTTTATTTTTCAAACGGATAGGGGAAAAGGTCCGATTTCACATGAGCCTGCTTTATAAAAATTTCCATTTGCTCCACGATATCGGGGTGCTGTTCAGACACATCGCAATCTTCATGAACATCGTTTTCAAGATTGAAAAGTTGCATAGGAGCTTGGGGATTCTTACCAAAATTCAATTTAACTCCTTTCCAATTTCCCATTCGTACAGCAACGCGTCCGCCTCTTTCATGAAATTCCCAATACAGATATTCATGTTGTTTTTGGCCTTTCCCGCCAAATAATGTAGGAGCAAAAGATATACCGTCACACTCACCTTTTATTTCGCCACCAGCAATATCGGCCAAAGTGGGCATAACGTCCCAAAATGCCGAGATATGGTCGCTACAAGTTCCGGCCTCCACTTTCCCCGGTGCCCAAGCAATCAAAGGGACACGGATACCACCCTCATACATATCTCTCTTAATACCACGAAAAGGACCATAACTATTGAAAAAATCGGGATCTGCCCCGCCTTCTTGATGAGGGCCATTGTCGCTAGCGAAAAATACGATAGTATTCTTATCCAATCCTAATCTTTTCAATGTTTGCATAATTTCGCCGACATAAGCATCGAAACGAGTCACCATCGAAGCGAAATCGGCATGTGGGTTTTCAGAAGAACAATACCCTCCGTACTTATAATATGGATTCTTTATGTCGTCGACACCTTCATAAGGTTTGCCTTCCTCGATTTTACCCTTATACATGGCAAGAATGGAATCTTCGGGCGACACCAATTCGGCATGTGGCAGAATATAAGGCAGATACAAAAAGAAAGGTTTCGATTGATTATCAACGATAAACTGCAACGCTTTTTCCTGTATCAAATCCTGAGCATAAGTTTCGGTTTTACTCCCCTCATTTCCGGGCAGCATCACTTTCTCTTGATTATGCCACAAATGATAAGGATAATAGTGATGAGCCTGACGTTGGCAATTATACCCGAAGAACTCATCGAATCCGAGATTGGTTGGATCACCCTCTGAACACGGATAGCCCAACCCCCATTTACCGAATGCACCGGTCGCATACCCGGCATCCTTCATCATACGAGCAAGCGTATAGGTGTTGCCCGGCAGTGGTTCTTCACCCTCAGTACCATGACTTTGATTTCCCCGAATATAGGTATGTCCCGTATGCTGCCCCGTCATTAGACAAGAGCGCGAGGGGGCACTTACCGTACAACCCGAATAATGCTGCGTGAACAACATTCCTTCCTCAGCAAGCCTGTCGATATTAGGAGTTTTTATAATCTTTTGCCCATAACACCCCAAATCTCCGTACCCGAGGTCATCGGCAAGTATATAAATAACATTCATTTTCTGCTTTTTGCTTTTGGTCGTGCAAGAGCTGCTTATCAACACCCCCAAAAGAGCGACACTCAAAAATACTTTTTTCATATATAGTAATTAGAATATAAAACTATATAACATTTATCTCGACACTCGATGATTTCAAGCCCGGGCTTTTCGCCTGTATCCGCAGTCTGCCGGCATTGTCGGTCGCTTGTAATATCAATAACGCTTTACCATTGAAGGTTTTTCTATGAAGCACTTTATGAGGTGCAATATCCAAGACATCTCCATTTTCAACTCCAATAAGTTTATAATCGCCTTTCACCTCAAAATCCACGTCCACATTGGCATAGGGTACAAAATTCCCTTTCTTATCGGTTACATCGACGGTCACAAAAACTACATCCTTACGATTGGATTTCATTGTTTTTCTATCTGCCGTCAATTTCAAGGAGTAGGCTTTTCCGGCAGTCTTGTGAGAGCATGAGGCGATTACCCGCCCGTCTTTATAAGCTACTGCCTTGATGGTTCCCGGACGATACGGCACATTCCAAACAATCTGCAAAGAATCTCTATGCATATCTTTCCTCCCCAAAGATTTGCCATTATAGAACAGTTCCGCTGCATCACCGTTAGTATAGACAACCACCGGTATTTCTACTCCTTCTTTACCCGGATGTGTCCAATGAGGCAATACATGAACCATAGGCTCATCGCTCCACAAACTCTGATACAGATAATAATGATCTTTCTCAAAACCGGCAAGGTCTATGATACCATAGTTATTGGTTCTTCCGGGCCAACCCCACGATTCTCCCAGATAATCGAATCCTGTCCAGACAAATTGTCCTATAAAAAAGTCATTGTCACGAGTCTGTTTCCATTGCTCCCTTACCGATATACGGCGGGTCTGATTGTCATAACTCGAAGCATAACGAGTATCTATACCATCGAATACCTCTTCGGTCGTAAAACTCGTAAGAGGGAATACTCTGGCAGCATCATGCTCGTTCAACACCTCATCTTTATCCCACGGTTTACGAGTTCCAATCGTGCGGTACACCCCACGAGTCTGCCGAGTATGAGGGATCTCGGTTCCCACAGCCAATTTAAGCGGTTGCTTTTTATGGAAATCAGATATATCGCCATTGCATTCACCATTGGCATTAAATCCCGCAATATCGATATAAAGGTCTGTACAATAGGCCTGCGTTGTAGGACGAGTAGGATCCATATCATGGAAAATCTTATTCATCTTATACTGCAAATACATATGCCTATCATATCCCCAAACCTCATTTCCCAAACTCCACATCACCACGCTCGGGCAATTTCGGTCGCGTTTTATAAAATCGGGAAGATCTTTTTCCCACCAATCAAGAAAGTCATTGCTGTAATCATAAGGCACTTTGTGACAACCATACCAATGGAACCAGCCGTCCCACGGTTCGTCTATCACCATAAAACCAAGTGTGTCGCACATGGCATAAAACTCGGGAGCATAGGGATAATGCGATGTACGTATGGCGTTACACCCCATTTTTTTCAACTGTATTAAGCGTTTATGCCATATATCTTCTGTCAAGGCCGTTCCCACAGCTCCCATATTTTGATGCAGGCACACACCTTTCATTTTTGTCGGTATACCATTGAGTCTAAATCCCTTTTCGGGTATATATTCCAGTCTTCTGATACCAAAACGCGTCGTATAATTGTCTACGATCTTACCCTCTTTCTCTACAAAGCTCTCCATATAGTAGCATTCGGGAGTATCAGGACTCCACAATCGAGGATTTTCGACACAAATCGTATCAAACAACGTCGATTGATAACAACTGATTTGCCCATTGCGTTGACTTCTACCGACTTCACGGCCTCGGCTGTCCCGAATGACAGAAATTAACTTGATAGGAACCTCACAAGCCTCTGGACTATTCACCTCGGTCTCTATACATATCCGAGCCGACTCGGTCGAAATCTCCTCGGCTCGGATGCACGTTCCGAATCGAGCTATATGAACCGGATCGGTCGTCACCAAATTTACATGACGATAAATCCCTATGCCCGAATACCACCGCGCACTCGGCAATCTACTGTTATCCAATCGTACCGACAGAACATTAGTTCCTTTCACTAAATAAGGAGTGAGATCATAGGAAAATCCAAGATAACCATTAGGATAGAAACCTAGCTTATAACCGTTCAGCCAAACCGTACTGTTCATATAGGCTCCATCAAACTCGATAAAAACCTTCTTACCTTCCCACAAAGGATTCCATTCGAGCTCTTTTTTATACCAAACGACACCGCCACCCGGCAAAAATCCGTTTTCACGGCCATTTTTCTGATCATAAGTTCCTTCGATACTGTAATCATGCGGGACATCGACTTTTCGCCAAGATAAAAAACGACTATTATCCATCTCACAACCTTGTATATCGGCTGGGTAGAAATACCAATCGAAATCTATATTCTGTATAACCCTCTCCTCTGTTGCCCTCAGGCAAAGAGGAGAAAGGGTTAAAATCAATAATCCTAAAAGCGATAATCTTCTAATCACCTTTTTTGTGTGTTTATCGGTAACTACTTTACGGTTTATTCTTTAATGAACGAAGCAACAAATCTATCCCTCGTGACGGTATCGGTAGATACCAGTATATAGCTGCCCGGGGCGAGAGGATTCACATCAATCACGTCTCCACCGAAATCGTCCAAAGAAATCAGTTTCTCCCCGGCAATAGAATACACGTCATAATCGCAGTTATTTTCGTTATTCAATTTATTTATATACAGTTCATCATGACAAGGATTGGGATAGATTTTAGTATCTTTATCTGCCACAGCCTCTTCTACCGAAGATATGGTTCCGGGATAAATCTTAAATACTCTGGCATCGGAACGAGGCACTTTCAACGTCAATATATTTGCTGTTTTATCTGTCATTTCTTTTTTATCTGTCCAAAGTTCATGTACAGTGTAAACCACGCCTTCGGCAAGCCCCAAATCACTATATTTCAAATCAAAAACTTTTTGAGTCGGAGACGTAGTAAAGTGATATGCGGCCACATAAAGGGTATCGGCGACTCTATGCATAAAGGCATCGGCTTGACCCGTTCCCCAATAATCGTTCACGATAGGACGAAACGACTTCCCTATTTTACCGATACGATTTATCTCTTCATTCTTGACAATCGACTGTGCACGAACACGCGCTTCCTCTGTACAATTCAAGAAATCGTCCCCCAACAAACATAGTCCCGTAGTTACCACCGAAGTGAACCGAGCTCGGTTTTCTCCCGGCGAATGCAATGTATAAGTTCTTCCCGACGGATATTCCCCATTACCCGTAAATTTACCGAAGACCATGTAATCGGGATCGTTATAACAATAGAAACGATCGGTCCACCAACTATGTGTCAATGCATTAAGCGCATATTTCGTATCGTTCATCGTTCCATATGTATCACAAGCAAAACGACGCCCATTGGCATACTGCGCCGGGAAAAGAGGTGCGATAGAAAGGTTCACGTACATCTTATCACCTATTCTGTCCGAAAGATATTTCATTCCCTGATTATAAGCCTGTATTCCCGTAGTCACCTCTGGATCATACCAAGAGTCGGCTTCGAACGTTCCGTGTGTCATAAAGTCTATTTTCAGGAACTCATAACCATCTTTAATCCATTGGTCTATATAATAATCTATACGCATCTTCGTGCCGATGTGAGTAGGATCTAATGCCCAACCTTTATTTCCACCGGGAAACTGCGCTGGTTGTCCATTGATTTTCAGTACAATATCCCCATATTTATATTTACCATTAGTTCCTTCCACATCTTTATTCATGTTGCCTCCCCAATCGACGAAAGGAGTCCAATAAATACCCGGTCTCTGTCCACGTTCTTTACACTCCTTAATAAAACGACGGCGATTTTGAGCCGTGATATTTGTCCAATAAGAATCGAGACCGATATATACGGTACTGTCATTGGTAAATTCGGGAGCCAGTTTATCGGCAAAGAAAGCCGATACACTCGAAGCAATCGCATACGAAACATCAGACATCGCATTTCCCCAACTGTTCCAGCCGAACGGCGTTCCTTTATCCCACGCACGTTTAGGTGTCACAACGGCATTCAACTCGCCATAAACCTCCATTCCATCTCTCCAATCGTCAAAATAACCGAACATCACCTTCGGTGACTTCACAGTTGTACCTTTCACTTTGCCATGAGGCAGTTGATCTCGGGTAGTAGGGGTCTTTCCACTGTAATTGTCGCTAATACCGCCATAAACAATAAGCGACGTAATAGAATTGGGAGTATTGACTTTCGACACGACTCCGGTTTTCCAATTATCATGTTCGATAGAGCCTAATACCAAACCATTGTTATTTTTCGTGCTATACAAGCAGCCTGCTTCATAGCTCGTGTAAGTCGACCCTACTCTAAACACCTTAGAGTCATAAGCTACCCAACAGTCATTGTCATAAGGAACGATCAAAGCAACGTTCGTTCCGTTCTCGGCGGGAAGAAAAGCCGTTGACTCAGTCGTCGTCAAAGGCGACATATAATTCGATGCTATCACATCGGGAGCCTCTACTTTCAATTCAGTCAACAAATAGTTTTGACCCGAATAGAGGTAATAAGTATGTGTAGCTTTCAGTTTAGGATTTTCATTCGTATACACAAGGTCTACACGCTTACCCAAACCAAATAAATCGGAATAATCACTAACAGTTGCTCCGGTAAATGTCAACGAGGGAGCAGAATATTCAGATTCGTCTATCTTAAATACAGCATGGTTTTTGGGAATCAACAATACTTCGTTTCTGTAAATATCCGTTTGCCCATCTGTATCCGAAATATTTAATTTCAGCATTCCTTCCTGTACTGTGATAGCCGATACAGAAAGGGGGATAACACAAAATAAAAGGGAGGTGAGTCGATTCATATTATTGGTGTTTTTTTAATCGTCGGGAAAATAAAAATTTCCCCGACGACCTGATTAAGATTTTATTATACAAATTTCATGCAACAAACCATGTAAATCCTATTACATGCCTACTATTATCTTAGATACAGCTTGTTTGTTTCCAATGGTAACTTTTACCAAATAAACTCCTTCGTTTACATCGAAATTCATGTTCTGACTAGCAGCCACACGATATTGTGCCAATGCCCTTCCATCTATACCCAAAATTTCAAATATGGCAACTTCGTTCGAGGAGTTTTGCAAATACACGGTTTGTCCGGCAGCATACACTTTGTAATCATTTCCGCTTAAAACATTTTCAATGCTCGAAGTAGAACTTATTACGAAAGGACTTGCCAACCAGCCGTTATCCACAGCAGATACCGCAAATTCCACACCTTCGGTTTTAGGCATATACAAGTCATACCGATTGGTCGGAACCAACGGATATTGCGTTCCATATACTTTCAACGCACCTGTGGTTTTATCGGCAGGAAGTATGAAATTTATTTTACCATCGGGAGTCTTGACATAGATATTATATCGAATAGCCTCAGCCGGAGTCGTATCGTCAGTAGCTTTTTCCCATCTCAACTCATAGCAACCTTTGTCTTCATTGTAAATGGCCGTAAAGTTCTTAGGCGCAGCAGGTGCGGCACTGGCAATAACACCATCGTTGCCTCTATTAAATAAGATATAATCGGGCCAAGAACCCAATCCATCACCATCTGCCCCACCACCATCACGATAACCGAAGATACCCATATCGAGGAAACCGTCATTATCAATATTTACAAAAGTAGCCGATCCTCCGCGGCAACGAGCATCGTCGGGAATAAGCTCCTGCTTTGTAAATGAATTATCTCCATTATTATACATAAAGGTGGCATTGGTATTCCAACCCGTCATGAAATAATCATTCAACCCATCGTTATTCACATCGCCAATCGCCAAAGCACAGCCCCCACCGAAGAAATTGGTCTCGGCTTCCTCATGACGAGTAAATGTACCATCTTGATTATTGATATACAACTTTCCAAAAGCGGTCCAACCATTATTCACATCACGACCGATCTCAATGATATCGGCATATCCATCATTATTTACATCGATGAAAGCAGTTTCTCCTTGTTGATGTCCCACAAAGTCGATCCCCGTAACTTCGGTAAACGTATCATTACCATTATTTTTATATAATTTCGTTATCGATTTATACTCATCATGATATCCCGTAACCAAAATATCCATCCAACCGTCATTATTGAAATCGGCCACATCAATAGAACCACCGTTAACACCGATGAAATTTTCTGTTCCATCTACCGGATTCTTTAATAGTTCAAACGTTCCATGATTATTTTTCATAATAGCACATACACGACCTTGTCCTGTTCCTCCCGTAATTTCTTCCCACACACCACCGGCGCTTCCGACTCCGCAGTAACATCGGTATACGTTCCATTGGCATTGCCTTTGAACAAGCCCATACTGGGGTCAGCTTGTCCGGCAATAATAAAATAGTCCATAATGCCATCGTTGTTAAAATCGACAAACAACTGACGACCAGAGGCAGTCATTGGGAATCCACTTTCCCCATCTACCGGATTTCGTAAAATTTCCCAATTTACCGAATTTACGGCAAAACTCGGAATTACAGCTCCTACAAGAGCCAAAGAGAATAATAATTTTTTCATATTCGATAAGTGTTTTTATGGCGAGGTCTATTTTTATTTCTCTATCGGCAGAACAGACCTCTTAATCCTGCCGATAGAGAATATATAATCAATTTAATTCAATCCAGGATTTTGATCACCTTGCAAATGCGGGTTTTGCTTTATTTCCACCATAGGCACAGGGAATAAGCGATGTTGAGTTCCAATAGTCGGAGCCAAAGCCTGCCAACGGTTTCTCACTTTTACATACTCTTCAAAATGTCCGGTCCTCACAAGGTCCATACGCCGCCAACCCTCGCAAGCGAGTTCACGCATACGCTCATCGAGTATTTTCGTGCGGAATTCTTCGGCAGACATACCCGTGTCCCAAACATATTGAGCCGGAACCGTTCCACCGAAAGCACGAGAGCGAACAGTCGTATTCACCAATGTAACAGCACCTGACGTATTTCCTGTCTCGTTCATACATTCGGCCAGCATCAACAACGCATCGGCATAACGGAAGTAGTACATATTTCCACCCGTATAATAAAAAGACTTAGTTCCATCGATACGCACATCTTCAAACTTTTTGAAATGGGGCTTCAATTGGTCTTCTCCAAAACCAGCAGATGGAACAGGCTGTTTGCCCTTATAAATAAAATCGGAGCGTATGCTGGCATCTTTTCTCAAGTCTCCCGGCTCGTATATATTCACGCAATAATCAGTCGGTAAAACAAAATCATATCCTCCATACATGCAATTGGGATCTCCGGAACAAGCACGAGTGCCTGCATACCATTGAGCCTCGTTAGAATCGGGCCATACATTATTGAAATAAAACGTGAATATTTCTTCTGTACTGGCCTGAGACGGTAAATTTCCCATTACTTTGTTGGCATCGAACAAACCGGCATAATTGTTTTCAAGAACAAATCCGCCTCTGCTTTTCAAATCTTCCAGCAAAATCTGCGCTTCACCGAAATCTCTATATCCTGACTCCACAGGAGCCGACATATATACCTTCGCCAACAACATTTTTGCGGCCCAAATCGTAGGGATACGTCCATCGGCCGCTCTTTTTTCCGACAAGTAAGTAAGAGATACCTTCAAATCATCTGTAATCATCTTGTAGACTTCTTGCAATTCTTTGCGCGGCCCCAACTGATTCTGGCCGTCTACGATATTGGGTAATGGTAATTTGCCCCAATATTGAGTCAACTCAAAAAGAATACATGCCCGATAAAAAGATATCTGTCCCAAGAACACCTTATACTGCTCGGCTTCATCGGCAGAAGCAGATTTCAACAATCGATCGATATGCCATAACCCCTCACTTGCTTGCACAGCCACCGGCCAACGAATATTCCAAGCCTCTGCAATAGAAGTATTTTCAGAATCATAATATCCGTCATATTTATCGAACGCCGCCTGCATAGCATTTGTCCTTACCTGATACTCACCCTGCTGAGCCTCATCGGTTCCTAAAATCGTGTAAAAACCTTTCCGATTCACACGAGTCGCACGCCATTGATAGTACAGCCCATAAACAAAAGCTTGCACATTCTCTGGTTTTTCAAAAACCTGTTCGCTCGACAAACTGGTTTGCGGATCTTGCTTCAAAAAACCGTCTTCGCAAGACGATACAAAAATCGACAGAAGCAACGCTATAACGATATATCTATTAGTTTTCATATTCCTAACTTTTAATTTCTTAGAATGATATATTTAGACCGACAACATACATACGCGTATTGGGATACCAATCCCCGGTTTCAGGATCGAATCCTTTGTATTTCGTCGCAGTAAAGAGATTACTTCCCGTAAAATAGATGCGAAGATTGTCAAGGTAAATCTTATTGATCAATTTACGAGGGAACGTATAAGCCAACGTAGCCGAACTTAACCGGAAGAACGAGGCATCTTGCAAACATAGGCTCGTACTGCCGTACCCAAATCCGCTAAACGCATGATAAGCTCTCGGTATCAATGTATTCGTATTCTCCGGTGTCCAACGATTCAATATATCTTTATGAGCTGCACTTCTTCCATCACTGGTAACCAATGAATTATACAAGAAACTCGTTTTCTTGGCTCCATACGAATAATTCCCGACAAGCGTCAATTCCAAACCTTTCCAACTTACAGTCGTATGGATACCACCATAGAATTTAGGGTCTTTAACCCCCACGACCATACGGTCCTTATCATTAATAATGCCGTTATGATCTCTATCCAACGGCAAAATATCTCCGGGTTGTGCCGTTCGAGAACCCAATTCGAGAGAGTTCACATAATCCATATCCGACTCCTGTATAATCCGGTCGAACAGATACATATAAATCGTATTCAACGACTCACCCACAAACAAGTTACCCTCGGTCTGTATCTCGTTATTCGACATACCACCTAATTTATAGATTTCCTGAGCCTGCCCGTCCAATTTGATAATCTTATTGCGATCGGCAGAAATATTAAATCCGATATTCCAATTCCAGTCCTTTGTACGAATAGGAGTGGCATTTATCGAAAATTCAATACCTCTATTCCGAAGCGTGCCTACATTGGCTAATTGATCAAGGTATCCCGAAGACGGCGACTTACTAATGGTCATCAACAAATCCTCGTTATCAATATGAAATAAATCGAGCGTAAAGCTCAAGCGATCGTTAAACATGCCATAGTCCAATCCCACATTAATTTGTTTCTGCTTTTCCCAGCGTAAATCGGGGTTACCATACCGTCCCCAGTTAATCAACGCACTCGTACCAAGAGTAGCTCTTACATCATAAAGCGTTTGGTAACCATAGTTGGGAATATTTTGATTACCAGCCAAACCATAGCCTACCCGAAGTCTTAGGTTATTAATGACATTCTGCGACTGCATGAACTCCTCTCCTGTAATATTCCACGAAGCAGATACCGAAGGGAAGAATCCCCATTTATTATTGGTTCCGAATTTAGATGAACCATCATAACGACCTGTAAACGTGACATAATAGCGACTATCGTATACATATCCCGCACGCAAGAATACAGAAGCCATAGAGTAAGTCCAAAAATCTGAATTAACGCCGAAATCCTCTTTCTTCGAAGCTCCGGCTATTGCCTTATATGAGAAAAAGTCATTACCAAAACCCTTCACATCAAGACTATTCCAATTTTGACTGTAATAAGACATATTAGCACCCAAAACAGCCGATATCCTATGCTTCTCTTTAATTAATGTTTTGTATGAAACCGTGTTATCCCACTGCCAATTCAACATTTTATCCTTACGATGTTTAGCCTGCCCATCGGCTGACGCTTTATAGGACTGTGTCGTTTCGGTAGAATAGTAGGTATAGTCTTCTTTACTCATATAATCAATAGAAAAGGTCGAACGTATATCAAGTCCTTTTATTGGATTGATATTGATAAAGTTAGAACTCATAAGACGAGCTTGATTCGCATCTCTGACCACATTCAAGTCCCTGATAGGATTATTATTGCTCTGGCTCTCTTCTGTGCCATATTTCATATACCAATATTCACCTGATATCGGTAACAGAGGATCTGCTCTAAGCGCCACAGGAAAAGTATTGTCATCTGCAACAGGATGTCCCACCTGATAAACGAAGGTTGTATTAGTTCCTACCTTCAACCAAGGCTTTACCATCTGATCGAGATTGATTTTACCTGTGTAACGCTCATAGCTTACATTTTTCATTAAGCCCTCTTGCTGATTATAGTTAAAACTCATGAAGTAAGAACCCTTATCACCAGCTCCAGAAAAACTTACCGCATGATTTTGCTGATATGCATTTTGAGTAACCGCATCAAGCCAATTATACGTTTTTCCCGACAAGTAAGCCTCCATTTCATCTTCTGTAAAAATCGTATTAGGTGGAACCGTTGTCGATAAGAAATTATCCTTTATGTATTTTTCTCGTCGGGCAGGCGGTAAATTAGTCGTATTATTAAACTCATTGATATATGCCTCTACGCGGAGGTCATGCAATTGAGAGCCATTGATCAATGGCATCTCTTTGCTGAAACTTTGCGAGCCATACCAACCGTCATAAGTAACACGAGCCTTACCTTTTTGCCCTTTTTTAGTGGTAATTACAACAACCCCATTTGCGCCGCGAGCTCCATAAATAGCAGTCGCCGAAGCATCCTTCAATACGTCGATAGTAGCTATATCATTAGGATTCAGCATCTCGAACCCTTGATCGACCAACAAACCGTCTATGACATAAATAGGAGAGGTTCCATATTGTATCGAGTTATTTCCCCGAATCTTAATGCTGGCAGCCTCTCCGGGTTTTGCACTATTCTGGATAAATACACCAGCAACTTTCCCTTGCAATGCAGTATTCAAATCGGCGGTAGGGATCTGTTGTAAGGTTTTATCGGTCACCCTAGCGACCGATCCTGTCAAATCGCTTTTCTTCATGGAAGCACCTACAACGATTACCTCGTCCATCGCGATTCCCACAGGGTTCAATTCTACTTGAATTTTGGCATTTCCTTTTACCTCATACTCCTGTTTCTCATATCCGATAAAAGAAAATTCAAGCACAGAACTCTTTTGAACGGTAATAGAGAACGCACCGTCGATATTTGTCATTGCACCGACAGACGATCCTTTTACCATTACATTAACACCCGGCAATAGTTCATCTGTTTGAGAATCTCGAACCGAACCCTCAATTTTTACACTTTGTGCCATCGAACCGAACAACGGTAGGACACAAAGCAAAGTGATAAAACATAATTTCAACCTGTTCATAATGTAAAATAATTAGTGTTATTCATGATATATATTTATTTTATTCAGCCGTAATGCGTATCACCTTACTATCGTATTCATTATACATCGTGAAGCGAAGGCCATATTTCATCAGATAGTCGCCCGAAAATACCTTTCCGTCCAACGGCGTAAACCACGAATATCCTTTGGTCTCTTTATTCAATTCCGTTACCCGATAATTTTTATCAGGGTCAAGACCTTCGAGAATCAAAGGTTGTGTATTCCCGTTGATACTTTTCTTCAAAAGATATGTGAACAATACAGCATCATTTTGGTCGTCGGTAACATACATCATAGCCGTACGTTTATTCTCATATGGAGAAAGTAGGCGATACAAATCACCGAACTGTACAATTGAGCGGATACTGTAATAGTCTTTAATCGCATTTTTCGAGAACTCTTTATCCTCGGGGGTCATATCTTTGGGTTGCAAATCCATACCCAATTTGGCAGACATCGCCACATCGAAACGGAACTTCAAGGGAACGATACGACCTGTGATGTGATTGGGAACAACCGATACGTGACTGGCTAGTGCCATAGAAGGGAAGAACTGAGTAGTCCCCCATTGTATAAAAATACGGTCGAGGGCATCGGTATTATCACTAATCCAAAACTCATCGAAATAGGGAAGAGTGGCATAATCTATACGACCGCCTCCCCCAGAGCAGCACATCATAGAAACATCTTTATATTTGGCACGTACCCTATCGAGAACCGAGAATAATCCCCGCACATAACCGATCCAAAGATGAGACTGTTTCTCGGGGGATAAGAAATAAGAACCCGAATTCGTAACAAAGCGATTACAATCCCATTTGATATAGGCAATACCGGGATTTTCGCTCAGCGTTTTATCTATCACCCCGAAAACAAAATCTTGCACTTTGGGATTAGAAAGATCGAGAATCAACTGATTACGACTTAAATCGAGCGGTCGATTCGGTTGCCCGATTACCCAATCGGGATGCTTTTCATACAATTCACTTTTGGGATTAACCATTTCGGGTTCGAGCCATATACCGAATTTAATACCTTTTTTCTTCGACTCGTTCACCAAATAGCCCAACCCATGGGGAAGTTTCTTTTTGTTACAATCCCAGTCACCTAAACCGGCTTTGTCATTATCGCGAGGATATTTATTAGCAAACCACCCGTCATCGAGCAAGAAAAGTTCGAATCCCATGTCTGCCGCATCCTTAATAATACCACTCAAAACCTCTTCATCAAAATTGAAGTAAGTTGCTTCCCAATTATTCAACAAAGTAGTTCTGGTCTTATCGCCCCGATATATACCATATTTTTTCGCCCATCGATGGAAACGTCTCGAAATGTCTCCTGTACCCTTAGACGAATAGGAATACAGCAAAGCCGGAGTTCTGAACACCTCCTTAGGATTAAGTATATATTGTGAAGCATAAGGATTAATTCCCGATATAATATGTAAATTCTCACGATGATCTACTTCGAATGAAAGACGATAGCTACCCGGCCATGCCAATGTTCCTCCTACGACCCGGCCTGCCTTTTCCTGAGCTTTGCCATCGAGTGAAAGATAAAAACAGGGATGCGAATGCTGGTTGGAACGCACACCCAATTTCGATTCAAGATTTTTCACCCCTCTCGATAATTGAGTCTCGACCATGTTCATCTCCATTGCCCACTCACCACAGAATTGAGTGAGATGATAAGACGATTCGTTGAAAAACAAGTGTGATGAAGCATAGTTATAAAGTGTTACCGGCTTTTTTTCGGTATGACTGATTTCGCTCCATTGCTCTATCACATCATTTTGAGCATAAGATTTGAAACAAAGTTTCACCGTGAACGGGAAATAACCATCTTTAAGCGTAATAATCGTTTCGGTTATATCATCGCTCAATTTATTTTGCTCCACACCCTCGAAATAGAGTTCGGTAGAAGTATTTCCGTCACCATGCACTGCACGTAAAGCCGCTTCATTGACATAAGAGGTTCCGAAAGTAGGATAAGCATCGGATTTCGTAACCTGCGTTGCCTCGGACTCTTTCTCATCTAAAAAAGATCCGAAATAGACTTGTCTCAGTTTTTTATCCTTATCTACTTTATAAATTAACGAGGTATTATCCGTATTTATGGATATCGTCTCCTCGGCATAAGTTGTTACTGCGAAACAAAGTAGCAAATAACACAGCATTTGTCTTCCAAGTGTTTTCATGTCTATTTGATTTATCGTTTCTATTTAACTAATTCTTTTTCAAGATCTTCAAGTGATTTACCCTTTGTTTCGGGAATATATTTGAGTGTAAAGAGGAATCCCAATAGGCAAATAAAGGTGTAAAGCAGGAATGTTCCTCCTGTTCCTAATCCCGAATTGAGGAATGGGAAGGTGTAGGTCAACAAGAAACTGGCTACCCACAACGCACCTGTACAAACCGCCATAGCAACCCCACGCACGGCATTGGGAAATATCTCTGAAAGCAACACCCATGCAATAGGACCTAATGACATGGCATACAATCCTATCGCACACACAACCAATATAATCATGAATATACCGCTTGCATGAACGAAATAACACCATGCCAGAATGCTATAAATAAATAATAAACCGCCAGAGCCTATCAGTATCAATTTTTTACGACCGAGCTTCTCTACCGTAAAAATAGCCACGAATGTAAATATAAGATTGGCAATGCCTGTGACAACGATATTCATCAAAATATCGGATACACCATAACCTGCCGCTTGAAATATCTCTTGTGCATAGTTAAATATGACATTGATTCCGCACCATTGCTGAAATACGGCAATAACCAACCCTATGGATAGCACAAGACGCATTTTTTTCGAAAATAGCTGTTTGACCGCTCCCTTACCATGTTTCTTCGCTTCTGCATCCGATTCGCGATAACCGGCACACTCAGCCAATGCATATTCTCGATTGCCTATCCGTTCCAATGCAATCATGGCCTGACGCTCATTTCCTTTTTGAATCAGCCAACGAGGGCTTTCAGGAATAAAAAAGACTAAAACAAAAAAGAGGAACGAAGGAAAACAGACCGCATAAAACATCCATCGCCACCCCATTGTTCCATTCCAAGAGGCTGCAATATCCGCTACGGTAGCATCAGGAGCGACCGATTCTGCGATAAGCATATTGACGATTTGAGCTGACAATATCCCCAGCACAGTAGTTAACTGATTGAGTGAAACCAGCTTGCCCCTCACACTTCTCGGTGCAATCTCGGCTATATACATAGGAGAGACATCGGCTGCGAGCCCAATAGCTATCCCTCCGATAAAACGCGATATGACAAAAATCACAAAATAATCCGCCATGCCGGTACTTAGCGAAGAAAAAAAGAATACCAAAGCCGCAACTATCAACAGACGTTTCCGTCCATATTTATCGGCCAGTACCCCTGCTATCATAGCTCCTACAAGACACCCCAGCAGAGCCACACTCATCGCCACGGCCCGCATCGTGTTATCATCGGTAATTCCAAAATACGGTTCATAAAACGGCTTCGCCCCGCCTATTACTACCCAGTCGTAACCGAATAACAATCCGCCCATTGCGGATACAAGGCATATAAAATAGACAAAACCTTTCTTATATTGTGCATTCATGTGTATAAATTTTAAGAGTCAGTTTCTTTCACAGCACATTCAATCCTTGATGGTTGATATCGAGCTCTCTCACTTTTCCGAGAAATCTTTCTGCTGTCTTTCTATCGTTCAAGCCCAAATATCCAAGCCCCATCACCAAATTACAATGTATCTGGTTGCGCAGATTGAGATCGTCCTCCCAAATCAACAAATCGGGTAGAGAAACAGCAAAGTAATCGATTTTCACATGGTCGAAGAGATGCTGTTCCCCATGATTGATAAGCTTATTGAAACGGCTTCGAGCTTTCTTTTCGTCTCCCAACTTACGCCAAGCAAGTCCTTGATAATATATCTTGTCAGGTTGTTGGTCGTTATAGAAGAATGCAATCGCAGGTTCGGCTGAACCGACCGTAGCCTTTCTAAAATAAAGTTCAGCATTTTCCTTATCACCCAATCCTTCATAGGCACAACCCATAAAATAATGTATATCGTTTTCTTCGGCTCCCGCGAGTTTTCCTTCTCCAAGATTGAAAGGATAGTATT
>OODH01000954.1_pt1 | contig 19679 bp, 16 predicted proteins | sample 1671391 | NCBI WGS metagenome assembly OODH01 (sample SAMN06348152, study PRJEB24527) | human gut metagenome | biome: human gut; feature: ankylosing spondylitis patient; material: feces | host: Homo sapiens | place: China | collected 2015-10 | reverse complement strand
GTCAAGCCTTGTCAGCTGGCAGTTGTACTTCTGCGCGATGGAACTGGCCTGGAATACATTGTTGTCCAGCTGCCGGGGATTGTCTGCCGTGTTCAGCACCAGAAAGGTGACAAGGAACATTCGCTCGTTCCGGCTCTGCAAATCCTGCAAGAGCTTCTTGGCCTCGGCACCGTAGGTGGCAAGGTCGGAGGGAATGATGTCCATGTCATACCCGGCCCGGACCGCTTTTTTCTGTTCCTCGATCTTGGTGCGGTCCAGGTCGGTGATCTTACGCTTGATGGTCTTGATGGCGCTGACCTGATCCACAGACTGGACGTGCATGGACACCACAAGACTGGACTCCATATCCAGGAAATCCGCCAGAATACGGTCATTCAGCTCCGGGGCCAGGATTTGGAGGAAGGAAACCGCGCCGAACTTCCGACCCATACGGAAGGTCTTGCCGCCCGGAAATTCCAGGGGTGTGGGGGCGATGAAGTCCTTGGTAGACAGGCCAGAGGGAGCCAGCCAGTCCCAGGAAAAGCGAAATGGTTCCGGCTCGTCCATGTGGAAGATACTATGCAGCAGGCACAGGCGCTCCGCACCGTTGAGAGGCGCGGCGGACACGCCCAGCCGCTTGAAGTGGTTGAGCAAATCGGTCTCGATGCGCTCCAGCCGGGGCTTGGCCGACTGGATACTCTCCGCGTCGACGCCGAAGGTGAGGTACTTGGTCTTGACCAGACCGTTATTTCCTCTGGCAAGCTGGTTTTGCAGCATTTCCGTGTACTCCGCCCGGATGCTGTCAAAATCGTCCCCCTGGGGCGGGATCACGATGCGCTTCTCATAGCTCTCCCTGGTGGCCGCCAGATTAAGGAAGGAAAACTGGAAGCGGATGGAGCTGTCAAAATAGTTCAGGAAATCACACCACCCCTCGAAAATGGCCGCCTTGTCCTCGTTCTGACTGAGCTGGTAATTGATGTCCTGAAACTGCACCGTCTTGGTGTAGTAGGTGTCCGTGACCCGGCACACGCCGTCCGGCCACATACGTTGATAGGGGATGCTGTCCTGGGCGGACAGCTCCTTTTTATCGGTCCGGGCCGCCCTGCGGATGGCCGCGTCGATCTCCCGGCGCTCGGCGCGGGTCAGCCTGCGGCGGCCTTTTCCCGGCGCGTCCTTGGCAGGCGTTTGCTTTTTTGCCTTGAACAATGCGATACACCTCCCGGTCTAATTGGTCCTGCCGCGCAAGGGCGGCGTAAAAGTTGTTGGTCTTATAGGGGCGCTTTTTCGGGCGCAGGAAGTACAGGCGCACAAACTGCCGGACCACCTTCTCCAGCGGCTGGCCGTTACGCTCGTACATCGCCAGAAAGAAAAACGGGAGCATGGTGAGCACCATCACCAGAGCGGCGGTGCTGGTGCCCAGGCTACCCCGGAGGAAAAAGAACAGCGGAACGCCGATGAGCGCGCCGCTGCCGAAGCAGATCAGTTGTCGCTTCGTCAGGTTGAAAGCGACCTTCGTTTTTACTTTTGTCAGGTCCTTGGGGACCGAAACATAGGCCATAAAATCACCCTTTCCATTGGTTAATGGGCATTGAATACGGATTTTGCCATGCTGCTCGTCTTAAAGAGCATGAAACACAGCAGTACCGTGTAGCCCATGCACGTCCAGATGGCATAGCTCACATCGCCGTCCAGGGCAATGTTCTGCACCAATACCGCGTAGATGGCAACACAGACGATGATAAGAAACGCCTGGAAGCCCAGGGCAAACAGGCTGCGCAGTGTGTTCTTCTTCATTTTTTATGTTCCTCTTCCTCACGGCCCGCTGCCAGCCGCCGCAGTGCAGCGGGCTGGCCCGGACCTCTTGTATGATGATACAGCCCACCCCACGGGAATGACGCCGCCCCCCTGCGTGCGGCCTGCCCGGCACTTTGGCAAAAAGCCGTTCGAGAGCCGGAAAAAGGCGCAGCACGATCGAGATATAAGACCATTCTACCACCCCGACAACGGCATTGCAAGGAATCTGAACGTGTTTTTGGGAAAAAGCGATGAAAAATGGAGCCCTTTGCGGAAAGTTTCGGACTTTTGTTGCAATCTGCCCGAAAAATGGGGGGAGCGCGGGGCACCGGAGAATTGTTTACCTTATTGAAAAAATGGCTTGAATGGGTGACTGGACAGCGGTATACTATAATCGTTATCGTATGCCGTCTGGCGAGGCTGGAACGCACGGCAGATTCGAACATGTGCGAGGATGAAAATGAAGTTTAACAATCGACTTACGGATGAGATCTATACATCCGATACGGAAAAATTGGGAGAGAACGTGCTTCAGGCGATGCAGAACACGATCCATCAGAATGGCGGCATCGGGACCGTGACCGGGTACTATGATGCGGGCCTGCCGATCCTGTCGGTCAGCGAACTGCTGCTGCATAACCTGAACCACAGCTATGCGTCCCTGATGGAGCAAACGAAGGGTTCGCTGAAGAACCTGTTTTATGGGGAAAACGTCAGCTTCCTCGAACCGGAGCGCTTTCGTCAGATCCGGGGCGCAGGGGAGGGCCAGATCCTCACAGCCGATGGAACACCGGTCTTCGTGCATCTTTGTAAGGAAGATGCCGTGGACGCGGACGGCAGGCCGCTCTGGGTGCTGTCGGTGCAGGTGAATTGGGCGTATGAAGACCTTGCGCTGGTCAACGAGTCCATCCACTCGGCACCGTGGAACTTTGAATGCGATGAAAAGGGCAGGATCGTCCGTGCGAGCTGGAGCCATGCCTTCCGGCGGATCCTGGGGTATCATGACGCTCTGGATTTCCCGAACCAGCTGGATGCGTGGTCGGAGCTTCTGCACCCGGAGGACAAAGACCGGGTGATGACGCTGCTTTTGGAAACGGCGGCCGACAAGACCAACACCACAAAGTTCAGCGTGGAGTACCGGCTGAGGCTGAAAAACGGCCAATATCAGTGGTTCCGGGCCTCGGCGGAAGTGATCCGCCGTCTGGATGGCACGGCCAGCCGCATCGCCGGCATCATCTGGAACATTGAGGAAGAAAAGCAAAGCCGGATGCAGGCGCAGCGGGCGGAAGCGTTCCACCGCGCCTTCACCAGCGCGAACCTCTGCGAATATTATGTGGATCTGGAACAGAACACCTTCGATACCTTCAAGGTGGAGGCCTCCCTGATGACGGCCTTTGAGCAGAGCCAGACATGGGACGAGCTGGTCAAATTCTTTGTGGACAACTATGTGGTCGAACAGGACAAACAGAAGGTCACGGAGTTCTACGACCGCGCCTACATCACCGAAAAATTGAAGGGGCTTGAGACCGAGCTGTGCCAGGAATGCCGCATCTTCCTGAACGGCGAAACGCGGTGGGTCCGCAACGTGGTCATGCGCGGCGAGATCGGGGACTCGAACTATGCGATGATCTTTTTGCGGGACATCACAGAGAGCAAAGCCGAGACGGCGCGGCGGATGCAGATGGCCTCGGCCAACGCATCCATGGAGCTGCTGATCCAGAGCATGGTGCGCCTGCTGGACCGCTTCGTCGTCTGCGATCTGGAAAATGACCGCTATCAGTTCTATAACCTGCAGGGTGAAATGATCTATGCGCCGACCGGAACCTACCATGGTTTTGTGGAGCAGGTAGCTGCAAAGTATAAGACACTGGAATCGCTGGACGCATTGGGTGCGCTCATCTCGCCGGAAAATATCCGCAGGAATTTGCAGGGCGAGAACGACATCTACAAATTTGAATACTGCGCACTGGACGAAAACACGTATAAGATCGCGTCTTTCATCCCGCTGGAGTGGGACGGCACGAAGCTGGTCAAAGTTCTGCTGGCGTCGATGGATGTGTCGCAGGAGAAAAAGGCCGAGATCGAATCCCACAAGGCGCTGAAGGAAGCGTACCGCGCGGCCGAGAACGCAAGCCGCGCCAAGACGGATTTCCTCTCCAATATGTCCCACGACATCCGGACGCCGATGAACGCCATCGTGGGCCTGACGGCCATTGCGGGGGCCAACATCGAAAATCAGGACAAAGTCGTCGAATGCCTTGGCAAGATCACCAAGTCGAGCCGCCATCTGCTGGGCCTGATCAACGAAGTGCTGGACATGGCCCGGATCGAGAGCGGGCGGATGAGCCTTGCCGAGGAGGATTTCAGCCTGCCGGAGCTGGTCGATAACCTGCTCACCCTCACAAATCCGGCAATCGACGAGCACCACCATCAGCTCGAAGTCCACGTGGAGCACATCGAGCACGAGGCCGTCTGCGGCGACAGCCTGCGCATCCAGCAGGTCTTTGTGAACCTGATGAGCAACGCCATCAAGTACACCCCGGATGGAGGAAACATCACCTTCACGATCAAGGAAAAACCGAATGGTTTCTCTGAGCTGGGCTGCTATGAATTTTCCATTGCGGACAACGGCATCGGCATGACGCCGGAATTTCAGAAGATCATGTTCGAGCCGTTCAGCCGGGCGGACGATCACCGGACGACCAAGGTGCAGGGCACCGGTCTGGGCATGGCCATCACCCGGAACATCGTCAACCTGATGAATGGCGACATTCAGGTCGAAAGCGCCCCCAACAAGGGCACGAAGATCACGGTCACGGTCTATCTGAAATTGCAGAAAGACGAGAAAGAGCAGGAAAAAGAGCTGTTCGATCTGCCGGTTCTGGTCGTGGACGACGACAAGACCAGCTGCGAAAGCACCGTCGAGACCCTGCGGGAGATCGGCATCGCAGGCGAATGGGTCCTGACCGGTAAGGAAGCTGTGGAGCGCTGCTATGCGCGTCATGAGACCAACAGTGACTATTTTGCGGTGATCCTGGACTGGAAGATGCCGGAGATGGACGGCATCGAAACGGCCAGAAGGATTCGGGAATGCGTCGGGCAAGACGTCACGATCATCATCCTGACCTCCTTCGAGTTCAGCGAGATCGAGGAAGAAGCCAGAGCGGCGGGCGTGGATGCGTTTATGGCAAAACCGCTGTTCCGCTCCCGCCTGACGGCGACCCTGCGGCAGTTCACCTCCGGCAAGAAAGAGAAAGACGCCCGGAATTATCTGGAAGACTTTGCAAAAACGGACTACACGGGCAAGCGGCTCCTGCTGGTGGAAGACAACGACCTGAACCGCGAGATCGCGACCGAGATCCTGGGCATGACAGGCGTGACGGTCGAAACGGCCGAAAACGGAAAGATCGCCGTCGAAAAGGTCGCGGCGGCCCCGGAAAACTGGTACAGACTCGTCCTGATGGACATCCAGATGCCGGTCATGAACGGCTACGAAGCAACGGCAGCGATCCGTTCTCTTCCCGGCAGTCGGGGCAAAGTGCCCATCATCGCCATGACGGCGAATGCCTTCGCCGAGGACGTGCAGCTGGCCAAGAACACCGGCATGAACGAACATATCGCCAAACCGCTGGACCTGAATAAGCTGAACGACGTGCTGAAACAGTGGCTGTAAGAGCCGCCGAAAAAGAACAATGGAAAAGGGCTGGACCGAACGACGCCATCTACCGCACCACCGAGGACATGCTGAAACAGTTCAGCTATCTGCCCAAAGAAAAGGCGTATCCACCCCACGCGGCACCTACCCGCCCAGCACCCCGGCGGTATGGTCGTCGTGCCCTCGGCGACCTGCCGGAGAGCAGCCAGGTGAGCTTTTTCTAAAAATGCTTGACACCATATGTGACACCATGTATAATGGGAACAGGGGGATTCGGAATGTCAAAATGGGATAAGCTGCTTGCGCGCATCTGTGCCTTATCGAAGGACCTGCGGTTCGACGAACTGCGAAAAGTGCTGGAAAGCTATGGCTACGAGATGACAGCCCCCAGAAGCGGGAGCAGCCACTACACCTTCCGGAAAGCAGGCTGTATGCCCATTACGATCCCAAAACATGAACCCATCAAGAAAGTTTACGTGGAAATGGTACGGCAGATCGTGGAGAGTGAGGCGAAGAACGATGAAGACGCTGAATGAGTATTTGAAGATGCCTTACCGGATGGAGTTGGTGGAGGACCCGGATGAGGGGGGATTTGTTGTCTCTTATCCGGACTTGCCGGGCTGCATTACCTGCGGCGAAACGGTCGAACGCGCGATCGCAAATGCACAGGACGCAAAAAAAGCATGGCTGGAAGCAGCGCTGGAAGAGGGAATCGAGATCCATGAGCCGGATAGCCTGGAGGAATATTCCGGGCAGTTCAAACTGCGGCTTCCGCGCAGTCTGCATCGCTCGCTTGCCGAGCATTCGCAGCGGGAGGGAATCAGTATGAATCAATACTGCGTTTACCTCCTTGCGAAAAATGATGCGATGTACGTGAAATAGAGGTTCCAAGAACCGCAAAGCCCCCTGCATCCGGGATGGATGCAGGGGGCTTGTTCTGTGTCTTACAAGTGCAGGAGTGAAAATTACTCCACGCTGATCATATAGTAGTAGACCGGCTGACCGCCGCGGATGTGGCTGACCTCAACGTGGTTGGGGCATTTTGCCTTGACGATCTCGGTCACCTTCTCGGCATCCTCGTCGGAGACGTCGCAGCCGGAGATGATGGTGACGAAGCTGGAATCCTTCTTGCACATACCCCGGGCCAGACGATAGGTGGCCTTGGTGATGTCGTTGGAGGTGGAGACGATCTTGCCGTTCTCCAGGGCCATGATCTCGCCCTTCCGGATCCGCTTGCCGTCGTACTCGCTGTCGCGGGCGGCGTAGGTGATGAGGCCGGTGGAGACCTTATCGGCGGCAGACATCATGTTGATGGTGTTGGCCTCCACGGTGGCAGAGGGGTCGAAGTTCAGCAGAGCGGTGATGCCCATGGGGACGGTGCGGGTGGGCAGAACGACCACCTGACGGTCAGCCAGCTTCTGGGCCTGCTCAGCAGCCATGATGATGTTCTTGTTGTTGGGCAGGACGAAGACGGTCTTGGCCGGGACGCTCTGGATGGCGGCAAGGATGTCCTCGGTGGCGGGGTTCATGGTCTGACCGCCGGAGACGACCGCGTCAGCGGCCAGGTCGGTGAAGACAGACTTCAGGCCCTCACCGGCGGCGACAGCAACGAAGCCATAGTCGCGGCTGGGGTCAACGGCAGCGTAGATGAACTCGCTGGCGGGGTCGGGCTTCTTCTCGGCGGAAGCCTGCTTCTCGAGGCTCTTGCCCTGCTTCTGGCGGGCCAGGAACTGCTCGTGCATATTCTCGATCTTGAAGTTGGTGAGGTAGCCGTACTTGATGGCCTCGCTCAGGATCTTGCCGGGGTCGGCGGTGTGGACATGGAGGTTGATGACGTCATCGTCCTCGATGCAGACGACGCTGTCGCCGTTGGACTCGGCGAAGGCGCGCATCTTTGCGGCGCTTGCGCCCTCGTTCTTGTTGATGAGGAACTGGGTGCAGTAGCCGTTCTTGATGTCCTCCACCTTCATCAGGTCGTCGGTGAAGACGCCCTTGCCCGCGTTGGCGGTGGAGAGCTTGGCCTTGTTGGGGACAGCCTCGCCGCCGGCCACGATGGCCTCACCGTGGAAGACCTTGCCCATGCCCTCGAAGATGATCATGATGCCCTGACCGCCGGCGTCCACGACGCCAGCCTTCTTCAGGACGGGCAGCAGGTTGGGGGTGTCCTCCAGAGCCTTCTGACCGGCGGTCATCACCACGTCCCACAGCTCGGCCACATCCTCTTTGCCGCAGGCAGCAGCTTCCTCGGAAGCGACGCGGGCGACGGTCAGGATGGTGCCTTCGGTGGGCTTCATGACAGCCTTGTAAGCGCCCTCGACGCCCTTCTGCAGCGCAGCCACGATGTCGGAAGCGTCAGCCTCTTTTTTGCCCTCCAGAGCTTTGGAGAAGCCGCGGAACAGCAGGCTGGTGATGACGCCGGAGTTGCCGCGGGCGCCGCGCAGCATGGCGGAGGCGGCGGTCTTTGCGGCCTCGCCCACGGTGCAGCTGTCGTCCATGGCCTGCAGCTCACGGACGGCTGCGCCGACGGTCATGCCCATGTTGGTGCCGGTGTCGCCGTCGGGGACGGGGAACACGTTCAGCTCGTCCACGCGGGAGCGCTGGTTGTTGATGTTGTTTGCGCCGGAAATAATGGCGTCGCGCAGGATCTTACCAGAAATCATTGCTTTTTACTCCTTATATCTTCCCGGTACCCCCGGGCGGGCTTTGTCTCATCAGGCAACCACGTCATCGACCGATACGACCACGCGGGCGACTTTCAGGCCGGTGGCCTGCTCCACCTCGTCCTTCACGCGGTGCGAGATGGAACGCGCGGCGGTGGAGATGTTCAGCCCGTAGCTGACGGCAATGTGCAGCTCGATCACGAGACGGCCCTCTTCCTGTGTGACACGGACGCCCTTGGCCGAATCGTCCACGCCGCGCACGGCGCTGCGGACACGGTCGGTCAGATCACGGGGGGCCATTGCGGCCACGCCGTAGCATTGTTTGGTTGCTTCGCCCACGAGCGTGGAAAAATACTCGGCTGAGAAGCTGACATCTCCCAGCGGGAAACGGGAAGTGATCATAGTCGCTCTGCTCCTTTTATTCATTATGATACCCCGGTCCGCAGGGCGGCGGGGCGGTGCGCGGGCCTGAGAAGGCGGCGTACCACTTTTATTATACAACTTTATGAGGAAGCTGTACAGCACATAATTGCTGACAGAAAGAAAAAAGTCAGGCGCGGCTTACCCGTCTCGGTCTGTTTCGACACCGCAATGCCGGTATACTGAAAGACAGACAGAGCCGCAAAGGGCCGCGTTCCTGCTGTTAGTATAGCACAAAATCCTTCGCAGTGCATCCATTTCGTGAATATTTATCCGACAAAACAAAAGGTGATTGTGAATAAAATATAAAAGATGGCGCAGACATCTTTATCTTACTATGAAAAAGTGCTAAAATCTAAGGTGGCAAGAGTAAGACTGTATCCGGCGCAGGATGCAGGGGCATTCGGCTGCCAAGGTGCTGAAGACAGGAATTTGCTGCGGCTGCACAGGAGCTGCGGCCCGGCGGCGGAAAAGTTCACAATAGGAGTTGTTTTCATGAATATTCTGTTTTTCCTTTCCCCCAAGCAGGACCTGATGTATGTGTACGATGACTTCACCCTTCGCCAGACGCTGGAAAAATGGGAGAACAACCGCTACGCATCCATCCCGGTGCTCAACCGCAAGGGAGAGTATGTGGGGACTCTGACGGAGGGGGACATCCTCTGGGGGCTGAAAAAGTTCCACGGCCTCGACCTTGAGGCGGCAGAGGACATCCCCATCCGGGACTTTGCCCACAAGCGGGACTACAAGGCCGTCACAGTCACCACGAGCATGGACCAGCTCATCGAGGCGGCCATGAACCAGAACTTCGTCCCCGTCGTGGATGACCGGGGAATGTTCATCGGCATCGTCCGCCGTCAGGCCATCATCCGCTACTGTTACGACCGCTCCCGCGCTGCCGCCGCAGAGCAGCGCAGAAAGCCCGAAAAGCAGGAAAAACGAGTCCCGGTCTCTGCCGGGGTGCAGTAAAACAGGAAAAGGCCCCGCCGCTCTGCATGAAATGTGCAGGGCAGCGGGGCCTTTCTATGCCTGTGGGAAGGGGAGAGTGGAGCTTCAGCCCACGGTGAGGCTGGAATCGGTGAGCCGGTGGGTCAGGACAGCCTCGGCGTCCTCGCCGCCCATGGCCAGCAGCTCGTCCACCGAGAGGGTGGTGGAGCAGAGGATGGTCTGGAAGGTGATGGTCTCGATGCCCTCAGCCCGCAGCTGACGCAGGGCGGACAGCGAAGCACGGAGAGAGGCTGTGAACCGTCCGACGCAGACGGTGAGGGTATTGCCGCTCTGGGTGCTGGTGTAGGAGATGACCGCGCCGCTCTTGTCGGTGACAGTCAGGCCGGGGAGGGGAGAGGCGGGTGCGGACGGAGTGGCAGAGCCGCCGTCAGAAGAGGAAGAAGACTCTTCCGGCTCCACAGGGCGGGGGGTAGAGACCTGATCGATGACCTTGCCGTCGGCATCGGTGGCGGTGACTTTTGCGCCCGGACCCAGCTTGTCCTTGATGGTGTCGAGGACAAGCTCACTGCCTTTCTGCGAGAGGGCCTTGCCGTTGGGACTGCCGGCCTTGGCGGTCAGCTCAAGGCTGCCCGACAGATCGATGCCGCTGCTGTAGATGCCGCTGCCGCCGGAGCCGTTTTTGCCGACGCCGCCAGCAGCTTCGACCGTACCGCCGGAGATGGCGACGCCGTTGCTGCGGATGCCGTTGCCGCCGGAGGAGTTGCCGCTTCCGCCATTGGCCGTAACGGTACCGCCGGAGATGGTGGTACTGGTGCTGGAGATGCCGTTGCCGCCGTAGCCGTCTTTGCCGTTGCCGCCAGCGGCTTTGACCGTACCGCCGGAGATGGCGACGCTGCTGCTGTAGATGCCGTTGCCGCCGTAGCCGTCTTTGCTGTCGCCGCCGTTGGCCGTGACCGCACCGCCGGAGATGGCGACGCCGCTGCTGCTGTAGATGCCGCTGCCGCCGTAGCCAACAATGCCCGTGCTATTGCCTCCGGTGGCAGTGACCGTACCGCCGGAGATGGTGAGGCTGCCGCTGCTGGAGATGCCGTTTGCGCCGCTGCCGCCTTGGGCCGTCAGGCTGTCATTTTCGCCGCCGGAGATGGTGAGGCTGCCGGTGCTGGCGATGCCGCTGCGGTAGGTGTCGCTCTTCAGCGCGTTGTCGCCATCCAGCTTAATCGTGGTATTGCCGCTGCCGGTCACACTCACGGCGGCGTTGTTCCGGTTGCTGGTGTCGATGTTCACATCCTTGAGTGTGACCTCGACCTTATCGTTCTTATCGTTGGTCTCGATGGTCACGGTGTTGGAAGAAGCGGTGTCCGTTTTCTGATTTGTGATGATGGTGTTGGTGTCCACCTTGTCGATGATCGTGCCCTGTGAGACCTTGTTCGTCCCTTCGGTGTCGCCTGCCTTCACGGTGATGTCACCATCCTCGATGCGCCATGTAGCGGCAAAAGCCGGGGCGGCAAGGGTGGTGAGCATTGCGGCGGTCAGAATAAACGCTGCTGCCCGCTGAGAGGCCGGACGGGGTGAATCGATACCCCCCCCCCCTGTATGGAGGGGGCGACCCAGAACACGCATCGCAAGCTTACGATAAGATAACATACAAAAACCTCCTTTGAACGGTGAAAAACAGGGGGTGTCTAATTACCCTGAATGTACCACATCTGCGGAGAAAAATCAATAAAACCTGCGCGAATCGCCCTCTTTCCTGCGTGAATGGAGAAAAAACGTCAGGAAGAATGCCTTTTGGCTCTCCCTTTGGGAGAGCTGTCACCGAAGGTGACTGAGAGGGCTAGGACGCCGACAGAGAGGCTTTTTGCGCCTTTTTGCTCGAAAAACTTCCTGAAGATACATTTTATTGGACTTTTATTCTGCTATACTCCTGTCAGAACAAAAAGACACAGGAGGGAAGAGGAATGAAAGACATTGAACTTCGGTATGTGGGCGGTCATGTGGAGGTGTATACGGAGGCGGGTGCGTTCCTGTTCTCGGCGGACACCCTGCGGGAGGCGATGGAAGAGCTGGATGCCGCCTGATGCATTCCCGGGAATACCGGAAAGCACCGGGCGGGAGTTAGAAAATACTAATGTAAAATGAATGTAAAATTCAAGAAAAGAACCGTCTAAGAAGGCCCGGAAATCTTAAAATTCCGGTCAAAAAAGTGATTTTCCTGTAAAATAATGCTTGTTGAGCCGGGGGGTTCGATGTTATAATAAAAAGGACGGCATTTTGCGTATGGAGAGCGAAGCACAGCCGTCTTGTGCAATGGAGCAATAGGAAGATTTTAGGAGCATTGTTTTATGGACATTACACACATCACCTCTCTGCTGGGCGGTATTGCGCTGTTCCTGTATGGTATGTCGATCATGGGTGCCGGCCTCGAAAAGCTGGCCGGCGGCAAGATGCAGGGCGTATTGCAGAAACTGACTTCGTCCACCATCAAGGGCGTCATTTTCGGCACCCTCATCACCGGCGTCATCCAGTCGTCGGCCGGTACGGTCGTCATTTGCGTCGGCCTCGTCAACTCCGGCATCATGACCCTTACGCAGTCGGTAGGCGTTATCATGGGTGCAAACATTGGTACTACGGTCACCGGTCAGCTCATCCGCATGGCGGATATTTCGGGCGACAGCCTCATCCTGACCCTCATCCAGCCCAAGACGTTTGCGCCGGTGGTGGCGTTTATCGGCTGCATTTTTTATGTGTTCATCCGCAGCGCGAAGAAAAAGAACATCGGCCAGATCATGCTGGGCTTCGGCATCCTGTTCACGGGCATGAGCCTGATGGACACCGGTGTGTCTCCCCTGCGTGAGAGCGCAGCGTTCCAGGAGCTGTTCGTCACCATGACCAACCCCATCCTCGGCGTTCTCGTGGGCGTGGTGGTCACGGTCATCATCCAGTCCTCTTCGGCCTCTGTGGGTATCCTGCAGGCGCTTTCCAGCACCGGCCTCGTCACCTTCAGCTCGGCCATCCCCATCGTGCTGGGCGCCCACATCGGCACGGCCTTCACCCCGCTGCTGACCATCGGCGGCTCCTCCAAGGACGGCAAGCGCGCCGCCCTCATCCACCTGTACTTCAACATCATCGGCAGCGTCATCCTGCTGGCGCTGGTCTATGCAGTCCAGTTCACCATCGGCATCCCCATGTGGGACGATGTGATGAACAAGAGCAGCATCGCAAACATCCACACCATGACCAGCGTCATTGCGATGCTGTTCTTCCTGCCCTGCAGCGGCGTGCTGTCCAGGCTGGCCATGATGACCGTGCCGAACAGCGCGGAGGAGGCGCAGGAGCTGAGCATGCCTGTGCTGGATGAGCGTCTGTTCAAGAGCCCGGCTGTGGCTCTGCAGCAGGCTAAGAACGCGGTGGTCAAGATGTCCCGCCGCGCAGCCCGCAACGTCGGCCTCGCCACCCCGCTGCTGCTCAGGATGGACGAGGACGTCGTGAGTGCCATCGATGTCCGCGAGAACCTCATCGATCGGATGGAGGTGGACATCTCCAACTACCTCATCAAGCTGGCAGACCAGGAGCTGGGTGACGCGGAGAGCCATGAGGTGACCGAGCTGCTCAACTTTGTCACCGAGTGCGAGCGCATCGGCGACTATGCAGTCAACATCAAAGAAAAAGCGCAGGAGCTGACCGACAAGGAAGTCACCTTCAGCGAGAAGGCACAGCAGGAGCTGAAGCTTCTCGACAATGCGCTGGAAAAGATCCTGACCCTCACCACGGACGCCTTCGAGTTCGACGAAGCCCGGACCGCCAGCCAGGTGGAGCCGCTGGAACAGGTCATCGACATCCTCGTGGAGCGGCTTCGTGCGCAGCACATCAAGCGTCTGAAGGAGGGTGCCTGCTCCATTGATACCGGTGTCGTCTATCTCGATGTGCTGAACAATGTAGAGCGTATCTCGGACCACTGCTCCAACATCGCCGCCCGTCTGGTGGGCATGGAGGCAGGCGAGGACTACGACTCCCATACCCTCAAGAACATGATGCACCACAACCCCACCAAGGAATATATGCTCAACTACGAGCAGTGCCGCAGGGACTACCTCGTCCCGCTGGAACAGCTCGAAGCCTGATTCTGATAAAGGATAAAAACAGTGCAGACCTCCCCGGGGAGCGTCTGCACTGTTTTCGTTTATTCACCCAGGTCTTCCAGCAGCGCCCGGAGGGCCGTTTCGCCGGTGACGTAGAGGCCCTGCTTGAGCCGGAGGGCGTCGGCCTCAGGGAGGAGATTGACATAGATGCCGGTGCGCAGGAGCCGCTTGTCGGGCAGTCCGTTGTCGGAGCAGGTGTAGACGACCACCCGCCCGCCCTCGTCGCAGAGGTAGAAGTCGGTGCCGCTCTGCCCGGCGGAGCCCTGCGCGGCCAGACCCGGCTCGGAGGCCGGCGTCTCTTCGCCGGAGTCGGCAGGGAAGGGGAGGCTGGGCAGGGCCATCCAGAACAGGCTGAACACGATGGTAAAAATGCACAGCGCATAAAAAATGCAGAGCCAGACCTTGCGCATGGCAGTGGACTCCTTTCGGCTGAAATGGTGTTTCAGACGGTAGTATGTGCAAAATAAAACTGCCTCAGACAGGAATGCAGAATTTTCACACCCGGATGCTGTACTTTGGCGGGGCAGATGTGCTATACTAGCATCGTATCCGGTCGATTCCCCCTTGCGGAAGCGGGCGGTGCGGACTATAATGTATTATTATGGCTGCGGGCAGTCTGGCCGCAGCAGGAACAGCGAACGGCATCGTCAGAGGATGCTTTGAGATGCAGAACAGTGAAAATTGCGATAGGAGGCGATCCTTATCTCAAACAATGAAAGACGGAGACTCCACAGTGATGGTGCGCTCCGGGAGCAGAACCGGCGGGTCCGTGAGCCCCGCGAACCGCAGGAGCAGGGAGAAAAGCACGGCCATCCCGTTCTCGGATTCCTGGGCCGGACCATCGTCACCCTCGTCTGTCTGGGCATCATGGCGGGCAGTCTGGTGGCAGTGGGCGCTGTGTACTATGTGGTGCAGGCTACGGCCAGTGACGGCGACCTGCTGGACCTCGACAACATCGAACTGAGCCAGTCGAGCCTTGTGGTGGCCACCGACCCCGACACCGGCGCACAGGTGGAGTACGCCACCCTGCGCTCTTCCAACAGCCACCGCGTCTGGGCGGACCTCGAGCAGATCCCCACCAACCTACAGTATGCATTCATCTGCACCGAGGACAAAGACTTTTACAACGAGCCGGGCGTCAACTTCAAGCGCACCATCGGCGCGATGATCAATGAATACCTGCTGCCTATCTACAGCTCCAAGCAGGGCGCCTCCACGCTGGAACAGCAGCTCATCAAGAACCTGACCAGCGACAAGAGCGCCAGCGGCATCGAGGGCGCACTGCGCAAGCTGCGCGAGATCTACCGCGCCCTCATCCTGAGCCGCAGCTACTCCAAGGAGACCATTCTGGAAGCCTACCTGAACACCATCAGCTTTACCGGTACGATTCAGGGCGTCCAGACGGCGGCAAACGAGTACTTCGACAAGGATGTCAGCGAGCTGACCCTCTGGGAGTGCGCGTCCATCGCGTCCATCACCAAGAATCCCACCAACTATAACCCCTACACCAACCCCGAGAACCTTATCAACCGCCGGAACTTCCTGCTCTACAATATGTGGCAGCAGGGTGTCATCTCGGAGGAGGATTACCGCAGCGCCGCTGCCCAGCCGCTGGTGCTGGCAGAGACGGACAACACGAAGAAGAGCAGTTCCACCACCTCTTACTTCACCGATGCCCTCTTCAACGAGGTGGTGAAGGACATCATGGCCAAGGAGGGCGTGGACGAGTCCACCGCCCAGAGTATGCTCTACACCGGCGGCTACACCATCGAGGCAACGGTCAACCCCAAGATCCAGACCGCGATGGAGAACCTGATGCTCAACACCGACGACGCCTACTTCCCGGCCGGCTGGCATGAGGAAGAGGTGACCAGCATCTCCGACGACGATGTGCAGGTCTACAACGAGGACGGCACCCCCAAGACCCGCACTGGCGAGGACGGTACGGTCTACTATTACCGCAACGTCCGCACCCAGGCGGCAATGGTCACGCTGGACTATGACGGCAATGTCATCGCCATGGTGGGCGGTCTGGGCGAAAAGACCAAGAGCCTTTCCCTGAACCGCGCCTACGGCGTCACCCGTCAGACCGGTTCTACCATCAAGCCCATCGGAGCCTATGCGCTGGGCATCGAGTATGGTCTGGTCAACTGGTCCACCATGCTCAACAACTCGCCCCTCTACCTCAAGCAGGATATGGTCATCCGTGACGAGGACTACTGCCGCCGGAACGGCCTCATGGGCCTGACGGACAAGCAGCTGAAAGCCTACCCCAACGCATGGCGCAGCTGGCCCCGCAACTACGGCGGAAACTACGGCGACGGCTCCGACCTGCCGCTCTGGAACGGCCTCGCACGCTCCCTGAACACCATCGCCATCCGCGTTGGCGACCTCGTGGGCGCGAACAACATCTTCAACTTCGTCTACAATACCCTGCAGCTCAGCACGCTGGACCCTGTCAACGACGTGGGCCTTGCACAGATGGTCATGGGCAGCCAGACCCACGGCGTCACCCCGATGGCGCTGGCGGCGGCGTTCCAGATCTTCTACGACGGCGAGTACACCACGCCTCACCTCTACACCCGTGTGCTCGACCGGGACGGCAACATCTATATGGAGAGCAACGACACCAGCTATCAGGCTCTGACGCCCCAGACGGCCTACGTCATGAACCGTCTGCTGAAGAACGTCCTGTTCTCCAGCGTCGGTACGGCCAGCGGTCGCTACCCCAACTCCAACGGCATGGAGGCCTTCGGCAAGACCGGTACGGCCAGCGATGAGAAGGACCTGTGGTTCGTGGGCGGCACGCCCTATTACGTCACCGCTGTGTGGTGGGGCTATGACGCGCCCTTCGATATGACCAAGACCCTCGGCAAGCAGCAGGCCAAGACCCGCACCTGCGTCATGGCCTGGAAGGCCCTGATGGAGCAGATCCAGGCAGACCTGCCCTATAAGGCATTCCCGGCGGCTGACGGCGTCGTGGAGCGCAGCTACTGCACCCAGAGCGGCCTGCTGGCCAGCGGCTCCTGCCCGAGCACGGCAGTGGGCTACTACCGTGCCGACGACCTGCCCGACGTCTGCAATTATTCCCACGGTCAGGCAGCTGTCGCCAGCCAGCCTCTCGCGCCTGAGCCGGACACCACTGGCCTCGACACCGACTGAGGCAAAAATCATACTTTTCGGCACATCGGGTTGCAGATTCGGTGCGCTGAAGGGGTACTTCACGGCTCAAAACTGGATAATCTGACAAAATAGCATCCGACCTCTTGCAATGCAGGGAGTCGGATGCTATTATATTTTCTGCAAGAACACTTGTGTTTGAGAGGTGAACAAGTTGGAACGCCGTTTTTATCTGGTGGATGCACAGGTCCTGCCGGAAGTTTTCCTCAAGGTCGTCCGGGCCAAGGAGCTTCTGGCCAGCGGAGAGGCACGCAGCATTTCGGCTGCGACCCGCAGCGTAGACCTGTCGCGCAGTGCATTTTATAAATATAAGGACTGCATTTTCGACTCGGAGAATGGCCGCGAGGTCATTACTGTCATGGCGACCCTGCGGGACGAGACGGGTGCATTGCAGAGCCTTCTGGCCGGCATCAGTGCCGCCGGTGCCAGCATCGTGACCATCAATCAGTCTACTCCGGAGAACGGAGCCGCGCTGGTGGCTGTCACCATCCGCACCGACACCATGCAGATGACCCCCGAGGAGCTGACGGAAAAGCTTTCGCGCCAGCGGATGGTCGTGGGCGTACACTGCGGATACAATCTGTGACAGTACATTCATCGAAAAAAGGAACGAGGGCAGTATCATGGCAAAAATCGCGATTCTGGGCTTTGGTACGGTGGGCAGCGGTGTGTACGAGGTGCTCTGCCGCAACGCCGCAGGCGTCTCCCGCCGCGCAGGCGAACCGGTGGAGGTCAAGTACATCCTTGACCCCAAGGACTTCTCGGATCATCCGGCTGCAAAGCTGTTTATAAAGAATTTTGACGCCATTCTGGAAGACCCCGAAGTAAAGGTCGTCGTCGAGACCATCGGCGGCACCCGCTTCGCTTACCCTTACGTCAAGGCCTGTCTCGAGAGCGGTCGGAGCGTCTGCACCTCCAACAAGGAGATGGTGGCCACCTACGGCGCAGAGCTGCTGGCTCTGGCCAGGGCACACAACTGCGCCTTCCTGTTCGAGGCTTCCGTGGGCGGCGGCACTCCCATCATCACCCCGATGCACCAGTGCCTCGCGGCCAACGTCATCACCGAGGTGGAAGGCATCGTCAACGGCACCACCAACTTCATGCTCACCAAGATGGTGCGGGAGGGCCTGGGCTTTGACGAGGCGCTGAAGATCGCCCAGGAGCTGGGCTACGCCGAGACGAAGGACCCCGGCGACGATGTGGACGGCCGCGACGCCTGCCGCAAGATCGCCATCCTGTCCTCGCTGGTCTGCGGCCACCAGATCTACCCCCAGAACATCCCCACCCGCGGCATCCGCGACATCACGGTGGATGATGTGGCTGCGGCAGAGAAGCTGGGCTGTGTCATCAAGCTCATCGCCTGGATGAAGCGGGGCGAGGACGGCAGCGTTGCCGCCGGTGTTGAGCCCTGCCTCGTGCCGAAGGCAAACCAGCTGGCCGGTGTCGATGACGTCTTCAATGCCGTCCTCGTCAAGGGCGATATGCTGGGCGACGTGGTCTTCTACGGCAAGGGCGCGGGCAAGCTGCCCACCGCCAGTGCTGTCGTGGCCGACGTGGTGGACGCCCTCAAGAACGGCGTCAAGGTCCACGACAGCCTGTTCTGGCAGCCCGCCGAGCCGGTGGAAGGAATGCTCACCGACCCCGCTCCCGCCGCATACTATGTGCGTGTGGAAGGCATCGCCCCGGCGGTGGCCGAGGCCATCTACGGCAAGGGCCATGTGGTGGAAGAGCATTTCGACGGCTGCTCCTACTTTGTGGACAGCGCCGACGGCAAGGCTCTGGCCGAAGCAGCCCGCAAGGTAGAGGCCATGGGCGGCAGCGTGAAGCTGGTGCTCCGCCGCCTGCCTGAGGACGCCTGAGCGTGAGAGAAGAGGGAACTGCGATGAAGATAAAAGTTTCCGTCCCGGCCACCAGTGCCAACATCGGCTCCGGCTTCGATGCACTGGGTCTGGCTGTGACCTTGTACAATACCGTGACCTTCGAAGAGAGCGACCATCTGGACATCTCGGCGGCGGACGGCACCCGCATCCCCCGCGGCGAGACCAATCTGGTCTACCGCTCGGCCAAGGGTCTGTTCGATAAGGTCGGCAAGACCATGCCGCCCCTCAAGCTCGTCCAGACCAACGCCATCCCGATGGCCCGGGGCCTCGGCTCGTCCTCGGCCTGCATCATCGCGGGCCTGCTGGGTGCGAACCGGATGCTGGGCGATGTGCTCAACACCCAGGAGCTGCTGACGCTGGCTACCTCCATCGAGGGCCACCCGGACAATGTGGCACCGGCCCTTCTGGGCGGTCTGGCCAGCAGCGTTTTCGAGGACGGCGTCGTCTACTCCGTCAAGCGGGATGTGGACGAGAGCCTCTGCTTCGCGGCCATCGTGCCGGACTACAAGCTGCTGACCGAAGCTGCCCGTGCGGCTCTGCCCAAAGAGGTCACCCACAAGGATGCGGTGTATAACCTGTCCCGTGCGGCCCTCATCCCGGCGGCGTTCTGCGAGGGCCGCCACGACCTGCTGGCCATTGCCACCGAGGATAAGCTCCACCAGCCCTACCGGATGCCCCTGATGCCCGGCTCGAAGGAAGTCTTCGATATGGCGCGGCTCTGCGGTGCCAAGGCGGTGTACGTCTCGGGCGCCGGCAGCACCGTAATGGCTGTGGCCGAAAAGGCCAACGCCGAGAAATTCTACTCCAAACTGGAAAAGGGCCTCGAGCTGCTGGAAGGCTTGGACGGATGTGAAGCATTTACACTGCTGCGGCTGGATGCCGACAACACCGGTGCGACAGTGGAATGATAAACAGGACCGGAAGTGCAAGACCGCTTCCGCCCGGTGTACCCCTCACACACTGAGGGAGCAAAAAGAGGAGAGTGACAAGATATGGCGTTGATCGTACAGAAGTTCGGCGGTTC
>OODH01000947.1_pt1 | contig 19787 bp, 19 predicted proteins | sample 1671391 | NCBI WGS metagenome assembly OODH01 (sample SAMN06348152, study PRJEB24527) | human gut metagenome | biome: human gut; feature: ankylosing spondylitis patient; material: feces | host: Homo sapiens | place: China | collected 2015-10 | reverse complement strand
CTGCACTTTCATCCAAAACGATGTGCAACAGCCCCTCCGGTTCTTTTAATCAATCATTTTCGAATCTAACTTTATATACTTTATGTACTCCAGCAGGATCGAGCGTATGCCTCTCCACCCCCAGCAAATCTTCATACATTTCTTGCCTTGCTGGAAAACACTTACTTGTTAAATAGTCCAGCAGATTTTCCTGAGCTACTAGCCCATTTTTATCTAAGATTTTCACGGACATTGAAAAAAGTGTTGCGTTTGGAACCTCTTTCATATCTCCAGGTTCAAAGGTGCGCCATCCACGCTTACCAATCTGCCTAAATAGGTACTGGTACTGACTTGTAGAAAGCTTTCCCAACACATATGCTCTACGAACCATCATCGCAATTGAAACATGCCATTTTTCCTTAAGCCTCACATAATCATCAAGATTGGTTGGTCTCTGAAGATCGTATAAAAAAGCTTCCTTAGGAAGTAAAAAAGCTGCAGCAAATTGATTCGCGTCACTCTCATTGCTTCGATATTCATCGTCTGTCTGTTCTTTTGTGTCACTCATAATATGTCCCAGTATCCAATGTCCCAACTCATGTGCTAATGTAAAGTTCAATCTTGCTGAAGTTGTTTTTTCTGTGTTGTAGGCCGTAAAACAGAATGCTTTCGTTTTTCTTCCTTCTGATAGTATCGGCATATGGCTTATAGCATCCATATGTCCGACATCTTCTGCATAGGATGTCACAACAATTCCAAGATTTTGCAACAAATAGCACATATTGCGAATTGGTCTGCTTTTCAGGTTCAATTTTTCACGGATATGTTCTACCATCAACTCCATATCAGAATAGTTTGCTGCAATTTTCATACATTCTTTTAGCGTATCAATTGTTGGGTAATCTATATACTCAGACAACGCATCATATATGTATGCCTTCAAAACATCCACATTCGTTTGTTTTAGCTTTACATTCCGTGCAGTTGTTGTTGTTGCGCGACAATATGGAGTACCTTGGTCAAAAGTTTTTTCATTGCCCTCGAAAAAGAACATCGGCGGAAAACCGAGTTCCTTCGCTATCATCATAACGTTTTCTGGACTTGGGCTAATTATTCCATTTTCATATTGAGAAATTGTCTGCTTTGTCACTCCTATTTTTTCTGCCAGCTTCGGGCCTGAAATATTTTGAATTTCACGAGCCAACATAAGCCGCTTTCCGTTAAATTCAGATGTGACAATTGCATTCATTTCTTATCCGTCTTTCCTTTTGAGTTCTTTCCGAGGCTTAAGGTCAGGCATATCGTCAATCTGACCACCATGTTCAAAATCACCAGATACTGCAAATCTTGTAATATCCTGTTCCGGTACCGCATCCTTCCAGTTCATCGGAATTGCATAGTCATAATTGACAACTTCAATCAAGGCCCCCTCTGCATTTAAAATATTTAGATTACAGTCTTTTATATACTGTAACGGATCAATACGAAACGTTAAAATTCCATACCGTAAGATCTTCTCTCCAATAGCCTTTTCGAGTTCCTCATAAGGCTTTTGATTTTTTTCTTGTATTTCCTCTCCCGTCTCGCTATCAAACAAAGACATCTGCTTGTAAATCGGTTCCTCATTATTTAAATCCGCGTTAGCCGGAATTCCTGCATGTACATAATGAACAATTCCTCTTTGGATTTCATCTTGCCGGCTTCTATAATTTTCTTCTCGCAATAAAGTAATTGCTGTCCCACTATATGGATCGAACATGACTGCATAGGGCCAGCTTCCTGCTGTTCTTTGAATTACCCGATAGCCCATCTCCGGCAAAGTTTCGCTTATTTGTTGGAAGATTAACGCCCAGCCATGCTGTCCCTTTCCGTTTTTGTACGAAAAATCCGCATATTCTTCCGCACATCTTTCTATACCCAAGTAACTACACCCAACAATAGCTTCAACCATTTTAGAAGCCGTACTTTCTTCTGAAAAAACAAACATTGGGAGCCTCCTCCACAAGGTTCAAGAGAAATTTCTTATACCATTATTTTACATCATTTTTTTAAAAAGTCAAGTGCGCAGTTTACATTTACCATGTTTTATAAATCGATGTTTTCTTTTTCCTTTTCGGCATCTAAATTTTACTCTTCTTGGTACAATGTTTTTTTTCCCCCCCATATCAAAATATATCTTTCATGCATTTTATTGACGTCAAAATAAAAGCGTCTTTTGCACACTCTTTATCATTGGTAATTTGGAGCAGGCATTTTGCCTGTCATTGTAAGTCGCCTCGCTGCCAGAATTCTGTATTGTATTACCTATTCGAGTTCCGAGTAAATCGCTTACATAAACAGATACAGCAACAGCACACACTTTTATTAAGGGTTTCCTGCAAAAATATCACACTTCATCACTCAAGTTCCGTCCCGATACCCATCTGCATATTTTGTCCATGGTGGCATCAGCAGAGTGAATGTTGAATAATGGCATAAAAGTGGCTCCCACTTGCATGGGAGCCATCGCTTATTGCGGCATTACTCCAAAATCCCGGTAGACTGCATAAACAGCACCAGCATCATAACAGGGGCAACATAGCACATCATATTGCCCATTTACACCGATCTACTTTTTGTGGTTTCATAGGATTTCCTTACAATGTGTTCATATCTTATTCCATTTTTAGGTTACTCTTGATGGACTATTCTACGTCATATTTACCATATAGTACTTATTCGTTTGCAAAAATATCATTTCCGTCCAGATAAAGATAAGGTTCTTCCCTCTCTGCAAATCCATTGATAGCTATGAAACCAATTTGCTTGACCGTGAGTTCTTTGATTTCTTCTACTTGCTGAACCTCACGATTAATTTCATCAAGGGTCATCGGCTGAGCATAATATTTTGCTTCGTAAATCTCATATCCATCTGCAAATTCCAGCGCGACATCAAACTCACCGTTCTTGCGATGGATGGGGTCGTCATAGTAATAGCTACCAATATTGCGTACCCCCTTCATTTTTCCGGAACGAACCTGAAGGCTGAAATAGTCGCGGCAGATACCCTCAAAACGGCGAGAGATAAAGTCTGTCAACGCCGGTGCTATATACTCATCATAGAATGCTTCAGCCCCCAAGACCTGCAAGGCACTGGCGTTCTTGTAGATAAAAGTAAAGTAAAACTGCAGCAGATTGTCGTTGATTTCAAAAGTAGACTTTTTATTGTCTCCAATCTTGTTGATGGGGCTATTGCGCGCGATGATTTCAAGGTCAATCAGCGATTTTATCTGTTTCGAGAGGTTGCCGGTCTTTTTCACCTCCAGCTTATCTTCAATTTCTGTATACCTCTTCTTCCCGTTTCCAATGACCGAGAAGATCCGCTCGGCATTGATTTTGACAGAATAATCCGACAACAGCAGTTGGTTGGCATAGAGATAGACAGCACTCATAGGGTTGAGAATCGTACTGATAATATTTTCCCGAATTGTAGCCGTAGGTTGCAGCGCTTGATTAACAAAAGGTGATCCACCAAAGACGGCATAGTGCGCCGCTTTATCATAGGGGGGCTTGTCGGGATAGAATTTTGCAGCTTCCAGATAGTTCAGCTCATTGAGCTTGATCGTTACGGCAAAACGGCCATACAGGGCATTCTTTTCCTGCAACGTGTCTTTCATCATACCGATGTGGGAGCCGGAGAGGATGAGTTCAATATTGACCAGACGATTGTCAATGATGTTTTGGAAGATGGAATCGACAGTTGCGGAGTCATTCATTGCTTTGAGATAGGGATACTCATCAATAACGACGACGATTTTCTCCGGAAGGGCGTTCAGATACGCGAACACATCCTGTAAGGTACCAAAATTTAATGGCACAGGTAGGATTTTTGCTCGGACCAATTCCTGCACAAACCCGCTGATGTTGTCTTGCATTGTACCTTTCAGGCACTCAAAGTAAACCGTCCGATAGCTGCTCGATTTCAGTGCTTTCTGAATTAGGGTGGTCTTGCCAACTCGACGTTTGCCATAGACCATCACTGCTTTTCCAATATAGTCTTGCTGTAGGAGCGCCAGCTCTTTCTCACGGCCAATAAACATATCGCGCCTCCAAAATCGTTGAATCGCAATTCATTGAATTTCATTTCAACATTATTGTAGCATCAACTCTATACAAAAGCAAGTACCTAAATGAAAAAGCAGTATTCTTTCTTCCAGACAAAAAAACTCCACCCTACGCGCAATGCCGCGTAGGGTGGAGGCTGTCTCATACCAGATGGTTATCTTTCTTGGTGGGGGAGTTTTTCATTCTCAACCCCAGCCAACTTTCCAGTGTCTGCAAATCGCTGAACAGAATGTCGTAGACTTCATCACTTACCAGCGGCGTATGGGCTTCATACGCTGCGCGGCAGCGGTTCAGGCGGTCTGTCAGTTCCCGCAGCTTGTCGATGAACGCAGCCTTGTCCTGCCATTCCTCGGTTTTCATTGGCTTTTTGGGGCGCATCGGCCAAAGTTCAGTTCATGGATCACCGACAAGATGGTTTCATCGTCATCCCAGTCGGCAGAAAACGCTGTCGGCGCATAAGTGCCGTCCAGCAAGACCATCACTCTCCCCTGCTCAATGCGTAGGGTCACATCCTTACGCTGGGCGCAGACGATGGCGAGATTTCCGAGTTGTTTCATAATTGTAAGCCCATCCTTTCTTACGCGGCCTGCAAAGCTGTAGGCAGCACCTTGCGGCTCCACAGGTCAATGAATTTCTGTACTTCTTCTGTTGGTTTGCTGTTATGATCGCCGTGGATCTGCGCGATTTTGCCATCACGCACCTCTACGGTCACATACGGTTTTTTCGGTTCTTCTACGCGGCGGACAAATACAATTAAGCATCTGCCCTCTGCCACGTTGTCAATATAGCCGCCAACACAGTGGTGCAGCGCTTTTCCCTCGTCAACAAGGTCGTTGGCTCGTTGTGGGCAGACGATTTGCAGTTCTTTGTTGGAAAGAGCCGCTTTTCGTGCAAAGCCCGCATAAGCCATGCAGAATGCCTTATTTTTCTGTGCATTGTTGATCTTTTGGATACGCTCTGCTTCTCGGTCATGCGCAGTCGCGCAGTTTTTCGGGAATAACACCGACTTATCCTTCATGTCATAGGCTTGCCTACGGCACATGTGCAGGTAATCCACATAGGTTATTACCAGCGTTTCCATCGTCGGGTCACGATACCCATTAGCCGGGCGTGTCTCGCAATAGATTGGGAATTGGGCATCTATGTAGCGCATGAACTTTTCCGCCGTCATGTACTGGAATATGTCCGTGGGAATCTCTGACACCTCATTATGAAGTTGCCACTGAAACAGTTCGGCTCTTCCACGCAGGTAGATCGCCACATACGCCTGATACTTCTTCAGCAGAGACACACCTGTTTTTTGCTCTCGTAGCACAGACACATCCTGTTTCTCCACACGCAGAATGCGGTGCGTTTTGGTTTGCTCTTCATCCAGCGCATCACTGAAGCTGTGCCGGTAGACAAGATCTGCCACAATGTTCTCAAAGCCCGCTTTCGTCAGTCGTTCAATCAAAAGCGGATGCCGCAAGTACATTTTCAGATAATAGCTTACCTGCATCGGGATGCCCGTCTGCTCGTAGAATTGGCGTAATGCGCAGTATTCCCAAGGTGTACCGTGCAGGGTCTTTTCAAGCCCCGGAAGATACACCGTGCCGGTTTCTTCCGAGCTGAAGCACGCCATTCCGAAGAGCGCCCCCGGATGGTAACCGTACCGCCAGCGGGTCACGCTGTCATACCCGCTGTCATAATAGTAAGGCTCCATTGTTGCGTCCTTGCCGTTATCACTGCGGACAAATATGCGCATGACTTCATACGCGGATTTTCTGATGCTATCCTTTCCTTTTGCATAAGACCAGTACAGCTTATAGATACGCACCACAAGCTCCTGCGGGCTGATTTGCCGGATCACCTGACAGGTTTCTCTGTCCTCATGGTAGGCGGCTCTTTTCCCCTGTGCCTTGGCTATGACTTTCTGTCCGCACTTTGGGCAGCGCAAAACATCGTTGTTTTTTGGTCTTTTGATTACAGAAAACTTCTCGCAATAGGTGCAGCGAGCTTGTGTTTTTGCGCGACCGTTATTGTAGTCATAGAACAAATAGTGCGGCATAATGTGCTTATCTGCCCAGCGTTTCAGGTTGGCGGGCGTTTGCGGCACACTGCGCATTTTGTCCCTAACCACAGTATCACGCTTGTAACGGCGGATTTTCGCCTGTCGGTCACGGATATCCTGTTGATAATCGTCCAAATGCCTCAGCACCAATGTCGGATTTGCTTCAACATGGATGTACCTTGCAATCGTATGACATCCTGTTTTTTTATAAAACACACAGGCGGACAGGAATGAACCACTATAATAACCCGTCAGATTTGTCAGCATGGCATCCCGCCATTTGACGTTCCCTGCGGCATCGCGTTCCAGCGTGGCAAAGTCATCCTTGCCCTGAAACACGACCCACTTCGGCATACGGTCATTTGCTTTCAGGCGCTCACATTCATAAAAGTAAACCGCCAGCACTCTATGCCCGCCAAGCAGTTTGACGGCGGCGGTGACAAGGTATTTCACCCGTTCCGTGTACAGCACACCGGCATTCAGGCTGATGTGCAGCGGAACATTGCTCGCATGGCGGCAGGCTCGTTTGTCCAGTTTCATCCTGCCGCCTCCTCTGTGCCGAAGTCTCCAAAGGTAAGCTGTTCTTCGTCTACGGGTTTCGGGGCAGGCTTAGGTGCTGCCTTTTTAGGCTTTTCCTTCTTGACTGCCTTGGGCGCTTTCCCATTGTAGGTCTTGGGAATAAACTTTTCTTCCGGTTCAGCGTCCTCCTTGGCATCGGCATCGCGGAAATATTCCCGCGCCCACTGGTAGCAGAGTTCGTCCGGCACATCGCCACCGAAACCGCCGTCCATAGGCTTTTCGTCGTTGTCCCTCATTTCCTGTTCCAGATACTCCCGCGCCTTGCGGTTGATGTAGTGGAAGCAGTTCACCATCTTTTTCTTGGGGTTCATCACAAGGCGGGCAAAGGCGGGGTCAGCCAGACACTCGGTCTGTACGTCCTCCATGACGCATAGCTTCATGTTGCGGCGGGTCAGGCGCTCGGTGTCCTGCGAGACGCGGTTCATGGAGGCCTGCATCACGTCATCATCCGACATAGCCGCAAGACGGTCCAGCTCCTGCTGCTCCCGCAGCTTTTTCTGTGCCTGCTTTGCTTCCCATTCGGCTTTGCGCTTGGCTTCGGCAGCATCAAATTCAGCCTTTTTGCGGGCTTCTTCCGAGTCCTCCGCTTGCGGGTCGGGTTTAGGGGGTTCAACCGGCTCAAATTCTTCGCTGAAAGAATCTACGGCTTCACTGTCCGAGGACACCTCGAAAGCATCATCCTCGGCATCGCGGTTCATCATATCCATTTCAGAGAGTATACCCATTGTTCTGTCCTTTCTAAAAAAGGCAGAGAGCCACCCAACGGTAGCTCCCTGCCATAAACTTTGCACGGCTTTAGGCCGCTTTTTCTTTTGTTTCTTCCTCCCGCAAAGCAAGCTGCCAGTCATCTATGCCCTTGTAGGCGGTATTCCAGACAAGGCTTGTGCTTTGCAGCCCGGCTGCATGGGCAATCTGCTGTACCTTTTCGGCCGCAGATGCCACATACTCATTCTCTAACTTGTCCATGTCGTAGGCTTCGGATACCGTGACGTACTCGTCATAAATATCCGGGTGCAGCAGCTTCAGCTTTTGGAGGTTGTCTCTCGTGATGCCTGTCCGGCTGATGGGACTGTAGCTGATTGTGTACTGTGTACCGCCGTACTCCCCCATCACCATGCAGCTGCCATTGAGTTTGGCAACCATTTGGCCTTTCAGTTGCTGCATTTCTGTGTCCAGTGTTTTGACCCGTGTTTCCACCTGCTGCCTTTGCTCCTGTAAGCGGAGATACCGCAGCATGGTGGCAGACAGATCGTTGTCCAACTGGATGGCAGGAATGGTCTTGTCCGCAGCACCCAAGCGGCGGCGCAGACTTTCGAGGATCAGGCTTCCGTCTTCGGTGTAGGGCGGCGGGATGCGGGTCAGGATGTGGTCGTGCCAGAACGCGCGTTCCAGATAGATCATCTCCTGTTCGTACTCCCGGTCACGGTACAGATGGCGGATAACGACTTCGTCCTCATTGTTGCCATACAGGCAGCAATAGAAGATTTCGTCGATGTCCATAACGGTCATGTAGTGGCGTCCCTGCGTTTCATAGTAGACGGGAACACATTCCTCGCCGTCCTTCCACCAGTGGTCTTTTGCGTTGTAGTTGGTCGTTTTGATTTCCAGAATCGAAATTTTTCCGTTTGGCAGGCGGACAAAGTAGTCTACATCTGCCAGCATGAAGGGATACTGCGGGTGTTGGAACATTTTCTTGATCTGGAAAACCTCCAACCCGGTTTTCTTGGCGAAAATCCGGGCGACCAGCGGTTCCAGCAGATGCCCCATTTCCAGCGCTACCCAGTTGCCTGCATCATCGGCAGCCGAAGCAATGTTCAGCTTGTCGTCGTACAGGTCGCGGGCAGTGCGAAACGGAGAAATGCCGAGGATCGCAGCGACATCGCTGCCGCCTATCCCCCGCCTGCGGTATGCCAGCCATTCCTGCTCGGTGAGGTTTTCGGTGCTGACCAGCACCTTGGGTTCCTGCCGTATGTGTTCCGGCATCTTCAGCCCCTCCTCTCGCGCTGGCGATAGGGGCGCTTGGGCCGGGTGCGCACATGGTACAGCCGATACCGCAAATTGCGCGGGATGGGTCTTACCTTGCGCGGGCGTGTGATGCGCCGTGCGATTGCTTTGGGTCTTGCCTGCTCGTTCATTTGGCATTCCACCTTTCTTATATAAAATGTATTTCTCAAAGCCGATTGGCCTTGAAACAAAATAAAAAAAAGCGAGAATGACCGCAGGCAATGCCTGATGTCCACGGCAAACCGTGAACCACGATCATTCTCGCTATGGTTGGGCGTTCTCACCCAGTTATAAAAAAGAAAAGTGCCGGCAGCGTCCACCCGATACGGGCAGGACAAGGCTGCTGGCACGAATTACAAACTTAAACAACGTGTGCGCAAGGCACAAAAATCATTTACAGGTGGAGTATAGCATATTTATCGTTTTCTGTCAATGGACTTCCCTTGTGGGTAGGAAACGTATTCCGACTCTCGTACCTGTTGTCAAGATGGTATTTTTCGCTGTTTTATAAACATAAAAGCCGCAAGAAATCTTTCTTGCAGCTCTTTTTATCGTATAACCGTTTGCTTTCTGTTCAATGCCTCGTTATTTAACAGCAGGCCAAGCACGGCAAACCTATAGGTCACGATTTCTCCACAATCCATGGATTTACGAATATCCTGTATGCGGACAACAGCTTTCAGAATTTCGAGTTGCTCCTCGGTCAGGTAAAATGTGACCTGCTTATTGATCGGCTTTCCTCCTCGCTTCCCTGTTTGCTCCGGCAGGTATTCTATTACATCTCTGCTTGCTGGCAGTACATAATAGTCTTGTTTTTTTCCTTCTGGAATCGCCATATCTTCTTCCGAGCCGGATACAACGCAATGCCCCTTCCCTACCCTTGCAACTTTTTTGATTTCGCTGATAAGTAGTCGGTTTGCGATGGTTCCTACCCGAAGTCCTTCATACGCTGCTTCCAATTCAAAGCACTCGTATATCTCCGGCCGGAAGCGAATCAGAACCCGTTCCTTTTTCTTCATTGCCGCCACCGACCTTACTCAATCGCCTCTATAATATTTTTTAGCTTCGTAGAGATTTCGATAATCTCATTCAATGCGGCAACATCTGCGTCTCTGGATTCTTTAGATACGCCTTTCAGCGCTTTTACAAAAGCCTTGCTGCTGTATGTCTTGTTCAGCTTTTTGACCATTTGCGGCACATTTTTCTGTATTACACTGCTCTTGGTCTCGGTCACCTCATGTTCTTTGCGAACACGATCCTTGGCCGCCTCTTTCTTGCCCTCATAATTGATTGCAGATATTTCTTCGGGTTTACTGCTTGCTTTTACTCTGCCATATTCGTCCGCTTTTGCGCTCAAGTCGGCAAGCCCATCATCAAAGTAACTGATGGCCTTTTCATAAGCAGCTTCATATTCTCTTGTTGTTCCCTGCCGCTGTGCATCATAAAGAAGTTCTCTAAATGCATCATGCAAAGTATCTCTGAGAACTTCTACATAATTTTTCCCAGCGCTTTCTGCATCATCACTGTGGCAATCCACCGCTTGCAGTTTCTTAAATCGATTTGCAATTTCATCCTGCTTATCCTCTTCAAAACGGAGATAAGTCTCGCACTCGCTTCTCGTTAAAAATTTATCATTCAGTAGAGTCTTTAACTTACCCTTCAGTTTTTCTTCTATACGTGCATCACGCTCAATCGTGCGCGGATTTACCGTGCTTACACTTTTTGTCGCGTTCAACGCTTCTTCCCTGCTCATATTGTAAGGCTCTCTTTGTAAGCAGGTAATAAACTCCGCTATTGCCTGGCGTCGAATAGCTTCGTCACTAAAACCGCCACGAACCTGCAAGTTTGCACTGTACAGCAGCACCTTTTTCTCATTTTCGGCCAAAGGTGTTGTCACAACATTGCAATTCACAATATTCCATGTTGCATCGCCTTTTTCCTGCAAATAGTTCAGCGCACGAAAGCGACGCTCGCCGGAAAGAAGAACGTATACCGTACTTCCTTCTTCCTGCTCAGGAAATACAACAAGGTTATGCATCAGGCCGTTGCGTTTAATGTCCTCTGCTAAAATGCGAATATCTTCGTCATCATCCATTGCGCGGAAGATTTGATTGTCAGGATTTGTTCGGATATTCACCAGCGCAATATCCTTGTTATCGTATTCAACCTTTCTGTTTTTTGCAAAAAGGCTATTATAAATATTGCCTGCCTCATTGTTGTTGACTTCTGCAAGCATATCTTTTCCGGGAAGACTGGGAGCCGTTATGTTTCCCTTCGTTTTTTTCTTCATTGCCATTTTAGTTCACCCCAATCTTTTCCAATCGAGACTTTAACTCTTCATAGGCCTTATTGTAGGCCACCGCCACAGGCTGCGTTTTCGCCATAAAACACACAGGAAGATGTTTCGTAACAGACATATTCACACTCAGACCACTGGGAATTTCCGTTTTATAAAGAGACGCGCCAAGAACCTGCTTGCATTGGTCGCGGATAATTTTTGTGGAAGCTGCCTTTTTTACAACCATGGTAAGAATAACGCCGATGCCTTTCAAGTGGCTGCCCGGTGTATTTCTAAGTTCATTGCAGAGCGCATAGGTACGGAATGCCGATTCCTGAGAATTAGCTTCGCAAAGCGAAGGAATCAGTACATAATCCGCTGCGTTAATTGCATTTGTCAGCAAAAGCGAATCGCGGGTAGGCTGTGTGTCAATAATTATGTAATCATAATCTTCTCTGACTTGGTTCAGAAAGTAATAAAGGAACTCGCCCATATTGGACAGGCACTTGGGGTCTCCCGGTTTGAAATACGTCTGTGCGTCCTCAAAGATTCCCGGAATTCGCTGATTGATGCGCGGTGTCTGCGCACTACACGGAATCATATCAACGTTTTCATATTCGGTTTCAACAATATAGTCTCTTGTCCTAGTGTATCGAAATCCGTCAAACATATCAAAGAGCGCTTTTCCATTATAAACTCCGCTTGTAATGCCATTTCCGCCGCTCAGCGCACTTGTAAGATTTCCCTGTGGATCTGTATCTATGCAGAGAACCTTTTTGCCCTCATCACCCATCAGATAGGCGAGGTTCGAAGCTGTGACTGTTTTGCCCGCCCCACCTTTTTCGATGGCGATCGTAATAATCTGTGCCGCCATTACTATTTCCTCATTTCGTCAGTTGTGTATTGGAAAGACTCGCGTACCTGTTGTTAAATGCAGCGTCCTGCTTCAACAGGTTGTTTTGTGACTTGCGTACCTGTTGCTATTCGCATTTTGTTCTGTTACCCAACTTCGGAGCAAACAGTTGATAAACCAATTATATCACATACATCTACTATGTCAACACGAATTATAGGGCAATGCCCGCGCTTCTTTTTTCTAAATAAGTTTGCTAAGACTTAAGTACCTGTTGCTGTTTTCATTTGCGCTTTCTTTTGCCGCTCCGTTAAGCAGAAAAGCGGTCTGCCATTTTAGCAGACCGCTTTTCTCATAGTTCTTATTTAATCTTCAAACATGGCTGCCCAATCCACCTTGAATAGATTTGATCTATCGCCATCCAGCATAGCAGCACGACGTTTACCATCACTTATGATGGCCGCAGAGTTTTCTATTATGTCGTTGTAAACCACTGTGCGATAGTATTGTGCGGATTTTCTTTCTTGGGCCTTTTCGAGCATTGCCTTATATCTAACGCTCATTCCCAATGCCCATGTTTTCAAACCATCGTTATCCTTGATAATTCGGTTCAGCGCTTCAAACGTTTCCTCTGCTTGATCTTTCTTCTTTGTATTAGTCAAAATCTTTGCCGCGTATGTGAATACATCAATAAATATATTTCTCTCGTCCGGTGTCAATTTTTCCTCATACGTCTGATATTTGGCTTTTGCCTCCAACTCGTTTCGCGCCAAACGATAAGTTGTAGTTAGTATGGACTCGGCCAACGGCTGATTGTACTGCTCCAGCGTTTCCTTGTTGACAGTGCTGCGGCGCTTTCGCGGTTTTCTTCCGATTTCAGTATCAGCGCCTTTGTGTTCTTGATGAAAGGCCCTGACGTTTTTCATCTCTTCTCGATTTTTATACTTGATAAAAATATAGAGAAATTCGTATTTTCGGACTCCCCGCCGACGAACGGGCTCATAGTCAAACCAGAGATCCGTCATCTCATTGATTTCTTTTTTGACCATTACCAGAACATTCTTCTCAAAATCGGAGAAAACCTTATACTTTTCGGTAAGTGGTTTATCGCGGCTGAATTTGGCCGCAGAACTGTCTTTACTCTTGCTTTTGCTTCTGTTGATTTCATCACGCGTTGGCATAGAAAGCATTCCCTTGAATTCTTCTATGTCAAAACGCTTATACTTAAATCCTTTCAACGCATCGCGCTTATTGGGAAACTTTTGCAGCACTTCTTCTGTAACGGGTTCAAAAATCAATCCATTATTGTAAGAATAGTCTCTATTATTTCCGTTGTCATAAGACAAAATTATCTCATAGACACGCATCGAGTAGGTGCTTTGCATCATGAGCAAATACTCAATGCTGTAAGAAGTATAGTTGCTGGTGAGCTGTGCGATATCTTTCCAAATGTCCGGGTTAAAGCGCATACTTATCGTTTTTTTCTTCATGTCAACGATAGAACCACGGTTGACCCATGACATAGTCTTGTACTGATCGTTACCAAGAGGTACCCAGAACATCCTATTTTCTAGGCTTTCAATGGTTTTGCGCAGGTAGTTTGCGTAACCACTGTCCATTGCATTTACGCCCGTAAGTTTTGCAAAATCATCGAACGAAATCGTATAGTATTTCGATGCGTCCAAATCATGTCGCTGATCTATCTTTGACAGCAACATAAAAAGGATTTTTTGCTCATTGCGGGGTAGGGAATACTTTGTGCGCTGAATCAGATCGTTACTTTTTGTAATAAAAGAGCCGAAAGCATAGGTATCCCTCTTTTTTAGACCTGCTTGCTGCTTTCCGTCATTTGGCTTTTCATCCGATATAACTTCACCAACGATTGTATCTACGGCTTCGCTAATTTGATTGCTTTCATCTATTTTCTTCATAGAATACTATAAGACAAAAGATTGAGAATCCACTTTGTCTATACCTTTCTTTATAAACCAATCGTCAAATAAGGGGAACTGTCGGCATGGAAAATCTGTGAGTGCATTCGTAGATTTAGATAAGGGTACACCTACACATCATACTAAATATCATACCTTATCTAAAAAAGATTGTCAAACGGTTTTAACAGATGATTTTTATTTTTCGTTTTTCTTAAAGACTTATATAATTACTTTTTACTCTTTTATATTTTATTATATATAGAAGAAGCGGAGGTTTTTTCTATTTACAACAGAGATTCTTTCCGAGATAACGGAGGTTCTTTCATTTGAAAACGGAGATTCCTTTTCCGTTAAACGGAGACAATTTCATGGCAGTTAAGATGAAAGAATCTCCGTTTTGAGCGAAAAAAGCTCTTTTTTCATGTTATAGGCTTGGTTATAAGAATGTTTACGGGTATAAAAACGAAGATTTGCAGAAGTAGTCCTTTTTGAACAGCAAAAGAGAGTGGGAAAATGAAAATTTTCGCGGTAAAAAACTCTGCTTTATTGTTGCGAAAGATGCGCAGGAAAAATGGTGCAGTAAAAACCTCGGAATTGAGGAGTTCAGTTGCAAAGGAAGATAAAGAGAAAAACGCGCGGTAACAATCTCCGTTTTGGGGTGTAGGAAAATATAAAGGAGAAGTAACAGATGGGGCTTGGGCAGAAACTTAAGATAGATATAGATCAACGCTTACACCGAGATGGCGGAGTGCAGGGGAATAGGGATAAACTAATTTTTTTCGCGGTAAAAAACTCGTGATAAAAGGAAGCCTTTTTACGCGAATGCTCACAAAGAAAAGTGTATGTATGAAGTAAGAAACTTTTTTCGCGGTAATAATCTCTGCTTTGGTGTCGGATATGATGGATCATAAAAAGTAAAATTGTAGAAGCAATTCTGTTTGAATGCTTGGGAAAAAATAGTACTTACTGAAATCAGAAGAGGGGAGAGGGATAAGAAAACATAGGACAAGCAGGGTAATTACGTCATAAAAGAATACAATTCGTATATACAACACGCAAAACAACAAGATGTAAACCAAAATGGAGGTAATTTATATAAACGGAGAAATTTACCGAGAGAAAAAATCGGAGGAAGTACAAATAATAATAACGATAGAACGACTAAAACGCGCAACTTTACCGCAGAGTGGATGCACAAAAAAGAGATACTTAACGCGAAAAAAAATCGAAATGCATAGGTCGGTTTGGACGGCCGTAATTCGAATAGGAATAAAAACAAAACGTATATTTCATAATAAATATACGTTTTGTAGCTTTTTTGGTTTTCTATAAATAGATTGAGGAAAGGCCCAGGAAAGGCCAGTGAGTCATCTTGGAGGTATGGTGAGAGAGCGAGCAGAACTTTTTTCGCGGTAAAAACCTCGGCATGATTTCGGTGGTTGTTAGGTTAAAATAGAGAGGTATGAAAAAAATATGTAAAAAATGTGCGGTAACAATCTCCGTTATCAGCAGTCGCATAAATAATGATGTGAGATATGGGAGAGATAGAGGCCTAATTAAAACTATGACAACAGAGATTACAGCAACAGCGACAAATAAAAAAACGTATCATAGCAACAAGTACCGAAGTCGGCGTGCAAGTGAATAGAGGAGAAAAGACAAAAAATCTAAAATACGCGAAAAGCGCAAAATATCCGCTTGAATTAGTTAAGGTAATCCTTTGGATTTACATAGATACCGTTGATGATGACACAGATATGAAGATGGTTTCCAGTCACATCGCCGGTAGCGCCGACCTTGGCAATGGTGTCGTACTTATTCACCATATCGCCAACCTGTGCCAAAAGCTGGCTGCAATGGGCGTAAAGGGTGCAATACCCGCCACCGTGGTTGATGACCAGATGGTTGCCGTAGCTGACATGATACCCTACTTTAATGACCGTGCCGGCCTCCACTGCAAGAATCGGCGTACCGTAGGGATAGGCAATATCCAAACCATTGTGGTTGGTGGTATCCTTGCCGGGAATACCGACATCCTCGCGTTTGCCAAAGAAAGAAGTGATGTGCTGCTCCCAGTTTGGGTCGTTGAACGGATTGCCGAACCCGCCGCTCGGAGCAGGAGAGTTATCATCAATAAGTGAATCATTGATCTGCCCCAGAATCGAGATGTCCTCACGTTCTTCTATTTCATGGAGGTAGACGGTCAGATTGTGCGCATAGGCATCAGCATAGCTTTTCTGCTTGTCGTCAAGCTGCCAAACCGTGTCGGCAAAGTAGTCATCGCCCACATAAGAAAGTGTGAAAACGGTGTAGGTGTGATCCTCTTGGACGGTTATGGTCTGCCCGCGCACCTCTTTCTGCACTGGTTCGGTGCGGACTTCTTCGGAGGTGATGTAAGTATAATATTCTGCATGGTGCGCTTGTACCTGTGCGGAAAGGTCGGCTAGGCTGATTTTGGTATAGTCGTCCTCTCCTTGGTAAGCGGAGTACATAGAAATGAGTTGAAAGGCATTGTAGGAGACATGACCACCCACGAAATCATCAATGTCGCTGTAGGTGAGGTTTGCACGCTCGGCTTCTATTTCGGCAAGGGTATTCTCGTAGGCTTCCTGCAAAATATCCGATACCGCATTGCGAAGCTGGATTACATTGGCTGCAATTTCCAAACCATCATTGACCGCTGTGCTGGGCTGTGTCAGCGTACCGAAAATCGCGCCGGGTAGCATAATCAGAACCAGAACCGGCAGCAGTAAGACTGCAATGGCAACGACCAGTACTTCCTTGCGATACTGCACCGCAGCTTCTGCAGCGGCCCCGACAGGGCCGCCCTGTATTCCCGCCTGTGCGATTTTGGCAAGTTTGAGTGCTGAGTGCGTTGTGAAACACTGTTGAAGCAGCTTGTCGGGAATTTTGAGTATCATTTTCAATCATTTAGTGTCTCCGCGCCGGAGCCTTTGGCATGGCGGCAACCCTGCGCTCATCATACTGCATACGCCCACGTTCGTCCTGAACGGTGGACGTTTTTTTTACTTGGGTCGTGGCGTAGACCTTGTACCACTTTTCACCGTCGCGGGATGTCTGTTCTGTGAAGCGGCCCTCCGGCTTCTCATACTGACGGGCGTTGTACATGGCAAACTGAATCTGCCCGCGTCCGGGGATAATCTCGCGTCCCTGAATCTTGCCGCCGCCGATTTCTACATCGGTGACGCTGTTGCCCATCTGCCCCAGCAGCACGCGGTTCATGGCGGCCTGCTGGAAAGAGGACGAAGTGGGAATGGTGGTCTGCTCCGTAACAGCAGGACTAGCGCCGGCGCGCATGGCAATTTCGCTATCCCTTGTTGGAGAAACGTCAATCGTGCTATCGCCCTCCAGCGCCAGCGGTGTGGCGGGGATAGGAGAGTCCATCACGGCATCGTTTTCAGTTGCTGTCATTGCAGAAGAAATATTTTCACCGGTGGCGGGAATCTGCATAGCGTCCATGTCGCTGGCACCGGCAAAATAGCCATTGAGCGCTTCCACGGCGCTGTCACCTGTAATACTGCCGCCTGTCTGCCCGGTGGCGATAGAGCCGATGACCTTGCTGGCGAAGCCGCCATCTTTGCCGAGGCTATTGTGGTACATGGCACTGCCCAAGGATGCCCCGATGCCGCCGGACTGCCCACTGATGGAACTTGCGGTGCTTTGCTGCACGCGACGGCTTACCATGCCGGAAAGCCCGCCTGCAAAGGTATTGCTGGGGGCGGTTTTCGTATGAGTAGTAGTAGCAGCGGCTTTTGCAGCGCCCAGCCCCATAAAGGCTTTTCCGATGTCAAAACCACGGAAAGCCAGCAATGCCTCGGAGAGCATCGAGCCGGGCGAGCGTGAAACGCCGATGCCCAACGAGTGCAGAATACCGTCCAGCTTGGTGCTGACTTTCAGAAACGCGATAGCACACAGCAGCCACAGGAACAGATTCCCGGAGACCGCATCCTTACCATGTGCGTCCACGGCCGCAGCAGCTTCATCCACGGTCAAAGCAAAAGCAGCCGGGCAGTACAGGAGAGCAAGGCTAACAGCGGTGAATAAAGAAAAAAGAGTTTTTTTCACGTAAAAAATCTCCTATAAGGACAGAGGATTAGCGAGAAATTCCCCGACCATGTTGACGAACAGTTTCAAGCACCATGCGTTCATAATCAGCAGCAGAAGCTGCCCGCCGAACATCCGGCACCAGCTTTTGAAAATGTTGTTTGTGCCGCGCGCCGCACCCATGGCAAAGGCAAGCGGCGCAGTAAAGACCAGAATTCCCAGCACAACATATCGCTCGGCAGCTTCCAAAAGCAGCTTTAAGTAATTCCATGCAAGAATCACAACAAGGATCAGAGCAATCAGCGCTACTGAGCCGTTGGCAATCACGCCAATGATGACGAGCAGTACGGAATTGAAGTCTCCAAACTGTACGCCGGGCAGGCTGCTGTCCAGAATCCAGTTGTAGGGCGTGCCGCCGATTTGCAAGGCAAGGTTGACGATGTCGTCGCAGTACCAAATCAGCAGCAGAAAAATCACAGAACGCACCACCAGATTGATGGGATTCTCGGTATCGATGTCAAACCAGGCACCATAGCAGCGGTAAAGCTGCCACACAAGGTTCAGCAGCACCAGCCCGATGGCCGTCCAGATGAAAATCTCATACATGGCTGAAGCAGCAGGAAAGTACCGCTTGAACGTATCCATATTGCAGCCCAGCGCACCGAGTACCGATGTGGATGTCAGATCCAGCAGATTCATTACCTGCGTTGCCAGCCAATCGACAATACCGTCTAAAATGCCCAAAGGCGTTCACCTCCTTTTGTGAGCAGGGGAGTGGTTACGGATTCCAAGTGCCGCCCTGGAAGAACGGGGTAACATAAGCCATGATGAAGCCGAGACCGTTCAGAATCGCCCAGGTGATGGCAATGCGCTTGAGCCATGCGCGAGAGTCGTCCACGGTCTTGCCGTTCTTGGAAAAGTTCATCAGCAGCAGGGCAACGGCGGCGCAGACTACGGCTGTGACGGTGGAGATAGAGATAATCTGCGAGTAGACATCCTGCATGATTTCGCTGGCTTTCGTCCAGACGGTGGTGCCGGTTGTGGCGGTAGAGGAATTATCCTCGCCGGTTGCAAAAGCGGGCATTGCGGTCAGTACGCTGCACATGGCAGCACAAAGGGCTGCTTTTATGCGCTTATGAGAAAAAGAATGTGTGTTTTTCTTGAACATTGAAACCTCCTGTGTGCAAAAGTACTATATAAATCGCCAAAAGTAGGCCATTACCATGATAACAAATTGGCTGTGCAGGAAAAAAGGCCTTCGCTCTGCTGATTTTGTGCGGATGCTATGCAGGATCAATCGAGTGTCAGCAGTTTGGTGATTTTCTCGCAATCCTGAGAGGTATATCCCCACAATATCGAGCTGAGAATCTCAATAGCTTCATCCCGATGGACATAGTAGGTGCGCAGAGAAATGGAGATTCCCTTGGTTTCGAGCGAATGCAAAATTGCACCCGCATTCTCGCACTGCTGCGGGGAGAGATAGGCGTAGTATAAAATCCAGTAATAGAACTCGCCCTTTTTATGCTTGCGGCGCATCAGGTCAATTGCGGTGTCGGTAAGTTGCATCATCTTTTTACTGCGCACCAAGGCATAGGTATAGTTTTCTGGCGGGTTGCCTCCATCCTTGACCTCACTAGCAACAAGTGGGGAATCGGTGAATAGCTCATACGTGGTCTTGAACTCCTTCTGTAAGTTGAGATCAGAAACTTCCAGAATCCACGAAATATCACGGTATTTGTTCAAGAAAGTCCGTGTGTTGTGGTAGTGCGTAGATACATCAGATTTCCGTATTTTAAATAACATAAAAACTCCATGTTTTTCGAAAGAATGATTCAATTACTAATTAAAGAGAAAGAACAATTTTTACACATGACTTGAAGAGAAAAAGGGGCTGTTGCACAAGGAAAAAATCCAAGTGCAGCAGCCTCTTTACGGTTAAAT
>OODH01000918.1_pt1 | contig 20401 bp, 21 predicted proteins | sample 1671391 | NCBI WGS metagenome assembly OODH01 (sample SAMN06348152, study PRJEB24527) | human gut metagenome | biome: human gut; feature: ankylosing spondylitis patient; material: feces | host: Homo sapiens | place: China | collected 2015-10 | reverse complement strand
GCCCGGCGAACAGGAACATCATATTTCGTCTGTACCGTTTTTCTTTTCATAAACCGATAAAATCACGACTTGCGAGAGGACGCTTATATCTGCCCCTTCACAATCTATAAAAGCACCACAGAATCTGCAACACTACGTCCGTTAAACTCTGGTTTAACCGCGCAGGACAGCAATATTGCGTTTTAATGAAACAAGCGCTGCATCCACATCTGCCCGTGTCGTATCGCCGCAGAGCGTGATTCTTATCGTGCCTGGTGCATATTCTTCCGGCACTCCCAATGCCTTGATCACATAAGAAATCCGTTCTTCACCTGTATTACATGCGGAACCGCCTGATGCACAGATTCCATCTTCGTCCAGCAAAATCAACAGCGATGCCCCCTCAAGTCCTTTAAAACTAAAATTCACATTTCCCGGTAACCGGATACTGCGATGTCCATTCAATTTTGCATCCGGAATTTCATGCATCACACGCTCGATCAGATAATTGCGAAGCATAATTTCTTTTTGTACTCTTTTTCTCATGTTTCCGTAAGCAATCTCTGCTGCTTTCGCCATTCCTACAATTCCGGCTACATTCTCCGTACCGGCACGTTTTCCTCTCTCCTGACTTCCGCCATGGATAAAAGATGGGATATCAATGCCATCACGGATATACAAAAAACCAACGCCCTTCGGTCCATGAAATTTATGTGCACTTGCGCTCAGCAGATCGACCGGATAATAATTTACGGAAAGTGGTATCTGGGCATACGCCTGCACAGCATCTGTATGGAATAAAATCTGTTTTTCGCGCGCAATTTTTCCAATCTGATAAATTGGCTCGATCGTTCCGACTTCGTTATTAGCAAACATCACAGAAATCAACGTTGTATCCGGTCTTATAGCATCCATTACCTGTTCCGGCGAAATCAGTCCATCCCCGTCCACTTCCAGATAAGTAACATCATATCCCAGTTTTTCCAGATACTCGCAGGAATTCAAAATGGCGTGATGCTCAATGTTGGTTGTTATAATATGCCGCCCTTTTTTCTTACAGGCGGCTGCAATATTTTTTACTGCCCAGTTATCAGACTCCGAACCGCCTGATGTAAAATAAATCTCTGAGGTTTTTGCATGCAGGGTTGCCGCAATGACTTCCCTCGATTTTTCCAATTCTCTTCTCGCATCTTCACCGATACTGTAAGCTGTGGATGCATTTCCATAATTTTCCTGTAAATAAGGTTCCATCGCCTGTTTTACAGCATCAGACATCTGAGTTGTCGCCGCATTATCCAGATAAATCTGTTTACTCATTTTCTCCTCACTTCTCTCATATACTAAATTGATGAATCTGGCACTTCCAAACGCACTCATTCGGTGTCCAGAAATTTGAATCCCGGGAGGTCAAATGTCAAAAAATCTATCTGTAAAAAGAACTTTATTTACCGGAACCCTGCTGCTCACAGCAGCCGGCATACTCTCCCGTTTCATTGGTTTCTTCTATAAGATATTCCTCTCACGCACAATTGGTGCAGAAGGTCTCGGAATTTACCAGCTGATTTTTCCTGTTATGGCTCTTTGTTTTTCCCTGACCTCTGCCGGAATCCAGACTGCCGGAGCCAGATTTTATCTGCTGATCGGACTGATTCTGTCTGTATGCCTGTCTGTTTTTACAGGACTTTTTATGTGGAATCACTCTGAATTTATCGCAGGCTCTTTTCTGCAGGAAATGCGCTGCGCCCCGCTGATCAAAATACTGTCCTTCTGTTATGTTCCATGCAGTATCCACTCCTGCATTAACGGTTATTATTACGGATTAAAAAAAGCGCTTGTGCCGTCTCTCTCCCAGCTTGCAGAGCAGTCAGCGCGTGTCGGGGGTGTCTATCTGATTTATCTCGTTGCACAGAGTAACGGCCGATCCATTGCCATCTCTGACGCCGTGTGGGGGCTTGTACTTGGTGAATTTGCAGGAATGCTTGTCTCCTTAAGCTTTATCGGTTTTGGAGCCTGTAAAGGCAATATAAGAAAAACGACATGGTCTTTGCTTACCATGTCGTTTCCTCTGACGCTCAATCGCCTGACGCTTAATTTATTTACAACTATCGAAAATCTGCTTATACCATACCAGCTAAAATTGTTTGGATACAGTTCCTCTGATGCGCTCAGTATCTATGGCATCCTGACCGGAATGGCATTTGCCATTATCATGTTTCCAACCGTCCTGACCAATTCCATCTCCGTCCTTCTGCTTCCAGTCGTCTCCGAAGCTCAGGCGAAACACAATGACAGACTCATCCGGGAAGCCATTATAAAAACAACCGAGTCCTGTCTTCTACTTGGTCTACTCTGTACGATTGGACTTTTAGTTCTCGGTGATTTTATTGGCAACTTTATTTTCAAAAATGCACTCAGCGCCACTTTTATCGTTACAATGAGCTGGATCTGCCCGTTTCTTTATCTCGGAAGCACATTAAACAGCATCTTCCATGGACTTGGGAAACCTGGAATCACACTGTTTTTAAACCTTTTCTCCTGCCTGATCCGTATTCTTTTTATTATATTTCTGATTCCAGTTATCGGTATCAAAGGTTACCTGACCGGCCTTTTAATCAGTCAGATCGCACTTTGCGTCCTTGCTTTGCTCTGGCTCTACCGCCTGATGAAAAAGGGCAGTTCCGGATAATCTCCAAACTGCCCCTTTTCTCTGTTCCTATAAAAATTTACAAGTTCTACAAAACGGTCTTTCCATGCTTTACAATTTGTCTGATGTTAAAATCTTCATCCACGATCACACAGTCGGCATATTTGCCATTGTCGATACTTCCATATTTCTCCCACAGTCCAACTGCTTTTGCAGGATTCTCTGTTGCACATGCCACAACCTCCTCAAATGGAAGTCCTGCTTCTTTGACTGTGAACTTCATGCAGTTAAATAAGTTGGTTACAGATCCTGCGATCGCACCGTCCACTGTCAGGGTTGCCTTATTGCCATGTACCTGAACTTCCTGTCCTCCCAGAGAATAGATTCCATCCGGCTTACCGGTTGCCATCATACTGTCACTGATCAGGATAATCCTGTCTTTTCCAAACATCTTAAAACTCGTGCGGATGGTGGATGGATGCAAATGTACACCATCGCAGATCATCTCAACCATAACATTTTCATTATCACAGGCTGCTCCGATCACGCCCGGTGCCCTGTGGGTAAATGGAGGCATTGCATTGTAAAGATGTGTCACCTGTCTCGCACCATGTTCAAATGCTTCCTTTGCAGTATCATAATCGGCGGTTGTGTGTGCCACTGACACGCGCACTTCCCCTTTTACGCTGTCAATAAATTCCATTGCTCCAGGTTCTTCCGGTGCCACAACGCAGACACGGTATAATCCGTCCGCCTCCTTCTGCAGCCTGCGGAACATCTCCGCGTCAGGTTTATGCACATATAATGGATTCTGAGCACCTTTTTTCTCCATGGAAATAAAAGGTCCTTCCATATAAATTCCGACTAACTCAGCCTCTTTTGTAAGCAGTGTCTCATCCTCTTTCTGCTCCTCATGGAATGTTTTTGCAGCTTTGCTGATCGTCGTCAGTTCCTCCTCCGACAATGTCATCGTTGCCGGGTGAATGGAAGTGATGCCATTTTGCAGCTCATACTCTGCCATGTGGCGCATCGCCTCTACGGTTCCGTCACAGAAATCGACTCCTGCGCAACCATGAAAATGAATATCGATCAGTCCCGGGATCACATAACAGCCCGCTGCGTCGATTTCCTTTCCATCGCCGGAATCTGCTGCAAAAAAGCTGCCATCTGTCGCTACTTCCTTCTCAACGAATTTTCCATTTTCAAATACTTTACCGTTTAAAATCTTCATTGCGATTTCCCCCTTGTCCTGTCCGGTGCTTTTTTCTATACACGGAACAGCTTGTCTTTTTTTCTTAGCTTTTATTTTAGAATCCTGCTCATGGAAAGTCAAGTTTCACGCAAAAAAACACAGAAATATACAAAAAATGCACAAGAAAAACCCCGGAAATATAAACTTCCGGGGTTGTCTGTTATGAATCGTTATGAAAAACTACTTGTCCGCATTAAACACGTGATAAGTATTCACCTGTACGTGTATCAATCTTGATCACATCATCCTGCTCAACGAATAATGGAACATATACAGTTGCACCAGTCTCAACAACTGCTGGTTTTGTAGCACCTGTAGCTGTATCGCCTTTGAATCCTGGCTCTGTATCTGTAATCTTTAACTCTACGAAGAGAGGTGGCTCTACGGAGAATACGCTTCCGTTGTGAGAACATAACTTAACCATCTCGTTCTCTTTTACAAATTTTAATGCATCACCGATATCATCTTTGGATAATGCAATCTGGTCGTAAGTCTCAACGTCCATGAAGTAATATAAATCACCATCAGCATATAAGTACTGATAATCTTTTCTCTCGATACGTGCCTGAGGACATTTCTCTGTTGGACGGAATGTCTTCTCAACTACACCACCACTCTTAATATTCTTTAACTTAGTTCTTACAAATGCTGCACCTTTACCTGGTTTAACATGCTGGAATTCGATAATCTGATAAATGTTACCTTCTAATTCAATAGTGATACCATTTCTGAAATCGCCTGCTGAAATCATTCAAACTTCCTCCTTAAAAAATTGCGTACGAGCACAAGGCTCTCTGATTTTTCTATTTTATAATAAATAGCCACACTTTTCAAGCTTTTTTTGTGGAAACACCATGTTTCTCTGAATAAAAAGCTATCTTTTTCCCATATTTTCTAGTTTCTTGTCTCAATTTCGTGGATCATATCAATTCTTGTCTGATGTCTTCCACCCTGAAATTCTGCATCTAAATATGCTTTTACAATGTCTTTTGCAAGCTCGCTTCCGACAATACGCGCGCCAAATGCAATAATATTGGCATTATTATGCTCTTTTACCAGTCTTGCAGTTGCACAGTCGGAACATACTGCTGCACGGACACCGTTTACCTTGTTTGCTGCGATGGAGATTCCTACTCCGGTACCGCAGATCAAGATTCCGCAGTCAGCCTCGCCGTTTACAACTGCACGTCCTACTTTCTCTCCAAATTCCGGGTAATTGCAGCTCTCATTGCCATCCGTTCCAAAGTTTACAACTTCATGTCCAAGACTTTTCACATAGTCCATGATGATAAATTTCAATTCTGTTGCTGCATGATCGTTTCCAATTGCGATTTTCATTTTTAATGACTCCTTTTTCTTTCTATCTGTACGGTCTGATGCCGTTATTTACCTGTTTTGCTTCTTCCGATATCTGGCATAGAAAAATAAAACAATTTTTTCCAGATACCTTTTTAATACGATCTGAATCTCCTCTTTCGGATGGATCGGTTTCACCAGAATGGTTCTGATTCCGGCAAGATTGGCACCGTAAACATCCGTAAAAATCTGATCTCCGATGAAAATGGTATTCGTGGCATCCGTTCCCATCTCCTGCATTGCCCTGCGGTAATTGCCCGGTTTCGGCTTTCCTGCTTTATAAATATAAGAAACATGTACCGCATCATTGAACAGTTTTACGCGCGGTTCTTTGTTGTTTGACAACAGCATACACTGAAACCCCAATTCCTTTAAATGTGCAAATAAAGCACATGCCCGCTCGTCTGCCGGTGCACCATGCGGCACCAGTGTATTATCAATATCAAAAATGATTCCACGATAGCCCTCCTCATAGAGTCTGTCAAAATCAATCACATATGTGGAATCTAAATATTCTCCGGGATAAAATTTTTCCAACATGAATGTTTGTCCTTTTCACTTTCTTTTTCGCAGAAAAATACCGTATGAATTTCATACGGTATCATAAATCATTTATAACCAGAAGTTTTCTTCTTCTCTTACCTGTTTCAGCTTTTCTGTAGATGTAAACGCATCGTCACCAACAAAGAACTGATACTGCTGCAATACCTGATCTTTTTTCAAATCTGACAATGCTTTTTCCACATCCAGCTTTGAAATATCACTGTCGACGCCTTTCAAATCGTAAGACGCATCGGGCTGATATTTTGAATTAAAATCGGCAACTCCGTAATCTTCTTTCTGTGCTGCCGGTATCTGTTCGACTTTTGCATCCGTACTGTCATTCTGTTCCACAGTACCTGTTACCGGTATCTGCTCGCTCTCCCTTGCCTCCTGAATCTGCTGGCTTCGAACTTCATTTATCTTTATGGAATTGTAATCATAAAATCCCGCGCCTGTGCGGATCCCCGATATATTCATACAATCTTCTCCACTAAAATAATATCATGATCTCATCACCCGATCATTCACTGCTTCTTTCTCATTACATATATCGACAAATCTGTTTTAGAGTTTAACCCCTATTTATCAAGCATCTTCTTCAGTTCGCTCATAAAAGTATTCACATCCTTAAATTCACGGTAAACAGATGCAAAACGTACATATGCCACGGAGTCGAGATTCTTGATCTTATCCATTACGATCTCTCCGATCAATGTACTCGGAATCTCCTTTTCCTCTCTGTTAAAGATCTCTGTCTCAACTTCATCGACAAGCTGATTGATCTGGTTCACAGAAATCGGTCTCTTATGGCATGCTCTTAATACACCGGCTTCGATCTTGGAACGGTCGTACTGTTCACGGGCATTATCCTTCTTAATGACGATGAGTGGAATGGTCTCCACTTTCTCGTATGTCGTAAATCTCTTCCCACAATCATCACAAAGTCTTCTCCGGCGAATGGAATTATTATCATCTGCCGGTCTTGAGTCAATGACTCTTGTGTTTTCGCTGCTGCAAAAAGGACACTTCATAATCACTACCTCCAACCCATTAACCCCTATTATTTTCTAGTATATATGTCCTTTTTGCGATTGTCAACGAAATATTTTTTAAGATATACTTCTGCCTTGAATGAAATTTTAAATTCCACATCTATGCTGAATTTAGTCTTTCTCTCTTCTTAGATCTATCTTATGATTTTAATATCTCCTATCTGCAGTAGAAACGAGGTATTTATGAACAATTCAAAAACTGCTACTCAAAAACATATGACCCTGGATGACCGTATTTCCATTGAGAAAGGATTGGATCAACACGGGAGTTTGACAGTTGAATATCAAGAAAAGTACTTGCAGGTCTTATAAAACCTGCATTTTTTATGTCAATTTTTATGTTTTATATGCTGTTATTTTATGTTATTGTGTGTTATAATAAGCATTGGAGGGGTGCTTATGAATCTACATATAACAAAATCCAAAAATGCAGAATCCTTTTATATTGCAAAATCTTATACCAAAGCCAATGGCAAAACATCCTCTGTCATTGTCCGTAAACTCGGCACTTTGAACCAGCTCATTGTCGAACATGGGCCAACCAGGGACGACGTTCTTGCATGGGCAAAAAATGAAGTTAAGCTTGAAACCGAAAAATATAAAAAAGATCAGCAGACAAAAGCTGTCCAGATAACCTTCCATTCTGATCATAAGTTAGATTATGGCCAGCAGGTTCTCTACCGTGGCGGTTATCTTTTCCCACAGACTTTTTATTACCGCCTCAAGCTTGATAAGATCTGCCGGAAACTCCGCGATAAATATAAATTTAAGTATGATATCAACGCGATCCTATCTGATCTCATCTATGCCAGGATCTTAGAACCTGCCAGTAAACGGTCTTCCTATAAAACAGCTTCTGAATTTCTGGAAAAACCATCCTACCAGCTGCATGACATCTACCGGGCACTCGACGTTCTTGGAAATGAATGTGATTTTATCCAGTCGGAAGTTTATAAAAACAGTCATCTTCTCGGAAAGCGAAACGATGCTATCCTGTATTATGACTGTACAAACTATTTCTTTGAGATTGAGCAGGAAGATGGGGACAGAAAATACGGCAAAGGCAAAGAACACCGTCCTAACCCGATCATCCAGATGGGGATGTTTATGGACGGTGATGGGATACCTCTTGCTTTTTCACTTTTCCCCGGAAACGCAAATGAACAGACTTCCCTGAAACCGCTGGAAGGAAAAGTCCTCCAGGACTTTGGCTGTACAAAATTTATTTACTGCAGTGATGCCGGACTTGGTTCCGAAGCCATCAAAAAGATAAACCATGCCGGTGAACGTGCTTTTATTGTCACCCAGTCCATTAAAAAGCTGAATAAAGATGATAAAAAATGGGCTCTGGACAAGACCGGCTTCAAACGCGTATCAGATGATATGCCTGTTGAACTTTCAGAAATCCCGGAAGACGATAACGGATTGTATTATAAGGATGAGCCTTATACACCCCACACGCTGCACCAGCGTCTGATCGTAACCTATTCGCCTAAATTTGCAAGATATCAAAAAACAATACGTGATCTTCAGGTTGAACGTGCCAAAAAAATGCTGCAGTCAGGAAACATAAAAAAAGAACGGAGAAATCCAAACGATCCGGCACGTTTCATAGGAAAGACAGCCGTAACGGAAGACGGTGAAGCCGCAGACATCCGCCATTATCTGGACACAGACAAAATCGAAGATGAAGCACTTTATGATGGAATGTATGCAGTTACTACTGATCTGTTGGATGATGATGTAAAAGACATCCTAAAAGTCAGTGAAGGGCGTTGGGAAATTGAAGAATGTTTCCGCATCATGAAAACGGATTTTGAAGCAAGACCTGTATTTGTCCATGCTGACGCACGCATAAGAGCACATTTTCTCATCTGTTTTCTTTCCCTGGTGATATACCGGTATCTTGAAAAAGATCTGGGACAGGATTTTACCTGCGAGATGATCCTGGATAAGTTGAAGTCCATGAATTTCGCAAATATACAGGATCAGGGATTTATCCCACTTTATACACGCGATAGACTGACAGATTCCTTACATAAGATCTGTGGTTTTGATACAGATTTCAAATTTATCACCAAAAGCCAGATGAAAACCATCCAGAAAAAAAGTAAAGGAAGGGAATAAAATACTATAGTTTAAAACAACAGTCAAAATCGCTACAACGCCTATATTTTCTGGCGTTGTAGCGATTTTATTTTTTGAAACTGTCAAAAACAGGATTATCACACAACTTCTGTGCCTATGCAACATTTTTGCTACCACAACATCTCAATTACCCATGCATATGTAAATACTTCTCTTTTGTAGCCAGCCCTCCGCGGATATGGCGCTCGGATTTATTGATATCTAAAACTTTTCTAGTCTCCGCTGCCAGAGATGCATTGATTTTTTCCAGACGTTCTGTAACATCCTTATGTATGGTTGCAACTATTCGAAACCGTTTTAATTCCTTTTTCCTCAGTGTTTTCATCTCCTTCAATTAAAACAGTTTCATCCAATCCTAAATCACCAATAAGACGCAAGTAAATATCTACATTTCCATCCTTGTCCACTTCAATTTTATTGATCAATCGTTTTAACTGTGCATTTGTCATTTCATGAACATCCGTGATATCTTCCAGTTGCTTGAATGTGCTGTTCAGAATTGCTTCCAGTTGTTCTCCCTTGGTCAGATGATAAGATACCATTTTCAGTTCATTTTCCAACCGTTCGATTTCTTTTCGCATTCCACCGATTTTCTCATTCAATTCCTCTCTGGAAATCAAATCATCGGTATACATATCCATGTATTTTTCATGGGATTTACGAAGCTTGTTCAATTCTGTATTTAACTGCTTTTCGTACTCAATATTTTCATCTTTTGCTTTGTATACCCGCTGAAATTCTTTAATCACATAATTGATTACTTTTTTCTTCTTACTTAGAATCTCTTGAAAATACTCCTGCAGTGCCCGGATCAATTCTTCCTCATCCACCGTTACTGCATTTTTGTTGTATTGCTTCTGGTAAGCTACGGCCTTTTGGAAAAATTCAATTCCCCGCAGCGTAGGTTCCCCACCCTGAAAAGTATAACTAATCATTCCTTCGGCACGGAGCATGGTCTTTCGGATTACATTTTTTAAAGTTTGCTCACTCATAAATCCATAGGATTCTTGCGAACGTTTTTGGGCTTCATCACAGTAAAAACAATAGTCACAGGACATATTGCACATACTGGAAGATGGTTTCATTAATACACTGATTGCAGGCATAGTAATTCCCCTTTTAAAATTATTATTTTAGTAAATTACACTAGCTTAATTATATCGTATGAAATATGAATCGTATAGTAGTAATAACTTACATCAATAAATCCGATGAGCGTTCATAAAGTATCTTTTGCGGTAAACATCTAATCATTTTAGACTAAATGTTTTTTTGTATCCAAAATATTAAAAACTTATAAATTCTGAAAAAATCTATATAGACCCGAACATTCGGGGTGTCTCAAACGGGATTTGGTCCTATGTCAAGAAAAAGTACAAATTAAATGTAACCAATTTTCTCCATTTTTAGCAAAGTCTAACTTGCAATCTTTACTGCATTCTTTTGGAGCTTTTCGAGATATTGTTCCTCGTATTCAGTTGGAGACAAATATCCACAATGACTGTATATGGTTTTACCTATTGGGCTTTAATTCCCATTTGACGCATATAATTTCCAACTGTTTTTTCGGAAATACATTCTCCGGATTTCCGTAATTCTGCAGTAATTTTAGGAGCGCCATAGTTTTGATGAGAATCTTCGTAAATCTTTTGGATTTTTTCTTTTAAAACTGTACGACGAACAAACGTGTCCGAATCCTCGATTACAATGTCATATTCACATACTTTATACTGCTGTTTTTCTACACAATAATCAACTTCAAAACATAACGTATTCAATTCTGTTTCTGACAAATCAGATAGGAGTTTCTCATGCTCTTGTAGATATTTCAAATGACGAAAATAGTCTGCTCGCTCTCCCTGCCCAAATAAATAAAGCACCTAACAGGCATAAAGCCATTAGATGCTCATTCAAACTTCTATTTGATTTTGATTATCGCGATAAGTTTGCGTTGCCATAAACAGGAATGTGTGACGTCATCTTCTGTAAATTTATACTCAACTGTACCCATATATCTCATGGTCATTGACCTTGATTTACATTAAGAACCACCTCACTCTAATGCAAACCTTTATCATACTTGGAACGTATGCATATCTAGCACCGTTCTCTAACTCGTATTTTTTAACTGCCTCCTAAATATCGTTTTTCTCAACTCTGTCAAATACAACTTTACAGCAATTAAGCGGTAAGAACCTGACTACTTAATTGCTGTAATACCTTTTCAACTATTTTTTAATAATTGCTTTTTCTGCTCTTAGTTTCTCATTTGCTTTTTCCACATTCAACTGTGTCAATAAAACAACAATAATGATGTTAATAATCATCGGCAGCCACAGATACATGAAATGAAGCATATTTATACAAGACTGTGACTGAACTGCAAGTTGTCCGTCAAATCCACCAAGGTCAAGCAGCCATCCAACGATTGCTATTCCAAGACCACCACCAAGCTTCAGCCCCATGGATGTACATGAGTACATTGTTCCATCAATTCTCTTTCCATATTTCAAAAACGTATGCTCGGAACATTCTGCTACCAATGCATTCAGATTTCCCTGCCATGGACTCATACCGATTGCTCCGATTGCTGTACCAACTAACATAAGTGGCACACTACCAATATATCCAGCTACTACGACAACACCTCGTCCAAGTGCTGAAATCACATATCCAGAGAAGTTTAATTTGTAGTAACCTTTATGTTTTGCAACCAGTGCTGGCAGGAAAGCCAATCCAATGATCAATGCCAGATTAATTGCCCCGGAGAATGTTCCCAAAAGTTCTGCTTTTCCAAGTACATAAGTCATGAAATAGATTCCCATGTTAATGATTGAAGAATATGTCTGACGAAGAACATCAATGATAAGAATTACAATATAGTATTTATTGTGAAGAAGCATCTTTCCAGCTTCAATCAGGCTATATTTTTCTTCCTTTTTCTTTTCATCCTGCGGAGCAAGTTCTTCCGGTGGAAGTTCCTTTACGGAAAGTACTGCAACCGTGTTGGAAATAATACCGATAACCGCATAAATGATTGCAATTGTTCTCCATCCGGCTGCTCCGCCACCCAGTTTTGCAACCGCACCAATGGTAATTGTCTGAATCAGAAAACTGGTTCCAAATGCAAACATAAAACGAATGGATCCCATCTGAACACGCTCTTTTGCATTCTTTGTAACCAATGCTGTCAGAGTGGAATAGGCAATGTTGTTTGCCGTATAAAATCCCGCGTTAAGTAATGTATAAGTAATAAAGAACCAGATATACTGGGAAGTTTTACCCATATCAGTCGGAACAGCGAAAGCTGCAACTAAAGTAATCGCACATCCAATATATGCCCACAGCATCCAAGGTCTTGCTTTTCCCATTTTACTGTGTGTCTTATCAATCATGGATCCAAAGAAAACATCGGAAACTCCATCCAGAATCTTTGAGAATGCAATCAATGATCCAATCACACCTGCATTTAGCCCTACTGTATTCGTCAAATAAATCATGATGAAAGAGGACAGGAATGCAAACACAACATTTCCGGCAATATCTCCAGATCCATATCCTACTTTGTTATACCATTTTAAATAGTTCTTTTCCTCCATCGTATTCTCTCCTCTCCGATATCTAATTTTTCTTTCTTACTGCTGTTTCCATTGGAAGACCTGTATCATAATCGAGCTGTCTTGGTTCATACTCTTCATTCTCACGTTGTCTTGTATATCCCTCATTCTCCCAGTTCGGAACAAAGTCCTTTCTCCATGGACGCATGTGCCACTGATATCCTCGATACAAATCTCTTGTCTGATTCATGTGCTCAATCAATTTGTCATGCATTTTATTGCGGATATCGGCATACGTTTCATCATTGATCAGATTATTCATTTCATATGGATCATTCTGCAGATCATAGAATTCGTCCGTATCCAGCAGGTGAATGACCAGTTTATAACGTTCTGACATTACAGCTCTCATAATCTGCAGACCACCGAACCCATCATGATCTATTTCATATCTCGTGAATTCCGTAAACACCACATCATTTGTCTTCTTTTCCGGATCGTAGATTTCCGGAAGCATGCTCTTGCCTTCCAGAAGTTTTGGAATCTTCAAGCCAAAATAGTCCATAATTGTTGGAACAATATCAATGTGGGAGGCAACACTCTTTTCCACATGTCCTTTCACCCCACCCTTTATGATCAATGGGATGTTTGCCACTTCCTTGTATGCTGCAGCATTTTTGGAGAACAAACGATGTGCTCCAAGCATATCTCCGTGATCTGATGTGAAAATGACCATCGCCTCCGGAGCAACTTCACGAATTTTATCAAGTACACGTCCGATTTCATAATCCACAAAAGAATTGCATCCTAAGAACAAGGATAACCCATCTGATGGCTTATTAATTTCTTCCTCTGTAGCATGCAGATTTTTTCCTGCCCAAAGTCTCTGCATAAATGGTTTCTGTGACAAATCATCCTCAAAGTTCGGACAGCTGTCAAACTTGAATCCATCATACATATAATTGAACGGTTCCGGACAAAGAGATGGTCCATGTGGTTCATCATAAGATACTGTCAAAAAGAAGTCCTGATTACTATGCTCTTCCAGATATTTGATTGCACGATCTGAACATCTGTGTGCATAGGTGAATGTTTCTGAAAAATCTTTCTTATAAGACTCCTTTGGATCTCTAGATTTCACCTTGTCTTCATCACTTAATTCCTCCAGATAACATTTCATATCGTACCAGTAATCTGGATTCCATCCTTCCGGACATTCTCCGGTTCCAAAATAATCAGATCCATCCAAGTGCCATTTTCCAATATAACCACACTCAATGCCATTATCACTCAATCTCTGTCCAACCGTTTTTACATTAGCTCCCATTGCAATACTATTGGTTACCATGCCATTACTATGCGGAAATGTTCCTGTAAAAATTGCACTTCTTGCCGGTCCACAAACTGGCTGGCAGGTATATGCATTCTCATAACGAATTCCCTCTTCTGCAAGTCTGTCAAGATTTGGTGTCTTCATTTTGGGATTCCCGTAACAACCAACCATATCTTTTCTTGTTGTATCTGTCATCAGAAATACAATCTGTTTCTTCATGTAACTTCCTCCTAGTATAATAATGATGTAGTCAAGAATGACTACTTGATTAATAAGTTTCTATATCAGATAACAGAAGAAGGTGTTCTTCCTTCATCAGATGTTATCCATAATTATGATCATGTCTGACGGTTCCTGATAGACACCAGATAAAACATAAGGTATCATCCCATAGGATAGGACAAATAATGTATTCCTCCCTGGGAAGCTGATTCTTATCAGCCCATACCTACAATGAAGTCAATTAGTCCATTCGACAGGGTTTTATGTTTTAGCTGGTTGGGAGCCGGAATGCAATACCCGAATAACACGCTAGAGTGTGCTTGAAAAATAAAATTCGCAAAAAACAGCTGCTTTAGTTGCTTCGAAACCTGATTTGAAGGTTTCTCTTATACCCTCTGACTTTGCCCTAAATTGCCGCATAAAATACTGTAAATCCAACGAAACAATATCTTTTGAAAAATGATATTGTTCATTTAGCTATTGACATTTATTAGCTGGACTTCAGCACTTCTGCTTTATGTTCTATTCTGCTCATTTCTTAGTTATAGTATATAAATTTTCATAGGATTTTCCATGTCTAATTGTGTTATTTATATGGACATTTCTGCTTTTATGTGCTATTTTTCAATTAGAATTATAAATAATGGAGAAAGAAGGGATCGAATTATGATTAATGTTTCAGGTCATTTAAGAAACGAAAGACGTGTGATCGGGTTTGTTGATGAAACAGTACCATTAGCCGTAAACTGCTGCGGCATGCAGATTTTTAAAACGAAAGACTACTCTCAGGACCGTTCCTTGGGACGGGTGGATTACCAGCTGATTTATGTTTATAAGGGCATCGGGCATTATTTCCTAAACGGCAAATGGAACTCCATTACAGCCGGAAATATCCTGCTCTTCCGCCCTCACGAACCGCAAACTTACTTTTATTATGCAAATGAGCATCCTGAGATATACTGGATACATTTCACTGGAAGTGATTGTGAAAAACTAATTGAAAAATATCAAATTCATAATTGCTATATCGGTGAACATACGCTGCTAAAGACATTATTTCAAGAGACCATTATTGAGTTGCAATTAAAAAAAGCATATTATGATGACATTGTACTTAGCAGTTTCTTACATATGCTAGTCATGATTGTCCGTTCCCGCCAGCAGCTCCTGACCTCTTCTGAGAACGATTTTTCTATCGATCGACTTGTAATGCAGCTGAATCAGCACTATATGAAGGACTGGACTGTATCCTCAATGGCAAAATACTGTAAATTAAGTGTCGGATATTTTTCCCACATTTTCAAAGAACGAATGGATGCTGCCCCGATGCATTACCTCAATGACCTCCGCATAGAAAAAGCAAAAGAGTTGATTTCAACCAATACCATGAAGCTGTCCGATGTTGCTTCCATGGTAGGATTCTCTGATTCACTCTATTTTAGCCGCGTATTTAAAAAGACTACCGGAATTCCTCCAAAGGAATACCAGCAGTCTTTACTTACCGCGAACACTCCGAACTGGTGGCCCGACAAATAGCGGGCTCTCAGTTCACAGATATCATATTTAGTTGCACTATCGAACCAGTGTAAATATGCCCGCCGACTGTAAAAAGAGTACTGCCATCATAACCGGAACAACATATACTGCCAGAATGATCATAAGTCCCTAAATTCCTGTCCGGATGCTACCATTTCCATCCTTAAAGTGTAGTGTCAATGAATATACTGCAATTCCAACAATCATGATCAGCAATCCCGGCATCACAATTCTCGCAAAACGTTCAATTCCTTTTTCTACACCGCTGTACACGATAAATGCTGTAATCGCAAGAAATAGTAACATAAAAATAATCGGATATACTTCTGATGTAATGAAAGAAGTAAAATATCCTTCCTCTGCCGCATATACACCTTGTCCAGCCAGATATACTGCCAGATATTCCGTAATCCAACCACCAATTACAGAATAATATGTCATGATCATAATCGCTACATCCGTAACCAATAAAGTAAATCCAAACGTGACCACTAATGCCACATAGATAATGATAAATAATCCGCCCCGCTCACAATCACGAGAATCTTCTTTGCCTGCATGATATTTTTGATTCCCATCGTATATGCCTGTTTCGGAACCTCTTCTTCCGAAGCAAAGAATCGTTTATTTGCTTCGATTGTGCTTTCTGTCAAATCTACACAATGTGTCTCCTTTTCAAAAGCCGCCCCCGGTTCATTAAATCCAATTTTTCATACCATTCAATCAGCTGTTTATATGTTCCAACCGGTGATGAACCTGTGGCAAGTCCAAGAACACAATCCGGTTTCATAATAACCTGTGCGGAGATGATGTTGGCAGCGTTGCGGCTCATATCCTGATAATTTTTTATGACAAAATAATCATGTTTCTGTTTCCTTTCTCTGAATAGCTTTATGACAAATTGTTATTTTGTTTCCACGCACAACAATGGGGCTGTCGGTTCAAAATCCCCTTCTCACCGTCCATGAAGCAGGCAAAGGAATTGAAACAGATTTCAAAAGAGCGGATGTTGACGTATTCAGAGATTGACCAGATTTGCTTGAATGAAATGTTCCAATGGCTTCCTCGCTGATAAGTCTTGCTCCGCTGGTAGCCACCATAACAGGATCCACTACAATGTTTTTTGCGTGGTATTCTGTCAGTTTGTCCGCAATCGTCTCGATCAGTTCACTTGATGAAACCATCCCGGTCTTAATTGCATCCGGATTGATATCCGTAAAAATACTATCCAGCTGCTCTGCCAAAAACTTTGGAGTCACCTCCATAATATCTGTTACGCCGGTCGTATTCTGGGCAGTCAAAGCCGTGATCGCACTCATCGCGTAAACGCGGTTTGCGGTCATAGTCTTAATATCTGCCTGGATGCCGGCGCCTCCACTGGAATCACTTCCAGCGATTGTTAATGCTGTAAACATAAAATCCTTCTTTTGCATTAATTTTGTATAGCGACCTAAGGTGGTGCCCCCAATCTGCCGCTGTATATAAAAACTGCTCTGCAGTTCCTACCTAATTAAATGATACTTTCTACTTTTTCAAGTAGTTCTCTTGTTCCTTTTTCAATATCTTCACATGCGAAAATGCCGCTGACAACTGCTGTTCCCGCCATCTTTCTGCCTTTCAGCCGAAGGACATTGTCTGCGTTAATTCCTCCAATCGCAACAACCGGAATTGTTACACTCTCACAGATTTCCTGAAATAAAGAAAGTTCCATCGGTTTTGCATCGGTTTTCGTGCTTGTTCCAAAAACTGCTCCGCTTCCAAGATAATCTGCTCCGGCAGCTTCTGCTGCCTTCGCCTGCTCTATCGTCTTTGCTGTCACGCCGATAATCTTATCTGCTCCAAGAAGCTCTCTTGCATTTTTTATCTCCATATCAGACTGTCCGATGTGAACTCCGTCTGCATGGATTTTTTTTGCCAGTTTCACGTTGTCATTGATGATAAGCGGTACATTATAATGATGACAAAGTTCTAATAACTCCTGTCCTTCTTTCTCAAAAGCAGCCTCATCAAGAGTTTTTTCCCGAAGCTGCACTAAGGTCACGCCGCCTTTTAACGCTTTCTCTACCTGCTCATACAGTGTCTCGCTGCCAAGCCAGCTGCGGTCTGTGACAGCGTATAATTTTAACTGTTCTCTTGTGATGTTCATGCTGTTTGCCTTCTTCATATTAAAAAATGCAGGAACCCAACCAAAGATTCCTGCACACAAAAAACACACACTTGTGATCCATTATCTCCCTACGTTGGCATTATCCAAATCAGGTTCTGGGTTAAAGCATCCGCTTACTCTCAGCCCGCCTGTGCGAGCACCCCGTTTTTTTTATCATCCTGCCGGCTGCATCACTGATTGCCGCCATATGACATATCCTTTTCAGTTATCCACACCATTCATGTGATGATGTGTTGTTTTCAACAACAATTTCATTATACACACGCACAAAAGAAATGCAAGCGCTATTTTCTATCAGCCTGACTGTTTTATTCATCCGGCAAATACATATATCATCCACACATCTTAATCAAACGGAAGTTCTTCATCCTCCCAGTCATCTTCGTCACTGCCTAACCATTCTTCTTCAATCATTCTGTCCACATAAACTTCGTATTCTTTTAACACTTTATCTAACTGTTTCTTTTTGGTTTTGTCCCCGATTGTCCCATAATACTTTGATGCGGCACGGAACATAATTTCATTTTCTTCAAGGCATTCTGATTCGTCTATGATGAACTGATGAATCAGTTTTTCTGCTGCTTCATATTCTTTTGCCCCGATCAATGCATAGACATAAGCTGTCGCTGCCATAATATTCTCCGGTTCCTTTTCAAACCATTTGCAGCAGAAGGATACTGCTTCTTTATTTCTTCCAAGAGCCTCTAACACAGAACTTTTTCTGAATTTCAGATCAGAGCCTGTGTAGTCTGGCCATGAAAACAAACTCAGCAAAGTATCACACATCATAAGCAATACATCATACTGTTCCCGCATATCAATTTCATCCAGACAATCCTCAATCCATTCTGAAATATCATATTGATAATCTGTCGCTTCATCCAGCATATAAACTTCCTGAAAACAGTTCGGTTCTTTTTGTCTTTCTTCCCTGACGATCTCCATTAAAAGCTCAAATGCCTTTTCCCAGCAGGTTCCATCCTTATCGGTTCCAATCATATTCATATAACATTGGTCTGTTAGTTTTTCAAATTGTTTCCATTTTTTGTTTTTCATTCGTTGTCACTCCTATTCTTATAATCTTGATTTCTCATTAGTTTTCTTCTAAATCAAACCTACTCACTATAAAACAACTGTTTTGGACTCTTTGGCTTCTCAGGATTTGTCATTTTAATCTTTCCACTTGCTACCAACGGCATAACATGAGTCTGAATAGCATAAGTAACAGAAGATAGTCCCAGATATTCACATATTTCTTTTCTTGTACGTGGTGTTCTACAGAATACCAGAAGATTGTTTGCTTCTTCTGGTTCTGGCTCCGCTTTACTGATATTTCCTGCCTTATAAAATGTCACTGTAAAACTGCCTCTCTCGTCTGCGAACTCCGGTTCTCTAAGATGAAACTTTTCCATTTCTCTGCGAATTGTCGGTATTCCGGAATATCTATTTTCTGTAATACGTAATGTTTCTAATGCTAACGCCAATACAGGATTTCTCGTATCCGGCTGCATTTTACCCAACTGGTCAACTTTTATTCTTCCGTATATACCTCCTGGATTTTTTATCTCCATTCTGTCTTCATACATGATAATTTGTATCGGCATACCCTCTGTATGAATGCTATAATCGCGATGCACCAATGCGTTAACAATTGCCTCCCTGACTGCAGTAATAGGATAATCTGTCCGATCCTCGCGCACTCCAGTTTCTGGATTAATAATTGTTTTATTCTTCATATTCCTTTTTACAAAACTAATTGCCTCATCAAGCATCTCTGAAATACTGCCTTCAATTCGTTGATTGTCTAAAAATCTCTCTCCTGAATCGCCAATGCATCCAATCTCTGTTCCTGGTACAGCAATTGCAGTAATGCACAGCTGTGGAAAATACGCTTGCGGATATGGACTAAAAATCATCGTTGCACTCAATGTTATCTCATTATTTCTAGTCACACTCATCAACTCATAAATACTTTCGTCATCCATGTTCGATAAATTGGGTTTTCCGCTTTTAAGTAAGTCAATATATAATGCTAACTTTTCTTTATTTAGCGACGATAATGTTGCCCTTTGCACTCCGCGAATATCATCTTGGTACTTCTTTCTGTACGCTTCGTAACTATAAACCTCATATTCTGTCATTGGTTCATCACCATCGCCCACACGCGTATAAGAGCCTTTCAAACGTCCTTTTCCTTTATAAAACACTGGTCTATCCGTCAAATCAACGCCCGGGATTTCAGCTGAAACAAAAGCCTTTCCATCTTTTTGTACAACAGTCAATAACGGCCTGACAATCGGCTCCATTTGCAGGCATTGTTCATTTATCTTTTTTTGTATGTCCTGTGGGTCATAAACTCCTACTTCTTTATAATCCTGCTTTTCATCAATTCCGAAAATAATGATTCCGCCCTCATCCTGATTTGAAAAACTGGACAAAGAATCATACAAATGCTGTGGGCATCCTTTTTCTGCACTTTTTAATTCAAGAATATTTGATTCCGATTTCATTCTTTGAATCATTTCAAGTTTTCCGATTAATTCTTCCTCTGTCATTTAACTTCCTCCATTTCTTTCTATTCTATCATCCTCTTTACTTATATGCAACGATCT
>OODH01000915.1_pt1 | contig 20428 bp, 27 predicted proteins | sample 1671391 | NCBI WGS metagenome assembly OODH01 (sample SAMN06348152, study PRJEB24527) | human gut metagenome | biome: human gut; feature: ankylosing spondylitis patient; material: feces | host: Homo sapiens | place: China | collected 2015-10 | reverse complement strand
ATATTAAACAACGCTAAATCATAATAATAAAAATTTCTCGTTATTGTTTCATTTTTTTTCGCCATATTTTCACGCTCCCAACGTTTTTCTTTCATTATACTACAGCAGTATAAATACACAAGAAAAACTTGAGAAATTTGTCGTAATATGTTATATTATATACAACTTAATTAAGTCAGATAGCTCGGTTTCGTCCCAACGTCCCGGGCTATTTTTTATGCTGTTATAATATCATATTTAGAACATTTGTTCTATATGCAATATAAACAAATATTTTTCATACTACGTGTTGCAAAATCAATGCAGCCCTTATATATTGCACACTTTGCATGTCAAAAGCCGGTACAGATTTCTCCGCACCGGCTCTCTCATTCAAATAAGCTGCAATTTTTATAACGATTCTAACCCCACTTTCCAAGAGTTCTTTCCAACAATTCCATCAGCCATCAGTCCATGGTTCTTCTGCCAAGTCTTTGTCATGTTCTCCGTGCCGCTACCGAAAATGCCATCCGCCGTCGTACCGATAATGATCTGCCATACCTTAACTGCATTGCCCTTGCTGCCTTTTTAATTGTATTCATGTTATAATCCTCCGTTTCTTTCACTGTGGTAGTGGTTACACCGGTACAACTCTTTACTCTCTTATTATAAAGAGCCGCCTCGGCTTTTCTTCTCCGCTGTAATCCCGGTAATGTTTTACCGGCAGCCTTACAGTACTGCTGCATTGCTGACGGGATCTGATTGATCGTTCTGCCCGTACACAGTTTTTTCACATTGCCCTGTCCCAAGTTGAAAGCAAAGCTGACCAGTGCATCAAACTGATTCTGGTTAAGCTGAGCCGTAAACGGGACATAGGACGGATTATTAATATACTTTTCAAACTTCGCCACGTCCTGCAACAGATAGGCCTCCGCCTTTTTCTGTGTGATCTTCATCCCTTTGTATACGCCCACTGTATGACCGTATCCAATGGTCCACACACCTGCAGAACACTGATAGGCTATCAGCCGGCAGCCTTCAAACTGTTTAATAAGTGCAAGACCAGCCTGTCCGATTCTTCTATTTGCCATAATTATTCCTCGCTTTCCTTAATCTCTGTTTTGGTGTCAAGTAATTTCTGTGTCACATCGAGTCCGGCAATCAAAAACGCCGGTACCCTTACATTCATTTCAACCAGATTTTCCAAAATGCTGCGAACCTCATTAATCAAATATGTTGCCAGCGTGAACCATCCAAAGAGCTGCACAAACGAAAGATTAATACCGATGATCTCCCCCATATGTACAAAACTCATCGAAACAAAAAATGCCATACCAATTACAATCCAGTACCACACTTTTTTTAAGATTCCCTTTGCGCCGATCGCACTGGACTCATTCTTTTTGTAGAACTTCGCCTTGCAGTATCCGGTAATGTAATCAACCGCATTTAATACCAGAAATCCAAAAAACAGGAACCAGTACTTCCCAAACAGTGCCACCCCCATCGTGGCAATTACTCCATAAATCACGTTTACTTTGTCAAATTCTTTCATTTTCTTTTTCCTCTCTTTCTGCCCGTAGGCTTTATGCAAAAGAGCCGGCTACACAACACATGGTCATGTAATCGGCTCTTAGGCGCTTTAGATTATTCAGTTGTCTTTACTGCATCCAGCTTATCGCTGATCTCCTTAAGCACAGCATCTAACTTTCTCCAATTTTCATTTTCCAGTTCCATATCGTAGAACTCATTTTCTTCCGGGATATTAAATCCATAGTTTTCTGTCTGGCTCATCAGGCATCCTCCTCTTCTGTGTATACTTTGCCTGTGATCTGCTCATATTCCTCCGGCGTGATCCATTTACCTACAGCATGATATACACGGTTCTCATTCCACAGTCCTTTGTCATAGTAATTTTTTACTTTTTCATAATTCTTACTCATCTAAACTTACCTCCATCTGCATAGCCATATAGTCAATATCTGCTCTCTGTTTTTCAATGCTGTCTGTGTTTTCGGCTGTCTTTGTTACATTTTCAGCCAGGCTTTCTGATACTGCTGTGATTCTTTTCTCTGCATCGTCCTTTTCCTTTCCCAGTACGACTGTTTTCCTGTCATCCTGTAAAATGATCTGCTCTAAAACAACATATCCTGGGATAACAGATGTTAATTCATCATCGTCTGTGTAAACATTCAATACAGTAATACTTTCTTTGTCAGAGAAAATCTCCTGCAGCTCCTCACAGGTTCTTTCGTCTGTGAAATCAATGTTTAATTTTCCATCAGCATGATTGATGGTTTCAATGGTTAATGTGGTTTTTGCGGTTTTTAATTTCATAAATTTTCCTTCTTTCTTATTATTTTTCGTAAAACAGCGGTTTAGCAAATAAGTCGTATATAAAAATTATAAAAGGTGACTGGTCTGGACTTATGGGGACTCTTACACCATTATTCGATACTAGCGACAAAGTAATTAATCTGATCGCACATAATGAACTTAACGACACCTATCCTGCTGTACGTGTTGGTCGGGCTGATGCAGATCACGATGGTAATGATATTCCGACCACATATTTAAAGAAATCCGACGCCAAAACTATGTTCAATACCGGATACCGTCAGGTAAGTAGTAATGAATTTAATAAATACTTCTCCGATGCATGGAGTTATGTAGGCGCAGACGGTTTATCTATTGATTCCGGAACATGGCTGGTAAATTATTATTGTTGGACATCTGTGAGTTCTGATGTGGATGTCGTAGCATTAAAAAGTACTGTCGATCAGGCGATTGGCATTACCGCCCCAAATAATGGAAACGGTGGCACATGGCTGACCATGCATGAAATAATATCTGGTACGGCAATTACCAATTTAAAATTTTTAATAAAAGTACCAAAAGCTGTGACATTTGGACAGATCAGTACAAAGATAACTGCTATAAAACTGTGTTAAATATTAAATATATAAAACGCAGACCTTAATCCTTATTGTCTGATAAGCTTGTGAAAAAACGTAAAATGAATATGGGACGTTATAATAAGTTGCTGAACCGACTATAACACCTATGTTATCTGAACCATTGCCAGCCATGGAGGCATCGTTGTGTGGACCGCCGCAGATAAAACCGCCAAGAATTGTGTGCCCCTGTGCTATTAAATTATCAATTTCAGTGGTTTTTCCGCCGACATATCCCCAATAGGTATATTTAGGGAAAAATGCTTTACCTTCATTGGTAGTAACGCCTCCGAACTCTATAACAATGGATTTCACCTTGCTTTTTTCAATAATATTATCAACCTCTGTCTGCGTATAATATTTCTTTAAACCGCTGTTTAGTGCACTGATCTGTTTTGCCAGACTTCCATCCACATTCGGATTTGCCTGTCTTGCATCAAGGGCAAAACCTGCTTCCGTGGTAGTGTTATTGTTGGCAACTGCCGTTTTCTTTAAATATGTTTCGGAAATGTTCTTTCCATTTCCATCACATTCCGCTTTTTTAGCTGATGCTACATTTTTATCACAATCCGATGTGTTGTCTACCTGATCCAATCCCTTAAAAAGTTTTTCTACACTTTCAAAATTCTCATTCACGGTTTTCATATCCACCGGATCTGTTCTTTCAAACAGCTTGAATTTAAAAATATCTGTAAATTTCATGTTATCCTCTCTTTCTCAGTCCGATTTCTGCAACCTGTTCCACTGTAAACCGCGATAATTCTTCCATTGTATAATTCGCGATATTTTCTACCTTCGAACTCAGATTCTTCGGAATACTGATGTTTCTCAATTCCCAGTGTGTAAACTGCCCCAGTATAATATGCGGATATGGTTTTAAACTCCTGTACTGGTTGTAAAGCAGTTCTGTGTTAAGCAAAATATTGCATGGCACGATTTCGTCTAAAATATCCACCACAGAATCATATTGATTTTTCTGCGCTATACCGATTTTAACGATCATTGTCTGACCGGGAATATCAAAGTCTATTGCGTACTCTGTACCACACAATTCCTTTAATTTTCTTTCAAGGAAAGCATAGTTATACGGCAGACACACATTCCATTTGGTCAGACACCGGAAGATTCTATCTTCGAGCGTATCATCACTTTTCGGCGTCATTCCAAGAATCTTTTCAAACCGGGCAATTCCCTCTTCGTCACAGGATATAATGTACCGGTTATCGATCATCCTGTTATGTCTGGATTCCAATAATCGAAACTCCGGTGTTTCCGTATTCATAATTTCAGCCAGTTCACTATATTCCTGTAAATACAAAGGGAGTAGCTCCTTAAGATTGATATATCTATTCTCCATAAGTAACCACCCCCATGACCGGAATCTCGTATTCTGTTAATTCAAGATTTTTTGTGCTTTCATTGATAGTTGTTCCCGTCACATCAAGCACACCTTTCACTCCCATGATAGCCGCATCCAATGACGCAATTCTCACGATTAAATGATTTTGATTCTCCCAGTCCTGCCGCAACGATAAAATGTACTTTTTAATTGCATCCTCGATCAATGCTTTGCATTCGTTCAATCCATAACCACTGTCAAAAATGATATTCGTCGCAATATTTACCACTGACTCTTTCACCGTCTCGACCGTAACCACATGCCCGATCGGCGCTAGCCCGTCCCCCATGCCATCACCGTTTGGATCAAACTCTTTCTGGACTGCAGATATCAATGTATCCGTAGCTTTTCCATGTGCACTGTCTAAAATAACAAGTTTCACTGTTCCGGGACCATTCCACGTCCGTATCACTTTGACTGCTCCGACTCCCGCCAGTGCAAGCGTTTTGTTTCGATAATCTTTTACATTACCGGAAAATGCCCTTTCCTCAAACGATTCAAAATACCTCTGCCGCAGGGATTCCGTACTTTCTTCCGCTTCTCCATAGATCAAAACCCTCGCGATCTTTGCAGTCGTGAGACCGGAAATATATTCGATTGGCAGAACATCTCCCGTATATTCATTTCCGACCGTACCGATCTGCTCACAGGTGACCTGTCCGGGAGCTGTAACGATATAGGTATTTTCCCCGCCAGTAAATCTTTTTCCGTCCGTAACCTCCACATCGGTTTCTAACTCAAGTACTGCCTGAGTTGCTTTCTTTGGCGTAATACCGCGATCCGCACATAACCGGATCAGATATTCCCTTGATGCCGTGTCTCCAAATGTCTCTGCCAGCATGCAGTCAAATGCAATATACATAGACGTCAGTTCCACTGCTGCCGGTGCCAGTGCAGCATAGATTGGCGAACTCTCCCTTTTATCCATTGTCTCAGGCACACGGGACAACATGCGCTGTAAAATCACATCAAATGTCTGATCTTCATACATTACACGTCCACCTCCTTCTCAATCTTTGCATTTCCATATTTCGTGTGCGCGGTAAATTTAGCGATCAGCGTTTTTCTGTGCACTTCAAACTCAAAATTATCTACCGAGTCTATCCGGTCATCCTGTGTCAGAGCCTCCGTAATCCGCCGTTCCACTTCCACCATGACATAATCCATCGGCTTACCGATCAGATCCTGCAATTCCACACCATAGTTCCATGAAAAAATAATGTAACGATACCGCTCTGTGTTCAGGATATTGTAAATTGCCTGTTTTACTGCTTCCAAACCATCACATTCGCCTACAACATGGCACGTTTCCCGGATCATGTGATGACATAAAGACGGCTGTTCTGTTACCTCGATTTCTTTTAAACTGTTAACTGCCGGAATCATGTCACACCACCCTGTCTGCAACTAAAAACTTCTGACCGCCCTGCTGCCGGATCAGCACAACCTGCTGGCCTGTTTTTAATCCGCTGTAAATCTTCATTTCCTTTTTCACACCGTCTAATTCAATGTCCACGGTACGATCTGTTAAATGTTCCGGCACGATAAGCTGTGCGCTGGCTATATCAAACCTCTGCTCCACTTTGATTTTTAACGGAGCTGCCGCTATCACGGTGCCGGACATCACATCTGCCGGATATCCCGCCTCATTGACTCCATTTGACACCTGCTGTATCGCCCTCACAAAATCGTTTGCATCATGCACTGAAACCACCTCCTGATAAAGTTAAATCCATTGTGTGTTTACTTTCACCGTATTTGTGTACGCATTTTTCTACGAGCATCAGATTTTTTATCTGCACATCTCCTAAATCAAGCTGCACAACGACCAGCGAACCACCGCGCACCCTCGAATCACCGCAGGCATCTTTGATCGTTAGTGTCTTTGTAGCTTTGTTGTATAGTTTCAAGAGTGCATCTGCTTTCGCCTGCCCGTTCTCTCCATCCTGCAGCGTATCAAAGTACTGTAAAATTCCCCAGTCATTCATGTGGGAGGAATCCTGTGCAATATATACATCCCTTTTTCCTGTCTTTTCATTATCAAAGACCAGCTTGATCCGGTTGTAGGTATCTGAATCAATCGAAGATTCATAATCATAATTCTGTCCGGTCTCTGCATCTATGACGATAGGCACATACATATCACCGATAAAAGACAGATTCAACTTTCCGCCGTCATCATGGAGAATGTACAGATCACCCGTATTCTGTAATGTCAGATCAAGTGCATTTCCAATCATATCCATAAGAGACTCGTTATCTTCCACTCTCGATGCAATCTTCCATATGGTATCCACGATCGTGCCGAGATTAAAACCAAAATTATTGGCAATCTGCATCACGACCTCAGCAGCCGTTTTGTTCTCATATACCATTGTGTCTTTGTTTTTCAGATACCGGATCTGGTCATAGGCAGTTACTTTTACAATATTGCTCCTGTCGCGCTTGATTTTAAAAATAAAACCATAAAACACACCTGTTTCTCCATCCTTAAAGCGCACCGGGTTTCCTTCCGCAATCGAAATCCCGGTATCCACAAAACTAAATTCTATGGAACCGGGACTAATCTGCCGCTCTGTGGTCACTTTTACTTCTTCCTGTACTGGGGGCAGGTAAACTGTGCTGCCGTTTTGTATTAATAACTCGTACATTTCCACCTCCTATGTCTTATGCTGCCGGGATCGTAAGCACCTGCCCTGGATATATCAGATTCGGATTTCCGCCGATCACTGATTTATTGGCATTGTAGATCACACTCCACTTTCCACCATCGCCGTAAAACTGCTTCGCGATCTTCCAGAGACAGTCCCCGGAAACTACGGTATAGCTCCCCCCGCTTGGTGCATTGCCTGCTGCTCTGGTCTGCTGCATTGCCGCCTGTGGTTTTGGCAGCGATATATCCACGGTACAGGTCTTTGTGATAAATTCACGGTACTGTTTCAGTTTAATCTTGACAGTCGTATCAAATCCCTCTCCGGCATCATCCACAATGGAATAATCCTCAAGAGAAACTGTCATGTTGGTATGAAATAACTTCTTTTCGTTCGGAAATGCTCTTGTCATGATATACTGAAAACTTTTCTTCTGTACCTTTAATTCTTCCAGCTTATCCAGGTAAAACTTGGCGTTCCGGAACTTCTGTGGATATAACGCAAACGGATATTCTGCATTTGGGAGCAAAAGGTCAAATTCCACATCTGACAACCCTGCGGCTTTCAAAATATTTGCCTCTCCCTCGTTGATCAGAGTTACCGTTTCGTTCTGATTATTGATTTTTACTGTCACTTTGGATGGGGCAACCGGAAACAGTACCCCATCCAGATATAATTTATATGCCATTCCCTACGCTCCTTCCCGGACGATTTCTAATGCTTCTAACACTTTCGTTGTCATTCCGTCCACAATACCATCTAAATCTGCATCACTGCTTACATTATTATTATTTGTCATATCCAGCTTGACCTCCGCAGTCGTAAACCGATTGATTGCCTCCTGCTCTGCAATATCTCTAAGGTATTTCAGATCCTCGTCCGTGATATCCACAGAATCTTTGATTGCACTGGTATCATCTGCAATACTGTCAAGGTTGCCACCTGCACCGGAATTTGCGATTGCATCACTGAAACCAGATATATAATCATCAGGATTCGGAATATCCGTTTTGCCAAAGATGTCCGACAGACTGAAATTTGATATTTTATCATCAATTTTCTCTCCAAAATTATATCCTGAGTTCCATGCGTCCCCATAATCGAACCGGTTGAACTGATAATCTGACATGTCTACCGTCTTTAAAATTTCTGATCCACCATTTTCGCTTATCACAGCATCCACTTTTGCCTGTACTTTGTTCTGAAATCCCGCTACTGCATCCGCAAGACTACTGCCAAATACTGCATCAAGCATCCGGGCAGCTGACTCGATGACTTCCACGATAAAGTTAAACAGACTTAAAAATAAGGCTTCTATACCCGCGACCGGATTGTTAAAAACAAGTGCGAACGCATTGACAAAATTTGCTATCAGATTCCATAAGGTAACCCCAGTTCCAATAATTGTATTTGCTGCTCCAATAAACAGATTTCCTATAAAAGCTAACGCTGTCGCAAATGCTCCACAGATCAAACCTGTTGCTGATACTGATGTGCCTGCAAAATGATTTACTGCTGCAACCGCTGCATAAATAATCGCTATCAACAGTACAACTGCTATAATTACAAGTCCAACTGGATTCATGCTCATAACAGCATTGAATGCGCCTTGAGCTGCTGTCCATGCATTTGTAGCCAGTGAAGCCGCCCTAGACGCTATTTCCGCCCCTTTTGTAAATGCCGTATAAATTATGATAGCCGCCGCAACCCCTAATATGATAGGTTCTATAATTGACCAATGATCTGCCACGAATCCAGCTACAGATCCCACTAAATCAAAGATATTCAGCACCATATTTGCCGTCGTTGCCATAGCTTCGATCGCTCCATCAACAAGTTCCTGGAACGCATCGCTGTTCGCCATCCCATTTAATCTTTGAAGAACCGGCTGGAAAGCCATAACTGCAGTATTCTGCATCGACTGCCAGATCTGTCCCCAGGTCATCGGCATCTCATCAAACTTACCATTGATATCATCCGCGGCTGCAAAAATCGCCGCTTTTACAACATCAGCAGAAAGTTCTCCATCTGCCGCCATTTCTCTGATCTGTCCGATTGGAACATCCAGATAATCTGCAATATTCTGGATCAGGTTCGGCGCCTGCTCAAAAATACTGTTTAACTCATCACCGCGGAGTACACCGGAACCAAGAGCCTGTGATAACTGTAACTCTGCATTTGCGACTTCCTGTGTGGATGCACCGGCGATCGCCATCTGTTTTTGAACCAGATCTGCGAATGCAACAACCTCTTCCGAGTTGCCAAATGCATCCCTCGCATTATTGCCGAATCTTGCAACAACCGATGCCATGCTATCTAGCGATCCACGCGCATCCTGTGCCGCAGCATATACCATATTGACAAGTTCTGACGTCTCATTTGCAGTTCCGTTTATCTCATTAAAGGAATTATTCATCAGATCCAGTCTTGAGGTTGCCTGCGTCAATTCATCGGATATGCTTAAAACTTTCCCGACGCCCTGTATACTGATATACGCTCCGACTGCACGTTTGATCGTATTTACCAGTTCGTTTGAACCGGACACCCCCTCCTGGATCTCCTGATTGAATCTTCCCTGTTCATCCGTATTATCCCGGATATACCGCTCTGTATTACCCACTGTCTGCGATAACTGGAGATATGCCGCATTTGCACCGGACACATCCATGTTCTGCATGGCGGTATTAAGATTATTCTGCTCCTGAATCGCCCGGTTTAATTGCGATCTCAACTGCTCTAACTGGGCGTTGGCGGTGTCTGTCCCCATATTAACCGGATTGCTTTCAATCTGCTGTATCCGTTCCCGGATCGAATCGATTCTGACAGCCATGGAATTGAGATCCTGAAACATCTCCGGCGGAAAGATCGTTGTACTGTATGCCTGACTTGCAATATCATTCTGCGTACTGCTCAACTGCTCTAACATGCTATTGGCACTCTGTACTTCCTGCTCGAACCGATCCATTCCGGTTCCTGTAAACACATCCAGACTGTCCGTTTCCCAATGCACAGGAATCTCGACCAGCTCTGTTGACACATTGGGCTGCGTTCCCGGCAGGACCGGTTGAGAACTTCCCGCAAGCGGATCTATGACAGGAGCCGGCTGCTGTGCCACACCGTTCAACGCAATTAAGGATGCTGTTGCTTCATCGATCGCCTCTCGCGCTCCCTCTAAGCTGCTCGTATCAATATCCATCGACATTGCCTGCTGCATATCGTACATCTGCGCTGTTGCAAGATTGACTGCATCCATAATGCCATATAAAACACTGGTAAACTGGTCATTAAGCTCTATCGCTGTCTGAATAGCTGCCATACATCACACCTCCTTCCTAATGGATTTTGTTCTTTAACTTCCGCTCTTCCTCTTTCTTATCCTCAATTCTTTTCTTGATTGAAGCGGTTACAAATGCTTTTTCCCGCTCATCCATATTTAAAAATACAGATGGCAGGATATGTAATTTCAGAAGGGCATAGTAAGCAAAGTTCGCTTCGCTATCCCCTCCTTCAATTAGTTTTTTGCTTCGTCCACCAGATCATTAAAACTCTTGTCGAATCCCTGAAATTTCTGCATCCACACTTCAAACATCTGAAATTCACCGGCACCATCCACCATTGCGTACAATAAATCTTCCGGTGTTTTCACGCCGTAGGAATCCTGTAATTCTTCATCATACAGATCAGGATACACGGTTGCTGCCGCCATCATCTTTGACAGATATTTTTCTGTATTCAGCCTTGGGCGGTACATATTCGGTTTTCCAGTTACCGGGACCTCTACAGTACATGCATTGCGCAGTTCCTCATTCTCGCGTGATGTGATCTGGCGAAATTCCCAAAGAAGCGGCTTCCCGTCTGTATCCGTAAGGCTCGCTGTTGGAGCATACTTCTGATTTGCTTTTACCTTTTTGTTTGCTTTCATAAATCTGCTGAATTCTGACATATCTTTTTCTCCTTTTCATTTAAAAATCCCCTCCCGCCGATGCAGGAAGGGAACATCATTAATTTGTTCTAAAACCCTCTAACTCTTTGAATTTCTCCGGCATATCCCAGCTCTCAAAGGTTCCCGAAATATCTTCATCCAGAATTTCTTCGCCCGCCTGGAACTTTGCAAGAATAAATGAGTCACAGAGACATCCCCTGTGAATAATTGTCTGTCTGCCTGCACTGCTTGATGGATCCTCATTGCTCACCTGGATTTCAAAATAAGGCAGGTTTCCTGTTTTCTGATACTGGTTTGCCATTGTGCGGAGCACTGACTGATTATAATGTGCAGTTCCCTTCCAGGTGCCCTTTCCACCGGCAGCCTTGTGTCCCATGCCGACTTTACCCAAAATCTTGACATCACTGATTGTAACATCCCATTTGCTTTCGAACTCTGTCAGATTCATAAAATTGTACCGTCTTTTACCAATCGTAATAAAACACTCCGCAAGGCTTCCATAGACGGCATCGCCCGCATCCATAATAGCTGTATTTCCCATCTTTCTTCACTCCTTCCTACGCTACCGTGACAGTCATATAGAGCTTACTCATCGCATTAACAACTGTCACCTGATCTGTGATCACTACCGACTTTTTCGATTCTCCCTGTGCGATCGTAATATCATCTTCGCTGAAGTTCTCGATCGCCCTGATTTTTTCAAGCTCCCTGTGGTGTGCCACGATGTCCGACCAGAGAGATGTTCTTCCTGCCGCATCATTCGATATGGTACCGAGATATTTCGTACTGAATAATACGGCGATATCATTACCGATCTGATCGATCACGCGGACTGTCTGATTGTCTTTGAAAAGTTCTCCCTGCGTATCTGTCACGCTTACCATGGAGTTGATGTCATCCAGAACGCGGATATCTGAATTTACCCTGTGCAAGACAAATTCTCCATTTTTGATAGACTCTCTTAACTGATTCTGTGTATACGATGCATCTACCGTAAAAGAACCGTCGTAAACTTTATTCTGGCAGGATTTATTTACAGCACATCCGCATTCTGCACCAGTAACCCAGTATACAAGACTTGCTTCACTCCATCCCGCATCTGTGGTCTTATTTTTTACATTGATAACACCCATGTGATCTGCGGAAATATTGTAGAGTACCACCTGAAATTTAATTCCAAGTTCATCGCGCAGCCGTTTGTTAAATGCAACGTATAACTTTTTCGTTGTCTCATCCGTTACCGCAACACCCATGGTGTTATAAGAATAAGATTCAATCAGATCCAAATATGTCTGATGTGCTGTTCCGTCTACAGTTCCATTTGTTCCACCTGTCAGTGGTGCGGCTGCCGTATCTTCCAGCTCGATTTCCTCTTTAAATGAAACATAATCATTCGCCACAAGTTCTTTTGCAGTTTTTACCGTCTGCGTATCTACTTTGGCTGTGCCAAGGTAAGTGATAACGTCAAACTTATCTGCGTCGTCTGCATTTTTCTGTACAGCGATCCGGATATCATTGCCACGGGTTCCGCTGTACAATGCGGTTGCTATGGTATTTGCAGCCTTTACACCGCCACCATTTAAACGGTATGCATAGAGTGTCTGTGCCCCAAGGAACAGATCATTCAGTCCTTTCATTTTCGGATCGTTGAATGCGTAACCAAAAATCTTCATGCTGTTTTTCTGGAAATCCTCGTTTGTCACCTCAAAGACTTTCCCTTCCACGCCCCAGTCAAGTTCTAAAGGCATTGTCGCAACACCTCTGTCTGACAGGTTCGTGTTTGCAGATGCCGCCGATACAAAATTGATATAAGTTCCCGGCAGCACCTTGTTCTGTGCGGTAAATGTTCCTCCACCTAAAGCCATTTATTTCACCTTTCCTTTCATGTATTTTTCTAATAACGTGTCCGCTTCTGCTTTTGTGTACTTTTTGTTTTCATCAAGCAATGCGTCCATTATATCTTTCCTGGCACTGTACTTTGCACAGGCAAGAAACTGTTCTTTTGTAAATTTCTGTGCCGCTTTTCCCTGCGGCTTTTCTAATACCTTCCCGCTCGCATTTGCCATTTTATTATTCTCCCTTCATTTCTGACTGAATTTTAATCTGTCCCATCACCTCAGAACGTACCGGTTTTTTCAAGATTACCCGGTTATAATTCACAAAAAAATTCAATACACCGTCCACCAGATCATGGTTCTTATTCGTTCCACGTATTGCTCTGTCCGCATCTAACGGGGTAATATACTCTAAAGCAAACATCATACGCTCTGCCACATCGTTGCACTCTGCGTATGGATTCAGTTTAGATTCAGGAAAGTACTGGATACAGAATGCATTATTTTGCAGATACCGCTGCCCGCAAAGCGGGCTTATGCTCTGGTCAATCAACTGTATAAAAAAACAGGGCTCTTTCAAGTCCTGCTTTATCTCATCCTTGTGGATCTTATAACCATCCTCAAACTCGCTGTCTAAGGCAATGCTGATCGCATCTATAATTTCATTTATCATTTCATGATATCTCCAAGGTATTTTCTGATTTTTCGTTCAAGGATCTGCGGTGCCATGTTCTGTAACTCCTGTTCGGATATCTTCATCATAAAATGTCCTTTGACCCAGCCTTTATGATTTGCGGTTCTGTGGCCGTATTCAACATAACTGGCATATTCGACCGGATTTACGATCTCGATCACATAGGTGCTCCCGAAATGATTTACCGTAAGACTGTCTGCGTATCCCTGTGCTGATGCCCGTTGCCCCGCTGTCCATCCCCGGCGAATAGTTCCGCCTTGTTTGCCTTTCACTTTTTTCCCTTTATGTGAAAAACCTGTCTCACAAGTATAAGACTGCCCGGAATAATCCCCGACGGGTGTTCTTTTTATGACTAACCGCAAGAGCCTTGCTGCCAGATCCTTTGCGCATGCCTCCACAAACGCATCCGGATCCTGCAGCTTTTCCAGTTCCCTCTGCAGTTCCGTAAGTCCCCGGATATTAAAACTTCCCATTCCTGCCATCATGCATACCTCTCTGACAGTGTAAGCACAATCTCCTGATGCGTCGGATAAACCGCAGGTACACCACTGCATTCATATGCACGTGTGATGCCTGCCTGCGTGACTGTGATCTTGCTTCCAGACTTAATCTTTGTATCAGGGGACAGGAATAGTTTTGTGACCTGTGCTGTTTTTGCTGCTGATTCTGTCTGATCTACGGCACTGACATTCGAATATGACAGGCGGCATGGCTCATCCTCTAACACAACCACTTCCTTTTCCGATGTGATCTTTGTTCTCGAATCTTTAATCGGCTGAAATTCCGTTACTGTGCATTTCCCATCGTATGTCTCTTCCTGCGCCTTTCTTGCCATTGCCTGCATTTTCTTAATTGCATCTGAGATCATCTCCACGCCACCTTTCTGTATCGTTTCAATGAGGATTCATAATTTTTCAGCACTGTGCTCTTAAAATTGTCATCCACATACTGACGGAATGAGGTAGAAGTGTCCCCCTCAGAAATAGAGGAAACCGCGCCAACTGCTGCCGACTCACTTCCAATATTTTCATTCCGATACAGATCCATTGCCATGCGATAGCCGGTGTTTATCAATCCATCCGGCATTTTCTCCACATGGCAATAGTTTTTTATGATTTCCTCCACATCTGCAATGACAAATTCAAGTACCATATCCTTAGAATCATCCTCAATCCCAAGAAGTGCCTTTAATTTTGCCAGATCCATAGGCTACCCAATCTTATGCTTAATTGCAACGATACGAAGCTGTTTCGGTTCGTATACCGGATTCCAGTTCTCTGCCATTGCAAGTTCTGCCCTCGTCGGAGTCTCCACATGCTCACGTTTTGCCCCGGTGTACGCGATTCCTCTCGGATGCAGGATAAACGCTTTACGGTTGATCAGATAATCCACACCGCCGCCAGTCTGCTTGTCACGGTCCACCTCAGTAGCAACATGACCGACCGGAGAACCATTGCCGTAAGCAACTGCTCCATTACCGAAAAGGTATGTTGTGTATACATTATCAGCAACCGGGCATCCATCATCTACGGTCACACGTCTGCCCTGATAGGTGTCAAACTCAACATCTGTAGAATCACGCTCTGTCTCGATCAGGTTCAGCTTTTTCAGATAAGATTTTGTAGCAGAGTGCATTGCCACACCGGTAAGCTGCGACTGTGCATCTCCAAGCATCTGACATGCATCGATAAATGCAGATGCGCTAATCTGCTTTGCAGCCTCTGCTTTTCCTGTAGTCAGATCAAGAATATGATCTGCCATTCTGGTCTCCGCTTTCGGTGTTCCACTTGGATCTGCCGTGGTGGTTCCAAATACACCCGCAAGAACCGCAATCAATTCCTTCTGCATATCGCGCGCCCAGTACTGTGCCACCAGATCACCGATTGCTTTCATCGGGTCTGCACCTGCTAATGCTGCGGAAAGATTTGTAGCAGCCCACATTTTCTGACGGAGAATTGTGGTGGATACATCTTTGTTAGAACCGATCTTTGCCGGTGTCATCTTTACATCCTCCAGTGTCGGTTCGGATTCTCCCTGTAAATCCTCAAAGAACGGCATATTGTGTGTTCTCGCCGCCTCGGATGCCAGTGCATCAAATTCCGGGCTGTTTACCACGATCCCGCTCTGGAAAAACGCGGACAGCTCCATAGTTCTGTTGATTACATACCGGTTAAAAAGTTCCGGTACGATCACGTCTGCAATTTTTGTAATTGCCATAAATAGTTACCTCTCTTTCTAAATGGTTACCCCTGCGGCTGCTGCCATTGCTTTCGCCTGCTCCGGGTTGGATTTTAAAAGTTCACCCTGTTTGGTCAGATTAAACGTCTCTTTTGCAAATGGGTTTGCAGTTCCTGTGCCACCAGTGCCGCCCTGTGGATGATACGGCGGTTTTGGCTGATCCTGCTTAAACAGATGTGCCATAGCCTTATCTTCCTTGTATGGCTTTACCGCTTCCTCTACGCCGACCGGTTTACCTTCTTTGTCGAATGTGAATTTGTCCAGCCCACCAGCTTTGTAGATCAGATAATCCGGATCAAGTACTCCCTGTTTTGTGAGGGAATCTTTTAACGCATAAGTCTTTGAAATCTGCTCATTGGCTGCCTGCTGCTCTTTTAACTTCGTCTGAAGGTCTGTGATCGTAGTCTGCAATGTTTCATTATCTGCATTGTTCTTTTTCAGATCTCCGATCGTAACATTGAGTGTCTTGATCTGACCAGAAAGATTCTCCTTTTCTGCAACAGTGGCATCATACTTGCCTTTGTCGATGTACTGACCAGATCCAAGGTCTGCAAGTTTTACCTGTTTGTCCTTATTCTCCGGTTTTCCGTTATGAGCATTGACAGCGTCTGCCACCTGCTTATAGAGATCTTCGCCTAAAATGTCTTTTAAAAATTCCATATAGTTCCTTTCCTGCACCGTTTTTAAACGTGGTGTCCTCCACAGGCAGTATGCAGTTTTGATGCCATGCATAAGGGCAATTTGCCGCAGTTTAAACGTCTTAAGGCTTTCGGACAATATAAAAACAGGACTGCTGCTTACAATCCTGTTTCCATCGTTTTGTGTTATGTGGTTGCACCGGTGCAACTTTGGGTTTTTTGGTATAAAAATACCACCATGCCATTTCTGACTGGTAGTATCTGTAATTTCACATTCCAAGCATTTTCCGGATCAGTTCCAGATCGGTCACTTCAAGTGTTACTGTTCCGTCCGACGGATCCATATCCTCAAATCGGAGTCCTGAGAAAATAAGTCTCTCACAGGACCGTTCCCCCTGCACATCTCCGACTGCCTCATATACTTTTCCGGTATGAAATTCATCATCTGTCTGATATTCAATATCCTGGCATAAAATAAATGATGCATAGATTTTCTTTTCACCTTTGCACATTCTGCCGAGGACAGGCGTCATGCTCTGATGTTCCGTGATCTCGATTTTACCAGTAAACTGCGCAAGCGGGAGTCGTCTGCCTGCTGTGATCACGGTTAGTGATGCGTTTTGGATGTCCAATGTTTTTATCAGTGTTTTCATTTTATTACCTCCAGTTGCATTTGTTACAATCCCGGAATTGTCTCTTTTAATGTTTTCAGGAAATCCCTCGCCCTGCTCATAGCTGAGTTGTTTTGAAGGAAATCAATTCCCAATGGTGTGATCATAAAGTCCATATTCAGCTTGATTCCCGGTGTGTTTCTTCCTGTCATGCGAATTAATGAAACACCCTCGATATATCCATCCTCATAAAGATGCCTTATGATGTATTCCCAGTAATTCTTGCTGATATCTAAAGCATCTGCACGAATGATATTAAAATCCGGCTGTTCCCCAGCCTTTAAGCACGCATACAAATATGCCATGATTCTGTATGCGATTACAAAATAATCATCTTTTGCCATTGCATTGCTCCTTTTAACGTTCAATCTGTTTTTTTCTCAAAATATGGACATTTTTTATTTTTTCCATTCCATATTTCCGGTGGTATTCCGTTTTTCTTTGGATATGCTTTGCACGAATACGGAACTCCATCAAACTTAATTTTATTACAGTCTTGGCAAATGGGAAATAAAGATTTCAATTGATATCTATCTATTTCTCGCGACATTCGATTCATCTCCTCTCGAATCTAGGCTTTACTCCATATAATTTGTATAATTCACTCCAAATTTCTTCGCCCAGTTTCACAAGTACTTCCTGTTCATTATGTCCGTTATAATATTGCTCGATTATTTTAGGTTTTAACTGATATAACAGCCGGTTATAATCATCACTAAATTTATCACTTGTTGGAAGTTGCTGTATATTTTCATTATATTCTAACACATATGCACCATTTTTCCCACAGGTTCTAAAACTTCTGGCTTTATGATCTACCAACAGATACAGATCTTCCGGTGATGGTGGTGTGCTCAATGGATGGTTATGTGTAACATCGTTTCCTTTCATCAATTTTAACTGATGTTTCGTAAATTTTATAGTATCTTCATTACCAAGCTGGCAGCTGATTGCTTTTCCATCCTCAAATATAACAGCTGTTTCATAATCATTCTGACTTATTTCCTGTTCAACTGTTTTTAAGTCTTTTCCTTTAAAATCGTAATACTTCGGATCTGCTTTATTATTATTTGTAATAAGGCCAAGTCTATCTCTTGCTTCTGTGTCGCCATCCACAAAAGATTTCTTCCACTCCTCATACGTCATATCTGCCGACACATAATACGTCTTGCCATCCTCTCCTCTTGCCGCACGCTCTCCCACACTGTCAAATTCATCACCAAAATACGGACATGTACATCCGCGGCAGTTTGGATGGAACGGCGGTGCAGTCACACCGATCTGGAAGTCTTTCATGGGGAAATGTTTCAGATCCATGAATCCACAAAACTCACATGTATGGCTGTCTAATGTCTCCATGATTTCAAACTGCTGCACATCCAACTCTTTCATGCAGTCCTGTCTTGCCTTATTTGCAAATGCTGCAGATTCCGTCATGACTACCCTGCCCGCCTGTGCCCTAGATACTTTCATCTTCTTGGCAATCTCTGCAATAGCCCGGTCTGGTGCTTCTCCTGTGATGCACATGCGCGATAGACTGTTATGCAGCTGATTGATCAGCTTTATCTTATTCTCCCACAGGCGGTCGGAAAAGTTCTTTCCATCCACCGCCCACGGCTTACATACGATCATCTCCACAGTTCTCGAATCCAGCCGGTTTATGGTCGTGCCAATGCCGACACCTTTTTGTATTTCATAGGCAGTATGGTAAAAATCAGCGGTATATGTATTCCTAATATGCTGATCTATTGCATCGATGCAGTTTCCATACAGCTTTTCTGCTTCCTGCTGTATTTCAAGTTTTAAGGCTTCCAGTCTGCTGATATGCACTTTCGCAGATGCATTTTCTAACTGCTGCTCCCATTCCCCGTTTTTTTTATTTTCCTGTCCATATCTGATATATTGCTCAACATTCCAATGAAATTCTTTCAGTTCTCCTGCATCAAGCAGCTTCCGCGCTTCCTGCATAGATACACCATTGTTATCTGCAAGTCTCTGATACCAGGAATTGATCTTTGCATTAATTGCCGCAAGGGATCTGTCAAACTGCTCCTGGATTTCCTGCACTTTCTGAAATGAAGTATCGTGCTGTGCCTGCTCCATCTGTTTAAAACGTTCCTGCCAGTATTTACCTGTCCGTTCACCCATGCGATCACCTGCCCCGTTCCTTTATTCCATATTTTTTGGATCATCGTTCTTTTCCTGATTATCCTTCTGCGCCGGATCATCCTTTTGTGACTGTCCAAATGCACCGGTGTAAGCATCCGCTTTCTCCTGTGCCTCTTTCTCTTCTTTTTCGATCTGCTTCAATTCCTCGTCAGCATCTTCGACCAACGGATGATTTTTTAGGATCGTCTTTTTACTGACAATGCCAACTGAATCCCTGCATATCTGTGCCTGCTCTGTATCATTCTTGATACGGGTACGGGTCCATGTCTGTATAATGGTGTCGCACTGGATGCCAATGCTCCTGCAGATTGCCCGGATAAGACGCGCAAAACCAAGTTTAAATTCTGTTTCCATCAGTCCGGTTTTCATCTCCAGAAGCGAATACATAAATTTCAGTGCTTCCCCCGACTGGTTCCCGAAGTTCTCTGGCTGTGGATCAAATCCCTGCCCCTGTTCAAAGATTGCCTTTCTGGTGGCTTCCAGTACACTGTTCCGGGCTTCGATTGGGATCTCGATGTTAAGTGTTGACACTGATCCATCTTCGTCACTTTCAATTTTTATTGCCTTATACTTTTTTAAATCTGAAAGGAACTCATTTAGATCCTGCCCTCCATATCCGGACAGCACAAAAATCAGTTCCTGTATATCGTCCAGATCATTAATAAAACCGCTGTAGACCTTATCATATACGTCTATCAGCGGCTTTATGTTTCGCAGATCATCTGTATGTATATTATTGTTATAAAATGGGATAAATGGCACTTCCCCGAAATCATGGTGGTAATCGGCGGTCATGTCACTGGTAGCAGGATCAGCAAACATTTCATAGTATGTCAGCAGATCAAGTGTCTCTCCCGCCCTTCGCCGGAATGCCTGGCACTCTGTATCCGTCCAGTATTCATACACGGTATAATTGTCTCCAGTTGCATCGTCGATGTCCGGATATACCCGCATGGCTCCGATTAGCCTACGCTTTAAACTCCGGTCAAATACCGGGATGACCTGTTCTGATGGAACAACCGCCCATTCAAAACCACTATCGCCCTGCCAGTAATGTACCCAGCCAATTGTGGTATTGGCGGCGTTTACACACAGCTCCATGCAGTTTTTCGCATATTCATCCCCCAGAGCCTTTGTGATGCGTTTATTTGCGACAGTATTTCCAACATCAAACAACGGCGGTGCAGTAAATGCATAAGATGCTTTCTGATTCACGATCAGCCCATGGAAGTTCCGTGGAATCCGGTTGTCTGCATT
>OODH01000904.1_pt1 | contig 20534 bp, 15 predicted proteins | sample 1671391 | NCBI WGS metagenome assembly OODH01 (sample SAMN06348152, study PRJEB24527) | human gut metagenome | biome: human gut; feature: ankylosing spondylitis patient; material: feces | host: Homo sapiens | place: China | collected 2015-10 | reverse complement strand
AATTAAGTCTCTAAAGGCCATTGGGAAGAATCAAGCATTTTACAGAGCTTCCTTAGTTATTGATTAAGAAAAAATATATTTTTCTAATTGAGCTCTCTAAGATCAATTCATCTCAGAGAGCTTTTTTCTCAATTAGTTTTGTAATAAACGATGAGCCGAGAATCAACACCCGCTAATAATGAAAATTAACGCCAAGAATTTCTTGTTTTTATAGACAAAATGCCTAATTTTTGGGTGAAAAGCTATTCAAAAATTAAGGAAAACCTCAAGGAAACTTTAGTTAAGAATCTTTATCATTTACGGAAGTCTCTCCCCAAAAAATGAGACCTCTCCCTTTAGAGGACACAATTTATGACTTCTATTTCTAGACGTTCTTTTCTTGCCGTAGCCGCGGCTTCAGGTGCCGCAGCCCTTTCCAACACTGTGTCGGCACAAGAAAAACCCAGTGTTTCAGAAAAATTTAAAGATTATCCTGCTGGAGCTAGAAGCGCTGCCAAATACCCAGCATTGCCGGAGCCGCTTCCTGACCTTAGCCTAACAGAGACTTTCTCTCTCGGAAAATCTCCGCTAAACGAAGGATCATGCATTACGGCATGTCACTGGGGCATCGTCCGTCCTCAGGTTCGCGGCGGAAAAATGGTGGCACTTCACCCGTTTGAGTACGACTACGCGCCTTCTCAGAATATTAACGGTCTTTGCAATTTGCCTTATTCTGCCTCAAGAATCCATTATCCGATGGTCAGGGAAAGTTACTTAAAAGATGGTCCCGCCTCTCGAGAAAAACGCGGCACTGACCGCTGGGTAAGAGTTTCGTGGGATCAAGCGTTAGATTTGGTCGCCAATGAGCTGAAACGTATTTACGCTGATTTCGGCCCGAGCGCGATGTTCGGTCGTTCTTACGGTTGGATGTCCAGCGGTAAGGTCAATGCGGCCATAAATTTGCAGCAGCGCTTACTCAACCTTTGCGGCGGATTCATCCAAACCACTAACAGCTATTCAACGGCAGCCATTGGCCGTATCTTGCCCTATGTGGTCGGCATGTCGGACCCCACCTCCACGAGCTGGGATAATGTTCTTAAAAACAGTAAACGTGTTGTCCTTTGGGGAGCAGACCCCCTCGTCACAAATGATATTGATTGGGTAACTACTCTGCATAACGCTGCCGGTTACTTTAGAGCCCTCAAAGATTCCGGCATCAAAACCATCTCCATCAACCCTATTGCTACAGACACCGCAGAATATCTCAACAGTGAATGGATTGCACCGATTCCGGGTACTGACTGTGCATTGATGCTAGGCATGATCCACGAGCTGGAAAAGACCGGGAAATGTGATCACAACTTCATCAATAAGTACACCTCCGGTTGGAAAGAATTCAATGCGTACGTAATGGGTAAAACTGACGGTATTGAGAAAACTCCTGCTTGGGCATCCAAAGTGACAGGTGTCCCTGAATCAAGAATCAAATCTTTAGCACACGAGCTTCAAGAAAACCGCACTATGATCATGATGGGCTGGGGGATTCAGCGCATTCAATACGGCGAACAGCCCCATTGGATGGGTTTTGCCTTAGCATCAGCCTTAGGGCAGATCGGATTGCCTGGAGGCGGGATAGGGACAAATTATCAATATTCAAGCGGAGGATCCCCTGCTGCTTACGGTCCTTTTGTCGGAGGCGTGCCTGCTTCGGTCGAACCTGTCCTTCCTTACAACAAGGCCTGGAAAGGCAGCAAGGTAATCCCTGTCGCCCGCTTTGTAGACTGCTTCCTGCATCCAGGAAAAACGATCGACTTCAACGGAACAAAGGTCACTTATCCTGAAGTTAAGATGGTAATGTGGGCCGGCGGCAACCCCTTCGCTCATCAGCCTTCGACAAATCAACTGCTGGAAGCATGGAAGATTCCTGAGACTGTCGTAGTAACAGACACGTGCTGGACTGCTACTGCTCGCCATGCGGACATTGTCTTACCCGCTGCAACCCAGTTCGAACATAACGATATTACCAATATCGGAACTTATTCCAATGACGGTATCGTTGCGATGCAGCAGGCAATCGAGCCTCAATATGAATCTAAGCCCGACTATTGGATCTTCAGTGAATTAGCCAAACGAATGGGGTGCGGAGACCAATTCACAGAGGGAAGAAGCGAAATGGATTGGATTAAGTTCATTTACGAGCAGTCCAGGAAGTTCGGAGCACAGATGGGAGTCAAGCTGCCATCCTTTGAAAACTTCTGGAAGAAAGGCTACTTCCTCTATGACGTGCGTCCGCAGGAAAGAGACTATGTTGCATTCGCTAATTTCCGCAAGAACCCGAAGAGAAATTCTCTTGGTACGGAAAGCGGCTTAATTCAGATTTACAGTCCCAAGATAGCAAGTTACGGTTACAAGAGCTGTTTAGGTCATCCGAGTTATTTAGAGCCGACCGAGGGCCTCAATACACCTAACAAGAAATATCCGCTTGCATATATGGCCTGTAAGAGTCGCTATCGTATGCACAGCCAGCTTGACGGTACTTCCAGCCATGATTTTGCAAATATTTTGAAGCGCGAACCGATCTGGATCAATCCGGAAAACGCAAAATCACTCGGTATTGAAGACGGAGATATCGTTCTGGTTAAAAATGACCGCGGCGCGCTACTAGCCGGTGCTTATGTCACGGACAGAATCAGAAAAGACACGGTTGTTGTTCATCACGGTGCCTGGTATGAGCCCGTCAAGATGACTGACGGCACTTTATTGGACATTCATGGCAACTCCAATACATTGACTATGGATATTCCTACATCTGATTTAGCTTGCGGCAATGTTGCCTCTTCAGGTCTTGTCAGCGTAACTAAATACACAGGAAAACTGTCGGAAATCAAAGTCTGGGATCAGCCTGAAACTGTCAATCAATAACCTCATTTACTAATCAGACGCCCGGCAACTTGCCGGGCGCATTTTTTAGTCGTCCATGTTTTTTGCAAAATTAGATATAACGGCAAACATGATCAACAGCGATATCAGAAAAGCCTAAAGCCTCTGCTTTTGTTACCTTGCCGCCGGCGACTTCCAACACTTCTTTCAGGATTCTCTCCCCGGCCTGGTTAATCGTTTCTTCTCCCTCCAAAATACCGGAAACATCAATATCCATATTGTCCTTCATCCGCTCGGCCGTTAACGGATTACCGGTAACCTTAATCACAGGCGCTAAAGCATGTCCCGTCGGTGTACCGCGACCGGTTGTAAAAACAACAATCGTTGCACCTCCGGCGACCATGCTCGTAACGGAAGAAATGTCATATCCCGGCGTATCCATAATGAGTGCGCCTTTCTTAGTGGGCCTAGCCGCTTCCTGAAGGACCTCGGATACCGGACGTGTTCCACCCTTGTGAATACAGCCGAGACTTTTTTCTTCGATCGTCGACAAGCCTCCGACTTTGTTGCAGGGTGTCGGCTGACCGGTGCGACAATCTTGTCCGGCAAGCGCAAGATGCTTTTCGTAGTCTTCGCAGATGCGAATAATCTGATCGTGAATTTCCGGTGTTTCGCCGCGCTTCGCAAGAACGTGCTCGGCACCGATAAATTCCACGGTTTCGCTCATCATCGTCGTGCCGCCTAAGTCATAGATTCTGTCGGCCATATTTCCGACCGCGGGATTCGAGGCGATCCCGCTGGTTGCGTCTGAACCGCCGCATTCAATGGCAACAAATAAATCAGAAGCATCGCACTCTACTTTTTGCTGCTTGCTTGCCTCTTCAACCATTTTGCGGGCCGCTTCAACGGCAAGAGCTGCTGTTTTGATCGTTCCGCCTTCTTCTTGGATTCCGAAAGAAACGACAGGCTTATCAGACAACTTGCGAATTTTATCTGCCAGCTCTTTATGGCCAACCGTCTCACAGCCAAGTCCGATGACGACAACGCCGAAAACGTTCGCGTTAAGCGCAAATCCTGTCAGCACCCGCTGTGTCATTTCTGTATTGGCAGTGACATCAGAGCAGCCGACATTAATGATGACGTTTTTAGTACCTAAGACTTGAGAGGCAACTACGCGGCAAGTTTCTGAAGCGCACGCGCAGGAAGGAAGAATGAGAACGTGATTACGCACACCAACAGAGCCGTCTTTGCGTTTGAATCCTAGAAATTTCATTTTTGTTCTCCTTCTATGACGTACTCATCAGCATAGGAACGCGGCTGGCTCGCGATATTGAGATGATTTACCAGCGTTCCCTTAGGAATAAACACAGTCGCTTTGCCGATAACTTCACCGTACTTGAAAACCTCTTCGCCTTCCTGGATATCGGTCAAAGCAATCTTGTTGCAGAAAGGAATCGAACTTTCTGCTTTGATAAAACTTCTAGAACCGTCGGAATCAATGATTTCGACTTCTTCTCCGGCTTTGACTTCTGAGGTACAGACTGCCGTATTGTCTTTGGGATGAATGTGGAGCGCCTTGGACATTTGAGCCTTTATTTTTTTGTAGAAACAATGAAATTGACAGCTCGATCATTTTAGAACTGACTAGAAAATCTGAAGTCTCCGTATTTTTCTCTAGTTCTAAGAAGAAAATTAGGGGGATTTAACGAGTTGATTTTGAAAACACACCTCTTTTTTCTTTATTGAAGAAAAACAGAAGGAAATAATGGGGTAATTTCATCGGCAAATGAAAATTAGTCTAAAAACTTTCTTAATTATTTATTTTTGTTCAAAAAAATGAATAACAAAACTCGTTAGCACACAAGGGACTTAACCCTAATTGTCTCTTTTGTACGAAAGCGTAAACTGAAATCACCTACTTCCAAGGAGAACAGGATGACACTCAACAGAAGATCATTTCTTGTTGGGGGTGCAGCCTCTGCTGCCGCCTCCATTTCCACATTTGCTCATGCAGCCAATCCTTGCTCGACACCCACCACTTGGGATAAAACCTATGACATCATTGTCATCGGCTCCGGCGGTGCCGGCCTTTCTGCAGGCATAGTCGCTAAGGAAAAAGGCGCAAATGCTGTCGTTTTGGAAAAACTTTCCATTCCAGGCGGCAATACTATGGTTAGCGGAGGCGGCTTAAATGCAGCTGTAGAAGCAGATTACAAGAAAGCAGGCATTGAGGATTCTCCTCAGCTCCATACCAAACAAACGATGGCTGCGGGCGATTACCGTGCCGACCCTGCTCTCGTCGCCACATTGTGCGAAAACGTTCCTCAGAGCGTCGAATGGCTTAAGAAAGTCGGCGTTCAGTTCAAACCAGGCATCTACCAGATCTATGGCGGTCTGTGGCCACGCTGCCGCAATCCTGTGGGTCAGAGCGGCGGAGACTACATCAAAGCTTGCATGAACTACGCCAACAAGATTGGTCTTCCGGTTTTGACTAACCACAAAGTCGTCGGAATCATTCGTGAAAAACCGGACTCCGGCCGTGTCTTGGGTGTTGAAGTTGAACTCAAAGACGGCAAAAAGGAGTTTTGGAAAGCCAACAAGGCTGTCGTTGCCGCAGCAGGCGGCTTCGCTGCAAACCCGACAATGTGCTCGTACTTTGACCCGCGTCTGACAAAACTCAACACGACGAACCAGCCAGGCTCTACCGGTGAAGTGCTCAAATGTATCCAGGGCATCGGCGGTTTAGCCGTCGGTTTGGATTACATCCAGTGCATTCCTTGGACAGCCCCCGGCTACAAGCACACAGCCGATATCTTCCAAGCTATCGAATACACCATCTTCCTCAACAAGGAAGGCAAGAGATATGTTGCTGAAGATGCTCGCCGCGACGTAATTCGTGACGCCACTTTGGCACAAACCGACCAGACGGTCTTCCCTGTTTGCGATACAGACGGATTTGATAAGAACAATGAGTATTACAACGAAATGAACCATCGTGCCCTGGAAAACGGCACCCTGTTCAAAGCAGACACGATTGAAGAACTCGCAAAACTCATCAAAGTACCGCCGGAAGTTATGGTCGCAACGATCAATGAATACAACGCCATGGTTGATTCGAAGAAAGATCCTCTCGGCCGCACTCCGATTATGCTGAGCCACAAGATCGTCAAGGCTCCCTTCTATGCGGGTCCGATTGGAATGTGCCGCCATCACACAATGGGGGGCGCCAAGATCAATACGAAGGCTCAAGTACTTGACCGCGACGGAAATGTGATTCCGGGTCTGTATGCAGCCGGGGAAGTCACAGGCGGTATCCACGGAAGCAACCGTATCGGCGGAAATGCTATTGCAGATATCTTCACATTCGGAAGAATTGCAGGTGAAGGAGCTGCTTCTGAACAATAAGCAATCAGGTTTTTAAGTTCTAGGCCGTCGGTTTAGTCCGGCGGCTTTTTTATTGGAAGACTTGAAGTCTTTGAGCACGGAAGTCAACAGCAATTAGAAAATTAATTTTCCGGATTAACTACGCTCCACTTATCAAATTTTCGCTTCGGAATTGAGAAAACCAACACCATGCGTAACTGCTCTTGATCGGCATGCTGTAGTCCATAGCTGCGTTTCCGCATTTGTTTCAAACCTTCTTCCAGTTTTTCTTCTGAAGATTCCTCCTTTCTGGCAACCTTGAACTCAAATACAAAATGTCTGTTTTGAACCGTCACTTCCAAGTCGCTTCTGCCTTGACTGTTGTGGACTTCGATATGTGGAGAAAATCCGGCACCGGAAAGAAAAATTTGAATAAAGGCGCGAACAGTGGCCTCATCTCTTACCGGATAGTTTTGATAATCTATGGAAGTGAAAATGCGATTAAAGAGATGGACCACGCCTTCGGGATCTTCTTCGGCTAAGCGAAGGGCTACATTGTCTGCTCCGACCTGCTCCAGGGTCTGTCCTTGTAATAACCTTTCGCTGTAGAGCTGCGCCATTGCTGCGGCCACTTCAGCGTTAGGATAAGCAACAAAAGCGGTTAAGCCAACGACTCTTTTGAGCGTCAAATATCCAGCCTGTGTCAGAAGCCCAATGTCGGATAAGGTGTTGACATTAGCCGAACCGGTTAACAAATTCAACGCAATTGACTTTTCCTTCCCATATTCCTCCGGGTCCCGTAAGGTGTGAGACTTAAGATACTGAACTAGCGCAGCGGGCCTTCCGCCGCTTTCAAACCAATAATCAAGAAGGCCGACTTCCGGTTCCGAGAAGAATTTCAATAAAGACCAGGGAGCAAAAACCTTCTTCGTTGTTGTTCTCTCGAAACAAAAACCGTCATATTGCTTTGTAAGGGACCTTAGCAGCTCATCACAGGAGACACTCAGAACTGAAGCTGACTGGGTCAAATACCCATCAAAATAAGTTTCCACCTCTTCGTGCGTATAGCCTAGGAGCGTCCCGAATCTCGGGCTCAAAGAGACATCACTGAGATTGTTTAGTTCGGAAAAAATACTGGTTTTATTTAACTTCGTAATGCCTGTAATAAACAAAAACCGAAGAACCCGATCGTTTGCTTTCAGGATTCCATAAAACCTCGATAAATAATTCCTTACCCGTTCAAAAAACTCTTTATTATCAAGACACGCTGTTAACGGTGCATCATATTCATCGATTAACAGAACGAGTGAGGAACTAGAGAGCCCTGCAAGGAAGATTTCGATTTGATTGCTGAGAAACAGGCCGTTATCTTCTTTCTTAAAACCAATAAGACTGAATTGCGCTTCTAGATAATTATCAAAATATTGACAAAAATCCTCAAAAGTCCCTTCCGGTTTAACCCGAGAAAAGTCCAGCTTAATAACTTTATATGTGCTCTTATCCGTCCAAAGTTGCTCTATTTTGAGGCCTTGAAAATTTTTCAATCCGTCTCGAAATAAAGACTCAAAAGTAGATAGCAGGAGAGACTTACCAAAACGTCTTGGCCTGGCGAAAAAGAATTTCCCGGGAACCGACGCTAACTCGCAAATCATGTCGGTTTTATCCACATAAATTTGATCCCGATGCCGCAGATTTTCAAAATCCGAAGTACCTAAGGGAAGAAGTTTCAGCGCCTTTTCCATCGTCTATCCAAGCAAGGGAACTACTGGTGATTTTACCAAAGCAAAAAGAAGCCCGATGAGTCATTCGATTGGCCAGGCTTCTGCTCACATTTGGTTAGATTAATCAGAATGTTGCCTGCCGAGCGGGATAATCCTCCTAATTAATACTCGGCTGGGAGAGAGTCATGCCAAACAATAGATTAGATTTTGAAAGTATCGATCAAGTGGAAGTTTTCAAAGAAAACGGGGATGTCATCGGAACCCTTAAAGTCTCCGGCGTCCGTTCGATCGAAGCCGCAATTGAAAAAGCCCTTCAGCAGCTGCCTGAAGCGACAGATCCTGAGGCCTATGTTTTCAAGGTTTCCAACTTGTCGGACGGAACCGAACGCCGTTACCGCTTAAACGCACACGGCCACGTTAAATTGATTATCTAGCTCCAAACAGAAAATCCGGCCTTTAAACAGAACCGGATTTCGAACAGTGGGTCTCGACGCCCTTGCATCGAGACCGTTGCTAATTAGTAGGACATAATCTGTCCGTCGGTACGCTTCTCGGTTGCGCCGCAAAGCACGCCGTTTTCATCTCGAAGAATGACCTGGCCGCGACCCATATGGTACGGATCAGGCTGGACAATGATTTGATGTCCCATACGCTGAAGCTGGCGAATGATGTAGTTCGGTGTTTCTTGTTCCACCTCTACTTTCTTGCCGCCGACCCATTGCCAGCGCGGAGCATCCAACGCCTGCTGTGGATTCAGGTGCCAGTCAATCATATTCATGACAACCTGAACGTGCGCCTGCGGCTGCATCCATCCGCCCATAATGCCGAACGGTCCTAACGGTTTTCCATCCTGAGTCAGAAATCCCGGAATGATAGTGTGGTACGGACGTTTGCCGCCGGCCAGTGCATTGGCGTGGTTTTCATCAAACTTGAAATTCTCTGCACGGTCATTCAAAGAAATACCAGTGCCGGGAACGACAATGCCGGATCCGAACCCGCGGAAATTGGACTGAATGAAGCTGACCATATTGCCTTCACCGTCTGCACAGCAGAAGTAAACGGTGGACGGGCATCCTGGTTCACCCGGTTCCGGCATGATGGCCTGATCGTTAATCAAAGCGCGGCGTTTGGCAGCGTATTTTTCGCTGAGGAGCTGATCGACGGAAACTTTCATGTAGGAAGGCTCTGCAACGTATTGAGCCGTATCCACCATGGCGAGTTTCATGGCCTCGATCTGCTTGTGCATTGTGTCGACGCAATCCCTTTCACCAAGCTTCATATCTTTGAGAATCTGCAGAGCCATCAGCACAGTAATACCGTGCCCGTTAGGCGGCAGCTCCCAAACATCCACACCGTGGTAGTTCACGCTAATCGGATCTACCCATTCGGGTTTAAATGCAGCTAAGTCTTCCTTGGTTAAGAAGCCGTTGTGCTTCTTGAAAAAGGCATCAATCTTTTCAGCAATGGCACCGCGATAGAAAGATTCGCCCTTGGTAGCAGCGATTTCTTTCAATGTCTTAGCCATATCCGGGCAGCGGAACATCTCGCCGGGTTTGAGCCAAGTGTTGTTGGGAGCGAATGTATCGAACCAGCCCTGGAATTCCGGACGATCACGATATTTGGAATAGTTTTCGAAAGCTTCCTGCCAGAGACGGGAAATATTCGGGGTCACCGGATAGCCTTCTTCGGCGTAGCGAATGGCAGGAGCCATTACTTCTTCCAAAGGAAGTTTGCCGAATCGTTCATGAAGCGTCATCCAGCCGGCAACCGCACCCGGAACATCAATAGGTTCGACACCGTAGGAAGGGATCTTTTCGAATCCTCTGTCTTTTAAGGCAGCAACAGAAAGAGACTTAGGAGCCGGGCCTGAGGCGTTCAGGCCGTACATTTTTCCTTCATACCAAAGGATCACGAAGCAGTCGGCGCCTAAACCGTTGCCGGTCGGTTCAACCACCGGCATAGCGCTGGCCATTGCGACAGCCGCGTCAACTGCATTGCCGCCCTTCAAAAGTGTCTGAAGTCCGGCGGAAGCTGCATGCGGGTTGCCTGCGTTGCACATGCCGTTGCGGGCATAAACCACGTTACGTTTGGACGGATAGAGATAATTTTGAGGATCAAATTTAATCATGTTTTATTTCCTAACCTTGAAATCGGGATTAGATGAACTTCACGAAGATACCGGCAACGATCACGGAGAACGTTGTCACGGTCACGAAGCCTGCAACGAGGTACTTCGCCATTAAGCGTTCATGAATAATCTTCTTTTCTTCCTCGGTTTCGGCAACGGCGTTAATGATTTCATTAACGACCAAGTAAGTAGCCGGGAAACCGATTAACTGGCAGGCAGCGACGCCGACGGCAACGTTCTTGGAACCGATGATCTTCCACAAGGGAAGGTATTTGAAGAAAACGATGATGCAGAAGATCGAAATCGCGAAGATCACGCAGATCGAGTAAGACAGGGTCAGGAGATTTTCCGGCTTAATTGAGGCAAGCGACGGAATGATGGCGCAGAAAACAGCGCAGTTCAGTAAGCCGCCGGCATTGGCATGCTTCAGAATATTGCGAGGCAGATAACCGGTACTTCCGACAGCTGCTCCCAAAATCAAAGCCCAAATTGTTGCGGAAAGGCCTGTCCATTTGCCAATCACAAAGGCGATCCAGGAGAAAAGCGCTGTAATGGCTAAACAAGTGAACTGGCCGTAATACTTCTTGTGCCCCTCAAAGAATGTAGGACCCGCTGCCGGTTCTTTTTTAGGCGCATAAGTATCTTGAGGTACGACACCGGTTTTGCGGTATTCATCGATTAAGAAACGAGCTTCTTTCAGACCGAAGTAGCTGGCTAACGGAGTACCGATGAACTTCTGCACTGCGAAAACAATCGTACCTAATGCAGCTGCCAGGGCAAAGCCATGTTCCATAGCTCCGCTGGTCATGATCTGAGTGGCTACGATACCGCCGGTCACGATAGGTACGCTGACCATGGTGTTTTCGTATCCGATGAACGGCATCATCAAAAATGCGCCGAGCATAATGACGCCCATCGCCAAGAGAGCGGTAACCACTGTACGCCATTCTGCGATCAGTTCGCGCATATTGATTGTCGTACCCATGGAGAAGACGAGCAAAATCACAGACCATTTAGCAATTTGGTCCAAGCCTGCCTTCTTAATAACGTCGGGAGGAATCCAGCCGGCCATAAAGGCGATTAAGAAGAGCATTAAGCTCACGAACACTGCAGAGACCTTGGCTTTGGTCACCACGCCAAGGAAGTCTCCTATTCCGAAGAATAAAAGGCAGATAAAAAGATACCAATACATCGAAGTAAACATTGTTCTGGTGCGCTCTTAGGCGCCCTCCTGTATTTGAGATTTGTAGGTTTGTTTTAATTTCCTCACAAGCAAAAGCTTATAAAGGAGGAAAAACTTCTTGGGTGAGCCGACTACGATCCAATGCAAAGGCTCGTCCCCATCAGGCTCAGGGCAACAAAGTTTTTCTTCGATTTTGATTTTATCTTTTGAGAATCGAAGAATTTCTTTTTCGTAACAACAAGTGAATGAGTATTTTCGATTAGTTTTAGTCGAAAAATCGGTCTGCTTTCGAGCCTTCTGCTCCTTTACCGAGCCTCTTCTGAAAAAACTTTCTTGGGACAAACTTCGCAAAAAAACTGCACCGCCCCAGTATTTAGGACGAAATATTCATGATGCAGTACTTAGTCCTTAATCCTAATGCTCTTCGGCTCTTGACTATCGGCCCCTACCTTCCGAGAATGTCGATTTATTTGATTGGCTAAATTAGCTGGAAATGAAAAACACGATAGATCTTGAAAGCATTCGTCAGGAGCTTCAACAGTACGAATCTCGTTTGATCTCCTTCCGCAAAACCGTCCACGAAAATCCGGAAGTCGGTTTCAACACACAAGACACTCTTGCCCGCATCAAATCCACTCTTGAAGAGTTCGGCATTCCTGGTTTAGATACCGAAACTTCCCCGGGAAGCGGATTTCTCTTAATCGAGGGAAACAGACCCGGTGCAACCGTTGCGCTGAGAGCCGATATCGACGCCCTACCGATTGAAGAAAAATCCGGGTGTGCTTGGGCTTCCCAAAACGGCAGCGCCCACTCTTGCGGGCACGATGGCCATCAAACTTGGCTGATTGCTGCAATCATCTATTTAGCCAAGCATCGTGACTTCCCCGGCCGCATTCTCTGCGTCTTCCAGGCCGACGAAGAAAATGTCGCCGGTGCACAAAGCGTCATCGACTCTGGTATCTTCCAAAAATACGACGTTAAAGAGATTTACGGCGCACACAACGAACCCTCCCTTGATGTCGGAACGATTGCTTTTAAAGCTGGTCCGACCATGGCGGCCTGCGACCTGTTTTCTATCCGCGTCGTCGGAGTAGGGACACACGGCGCACGTCCGAATTTTGGCAAGGACCCGCTGCCGGTAGCCACAGAAATTTATAACGCTCTTCAGCACTTGGTTTCGCGCACATTGGATCCGCTTAAATCCGCTGTTGTTTCTGTATGCAGTTTCAATACTGAGGGGTCACGCGCTTACAACATCATTTCTGACTCCGTCAAGATGATCGGCACGGTGAGAACTTTTGACGAATCTATTCGAGACACAATTGAAGAAGAGCTGACACGTCGCTCACAAGGCATCGCTGCGGCTTATGGCATTAAAGCGGAAACCGTCTATGAACGCCGCGTTTCTGCCGTCAATAACGATCCCGAGCTCACAAAAGAAGCAAAAGAAGCGGCCGATCGTTGCTTCGGAGCTAAGAACGTTATTGAACTGTCAGAGCCTTACATGATCAGTGAGGATTTCAGCTCCTATCAAAAGGTTTTGCCAGGCTGTTTCTTCTTTATCGGAGTAAAGGATACGGAACATAAAGAAGCCCTGCACAGCCCGTACTTTGATTTCAATGACATGGTGTTGATCCCTGCTGGTGCTTTCTTCAGTTACTTGGCGCTGGAGAGATTAACAGCCCTAAGTTGTCAACCGTAGTCTCTTAACAGGAAAACTTAGTGTGAGGTTAGCTAATTATTCCTAACCTCACTATTTCTTTTCAATTGTAGGCCCCTAGGGCCTCTTTTTCTTCTCTTATTTTATCCAAAGTCTTTCCGTTGTACGTCCAATATTTTGGCCCTTGCAGCGGGTGAGAAGTTCTCAGTAACTTCTTAGCAAGACCGGATAAAGAACCAATTTCACCTTGGCATTCAATTTGACGATCATCCATTACGATTGCTATCACCTCGTCATGACCATCCAATACTATTTTTGAGCCTGCTTCGATTCCACACATTTGAAAAGAGAAGGGAGCCCTCCGTTCTTCAACTTCAGCTCTAACTTCTGCAGCAACCTGTTCATCTGTAATTTCGTGGCCTTCCAGAGTAAACCGCTTCAGTTTGTCTTTCGTACCGCTTATCGTGGCGATACTTTCTAATAGTGCATAGGCATCCTCAGGCGCCATGGCATAAAACTCTTTTGTTCTAGTCCTTCCATCAAAAGTTTCGATTGCCCTTAAGCCTGGGTTTAACCGGTCGATTAAGGAATGCAGAACCTTATCCCCTAAACGAACAGAAACTTCATAAGTAGCATAAACTCTAAAAGCAAAGGGGATACATTCACTTCGATTAAGGCTTCGTAATCGTTCCTGGACATTCGCGGCGTACCCAATTTTTACGTATTCCGGAAAAGATGGGTTCGTCAGTATATAAATCACTCCGTCCTTTTCTTTTTTCATCATCCAGTTTTACCCGTCTATTTTCTCGGAATCGTCCAATCAAAACTTCTAGCAACAGTTGCCTAAACTAAATCTACCAGCTCAGAATTGTTGTAGAGGTGCAAGAGTGTTAATGAATAACTTTTTCGCAGCCTTGCGCAGATTATGCTTGTACCTCAGTTTCGACTCATCGTGACGACCCGAATATTCATCGTAGTTACCATTAAGTTCCGGTACCTCTCCGCCATTCCAGCTATCCCTAACGGCGTTTAATTCCTCAATAGGAACAGCCCACTCTTCTGAAAACATCTGAAGTGCAACGTCTTGAATTTCTCGAACACGGCTGTACATAATCACGAGGACATCTTTGCCAGCAAAATTATTTGGCTCTTGTTTTAAATCATCCCAAAACTTTTCGATGATCTCGCCAATCGCAGTATTGCTACGTTTATACAATTCGATGAACTTCTTCACTCTAGCGTCGGCCTTAGGATCAATCTCTGTCTTCTCTGTTGTTTTTTCGTTTGGAACAAAGGTCTGGATGAGATTCATTAGGTAGTTATAGTTAACCTCGAACGACTTAACAGCTTCTAGTTCGTAATCAAGATCTAACATGAGCGGATTGGGATCGTCTCCTCCTTCTTTCTTGATTTTCTCGCGGGCGTTTTGATAAAGCCCCGCCATCGACTGTAGCTTTTGAACCGTAATCCCCAAAGAATTACGTTCTTCTTCGTCCTCAAATTCGTCATAGACCTGAGCGCTGCTCAGCAGTCTGTCAACTTTCTGGAAAGCTCTGACGAAAAGTTTAATTTTCTCAATGCTCTCCGGAGATGACTCATCTATGTCTTCACTGGATATTGTTAAAGCTTTAAGCTCTTGTGCTGCTTGCTTCAAATCATGCTTAATAGTTTTCCAGGCAGGAGCTGAAACTTCAGAAGCACCTCCGTTAGAGTACAGCAACAAGGCCTCATCAATCTTCTTTGAGTATTCCAAAGGATATTGAAGTGTCACAACCTGGCCGTATCTCTTCGTCGCGTTGAAAATTCGATTTGTCCTTGAAAAAGCTTGAATAAGATGCTGAGGTTTCATGGGCGGCCGATCTAAAAAGATCGTCGAAAGACAGGGAGCATCGAAGCCTGTTAACAGCCGATCCACAACGATGACTAGATCCAGCTGTTCTTCCCTTCTTCTATATCTCGATTCTTTTCGAGCCAGCCTTTTATTTAGATCCGCGTTGTAAGCGTTCAAATCGGAAATATCTGCAGGAGCCTTAGGAAACATTTCCTTATAGTCTTTTAGGGCCTCCGCCATTTCTTTTTGATTTACCTGCGCCCCATCCTCATTTTCTCCAACCGTATACGTGATTGCTACTTTTGGAAAATCCGGAAGTTTGGAAAGAATGCCTTCCTTGATCTTTCCTCTGTTTTTAAATTCTTTAAAAAGTTTGTAATAGGCTTGGGCTTCTTTAATTGAACTGCAAGTAAGCATGGCTTCGAACGTATTACCTGCTCCTGCATTAATATTGAATTTTCCAGAGCTTCTGTTCAATATGTAATCAACGACCTTCTCTCGATGAGTCGGATTGTTATAGAGATCCTGATTGCTGGCCTCGCAACGCCGGAGTACTAATTTTTCAAGGTCAGTCTCTGACATGTCTGCAAGTTTGTCCTGAGTCTCGAGGTTATTTTGAAGTGCTATTTCTTGAAGCGACTCCTTGCCCTTACCCATCGATTGAATTTGAAAGCCTAATACAGCGCCATCATGAATAGCTTCTTTAATCGTGTACTTATGAAGAATTGGACCATATAACTCTTCAGTTGTACGCGCAAGATTACCAAGAGCCTCCCTTTTATTCTCAGCGAAGATTGGAGTGCCTGTAAAGCCAAACCATAGACTAGGTCTTCCCGGCTCGCCAAAAAAATCATCTAACTCTTTTTTTGTCTGCGGCGAAACTGTCCTATGACACTCATCAACTACGAAAGCTATCCTCTTATTTCTGAGGTTATTTTTCTTCTTCAGAGCAGTAGCATCCAGGGAGTCGCTTGAGTACTTTCGAATGATATTTTGTAATTTTTGAATCGTTGTAACGATAGCAACTCTGGTGTTGCTTAACAGTTTCTTTTCGAGATCCCTAGTATTTTCAGTCTTATCGATGTCTATATCGTCGTTATAAGCATAGGAACGAAAATCATCGGAAGTCTGCTTATCGAGGTCTTTTCTGTCGATTAAAAAGATCGTTTTATCAATTGACGGAATGTCGAGAAGGTTCTTCGTTACTGTGTAAGAAGTCAGTGTCTTTCCCGAACCTGTCGTATGCCAAACGTAACCCGAATTATTTTTTCTCGAAGCTTCTCTCACCTTAGTAATGGCATGGATCTGGTAAGGACGCAGTAAGATTTGCCGTCTATTTGCCTCATCAATAACGGAATACTTACCGACCATTAGGTGAGCCATCGGAACATTGAGTGCTGCTTTGGCAAAATCCAAATAACCATTTACTCTTTTGTTTTCCTCATCGACCCAACTTGTCAGAAATTTCTCGCCCATTTCTCCGTTGATGTTAGAGGCGATATATTTGGTGTCCGTCCCATTTGAAACTACAAACATCTGCACGAAACTAAATAACCCGCAAAACTGCCCTTCCCGGCAATATTTTTGTATCTGCCTAAAGGCATCCATGTAGGGATGATCTTGATTCTTTAGTTCGATGTGGACAAGAGGGATGCCATTGACAAGCAGTGATACATCGAATCTTCTATCTCTGTCGGCGTCAGAAGGGGAAAATTGGTTGATTACTTCATAAGAAGAATGTCCGCCTGCAACCTCTCGATTATTAAGCGCCATCAACGAAACTGTACCCAGGGATGCATCTTCACGAACTAACGGAATCTGAGCTATTCCGTGTTCACCTGCAAGCCACAAGGCGGCCTTGTATGTACTCGCGCCTTGCTCAGCCATATAAGCCTTGATCTGCTCCATCTCGAGGTCAGTAATTTCCTGACCTCTCAAAACTCCTATGTTGTTTTGATTTAATTTAGTCCGAAAATTTGCCCACAGCTGTTCTGTATTTTTTATATCAGGTCTATATGTCCATTGAGATACCCCCAATGTAAGTTGATTTATCAAGCTTTTCTCAATGTTTGACTCAAGTTCGGACATTTTTCCCTCCTAAATAAACATTTTTTGAAGCAAACCTTTCTTTAATTTTTTGTAAATTTCCAACTTACGTTGATGAAGAGTAATAGCTTTATCTACAAGTTTGAAAAACGATCCAATTTTGGCTTGTTCTTCACCCGAAGGGACTGGCACGTGAAGCCCTTCTACTTCATTTTTAGAGATTTCCAAAAAGGTAGAACCGCTTGCTTTTATTAAAGCCTGTTTCTTTAAGTGATGCTTATAAGAATACAAGAAATATACATCTACCCCTTCCTTAGTTACTATTGACTGGAACCCCTGATTTGTGGCTCCTTCCCTCTCGAGAATTGCTGCCTCACCTATTGTCGCTCTGCTCGTAAAAAGTATAGTTTTATGTGCAGGAAGTAATTTTGCAGAGCTATTGTTAAGCCCCTCGTTGGAAATTTTTCTCTTGCTTCCTTTTGCAAAGTTTTCTTGACCAATCTCGGTCGGAGAATACCAATCAATAGAACCATTCCAATACGCTGGAACTGATGTAGATGGAGTGCCGCCACCAACAATTTCAGCTACATCTTTTAACTCACGCTGTTCCCAATCATTCGTAAATCCAAAAAATCGGAGCTCCGGTTTTAAGTGACCTTTTTTCGGAAACATTTTTTGAAGCAATGTTCTTTTTAATTTTTTTAGTGCCTCTAACTTACGCTGATGAAGAGTAATAGTATTTTCAAGAGTAGAGAAAAGACTTCCAATTTTCTCTTGTTCTTCCTTTCCTGGCATGAAAAATACCATCTGTTTGAACATGTAGCCTGTTAGCTGATTTATTGTTGCCCCCATGTTTTTTGCTATTTCTTTGTCAAACTCTGAGGTATTTAGCAATGCATTTGCGAAGGAGGGACATGGAGACCTTATACCAGCCATAAAAGCACCAACAACAGTATCAGCCATAGGCTGCTTAACCTCAGCATGTTTACCAATTAAGGCCTTAGATCCATTTCGTACTACCATTACGATGTCGCCCACTTTTACTTTCTCGCTTGTAGCGACATCTGGGTCTACATAAACATTATCTGCATCGATCAAGGCTCCATCTTTAACGTTGGAAGAACGCAGGACCAAAACTCCTTTGCTCTTCACGTCCGTGGGTTTATACGTCAATCCTCCATAAAAGGAAACAAGATCAGTTAACTTACGCTGTTCCCAAGTGTGTCTTTAAAAGTGGTTACAGAATAAGCATCCCCTCCGGACTTTGGCATGTACCCAGATAATCTAAATAGGCCTAAATTTGGGGTAATTTACTCTAAGAATGTATTTATTTTGTCTTAATTTCGTAATTGCAGAAGTAAGTGATAATCTCATAACTCAGTAGGTTAATAAAAAAGTTAAGGTTGGCTATAAAAATATGTCTTCACTCACTCAAGAACAGTTAAATAAAAGCTTGTGGGCAGCTGCCGATGACATGAGGAAAAGTATGTCGGCAGATGATTACAAAGACTACCTTCTTGGATTGGTTTTCTTTAAAAATCTTTCTGACGAAATTCTCTATGAAGTTGTTGATCTAGTAGAGAATAGAAAACCCGAAAGCTTGGATGAAGCTCAAAGAATTTTTGAGCGTTATTACCTTTCTGAAGATAAAGACTTATTAGAGGAAGAAATAAGAAAAAAATTTGGGTGCTTCATTAAACCTGAATCAACCTTTTCTCATTTGGCCCAAGAAGTAGAAAACCGAACATTTATGCTGTCGTCGTTGTCTCAAATTTTTAGAGATATCGAACAGAGTCAAGGACTCTTTTATGAAGGGTTGTTCGAGGACTTTGACATCAATTCTAAAAAACTTGGGAAAACGGCTGCAGAAGCTAATAAACTCATTTCTTCTGTCATTACTCAATTGGCGGATATTGATTTCCACGCATATGGTCATGATGCGCTCGGAGATGCATATGAATATCTAATTTCAAAATTTGCCTCTGAATCAGGGAAAAAGGCGGGGGAATTTTATACGCCTAGGGCGGTTTCACGTTTGCTGGCTAGAATCGTTACAGATGGCCAAGAACATAAAAATGCTTTCTCGGTCTACGACCCAACCATGGGTTCTGGATCGTTATTGTTACAAGTGAAAAATTTTATTGTTGATTCGCCGACCCTTAACCTAACAAACAAAATTCAATATTTTGGGCAGGAAATAAAAAATCAAACCTATAACCTCGCAAGGATGAATATGATCCTTCATGGGGTTTCATCATCCCAGCAACATCTTCGATTTGGTGATACGTTAGGTGTGGATTGGCCTTCTGACGAGCCAACTACTTTTGATGCTGTTGTTATGAATCCGCCTTACTCGCAAAAATATGATGCTAGCGAAGGCCTTCTTATGGATCCTCGATTTGCATCATTTGGCAAGCTCCCTCCTAAAAGCAAGGCCGATTATGCTTTTCTTCTTCACGGCTTCTATCACTTAAAAGACTCCGGAACGATGGCAATTGTTTTGCCTCACGGGGTTCTGTTCAGAGGCTCCTCCGAAGAAGCGATTCGGAAGAAGTTACTTGAGGAAGGAAAAATTTACGCTGTGATTGGTCTTCCGGCTGGTATTTTCTACTCTACCTCAATTCCAACCTGCATTTTGGTTCTGAAAAAGAATCACACATCGCGGGATGTTCTTTTCATCGATGCATCGAAGGAATTTAAAAAAGAAGGTCCAAGAAATTTCCTTCTTGACGAGCATTTGGACAAAATTTTCAACGCCTACAAAGAACGTAAATCAATCAAAAAATTCTCTTATCTTGCGAGCTTAGAAGAAATTCAATCACAGGGATTCAATTTAAATATTCCCCGCTATGTTGATACCTCAGAAGAAGAAGAGGAAATCGACTTGGAAGGCGTTTTTACAGAACTTCTAAGCATAGAAACAGACGAAAAACAGCTGAAGTCGGAACTTAACGGATTTTTCAAACAACTTGGGCTTAAAAACGAAATTTGAGGGTTAAAAATGGAAAAAAAAGAGAAAGCCCCCGTCCTTCGTTTTAAAGACACAAACGGAAAAGACTATCCCGCTTGGGAACAGCGTAAGTTAGGAGATGTTGCTCAAGAATTCAAAAGTGGAAACTCTTTGAAGGCAGATGAGATAGATATAACAGGTGATTATCCAGTCTATGGTGGGAACGGTTTAAGAGGGTATACTTCGACTTATAATCATGATGGCGAATACGCGTTGATTGGTCGGCAGGGAGCATTATGTGGAAATATGAATTATTCTGCTGGAAAGGCTTATTTTACTGAACATGCGGTAGTTGTAAAAGCTGATGAAAACAATGTTACCAGGTTTTTATATTACATGTTGGATACAATGAATTTAGGGCAGTATTCAGACCAATCAGCACAACCTGGATTAGCGGTAAATAAGCTGGTAAAGTTAGAAAATTCGTTTCCTAAAAAAGAAGAACAACAGCAAATAGGAGCGTATTTCAGAAGCCTCGATCACCTCATCACTCTTCACCAGCGAAAGCCAATTCCCCATCCCAACCATCCAACTATCCACACGAAACACAAAGGAGAAGAAAAATATGTCAGAATTAGAGTCAATGATAGAGGAAAAATTAATAGAACAGCTAATTTACGGAGATTCCCAGTGGACATACCGGGAGGATTTAAAGACGGAGGAAGATCTGTGGGCGAATTTCAGATATATTCTGGAGCAGAATAATAAGGACAGGCTAAATGGAGAAGGACTT